>Ga0209542_10013768_pt1 | contig 13871 bp, 10 predicted proteins | sample RifCSPhighO2_01_FD_184028 | JGI IMG/M metagenome (GOLD analysis project Ga0209542, IMG submission 184028) | Soil microbial communities from Rifle, Colorado - Rifle CSP2_plank highO2_0.1 (SPAdes) (version 2) | ecosystem: Environmental > Terrestrial > Deep subsurface > Rock core/Sediment ...
AAAAATCTTCGGCGCACAATGTATTGTAGGCTCAATCGAAGCAAAACGAAGCGAAGATGGTAAAAGCTGGGAAGCCTATATCGACAACGGCCGCGAACGCACAAACAAAGACGCAATCGAATGGGCAAAGGAGTTAGTAAAGCTCGGCGCCGGTGAACTACTCATCACATCAGTAGACAACGAAGGCGTCCAAAAAGGATTTGACAACGAATTAATCGAAAAAATAACATCGCAAGTCAACGTCCCAGTAATCGCCGGCGGTGGCGCTGGTTCACCAAAAGACATAACAAAATGCATCAAATCAACAAAGTGTGACGCCATCGCAATCGCTTCAATTCTGCATTACAAGAAATCAACAATCAAAGATATCAAAGAAGCAATCGCAAAAGAAAACCTTCCAGTGCGCCCATTCACAAATCACCAAGAAAAATCCCCAGCAGCCAACGCCCCAACAATCTCAATCATTGATTACGGCGTCGGCAATATCATGAGCGTCATCAGCGGTTTCAAGAAAGTCGGCTGTAACGTCAAAGTTATCAGCACACCAGAAGAACTCAAAGCCGCACATCATCTCGTCCTGCCGGGTGTCGGCGCATTTGAAGACGGCATGAAAGGCCTGAGAGAACGAAACCTCATTGTCCCACTTCAAGAACATGTCAAGACAAACAAACCGCTGCTCGGCATCTGCCTCGGCTCACAGCTCCTCATGAGCGAAAGCGAAGAATTCGGCAAACACCAAGGGTTAAATCTTATTCCAGGCAGTGTCATAAAATTCAGAAGTAAAGAAATTCGCATACCACACATCTGCTGGAATCAAGTAGTACAACAATCATCCGAGAAATGGAACAGCACAATTTTCAACAGCATGTCGAACAATTTTGAGGCATATTTTATCCATTCATACTGCATGGTTCCAAAAGATAAGAATACAATCCTCGCAACAACAACATACGGCCAAGAAACATTCTGTTCTGCAATAAAAATGAATAATATCTATGGCTGTCAATTTCATCCAGAAAAAAGTGGCGCAATGGGATTAGCAATACTCAACCATTTCGCCCAGGAGGTAAAATAATGCAAGAAATAAAACAGGAACCAAAAAGCAAACAAAGCCAATCAGCACAAAATCAATCAACACAAAGTCAAACAACAAAAGTAAGTACAGCACAAGAAGCATTCTTCGGTCTTCCGTCTGAAGTAAAATTCTGTACACGTTGCGTCATGTCAAATCAACGCCCAAAAGCAAAACGCTCTGAATTCCATCACACAAACGAATCAAAAACAGAAACAATCGATTTCGACGAAGAAGGCGTATGTGCAGCATGCAGATACACCGAACGAAAAAACAATGATATTGACTGGAAAGCACGCGAACAAGAGTTAATTGAATTATGCAACAAATACAGAAAAACAGATGGATCGTACGACTGTATCGTCTCCGGCAGTGGCGGTAAAGACAGTACAATGACATCACACATGCTCAAGTACAAGTACGGCATGCACCCATTAACCGTCACCTGGGCGCCACATATGTATACAGAGATAGGCTGGAAAAACTTCCAAAGCTGGATTCATTCAGGATTTGATAACGTGTTGTTCCATCCAAACGGCAAAGTCCACCGTCTATTAACAAAACTAGCATTCGAAAATCTCTTGCACCCATTCCAGCCATTCATCCTCGGCCAAAAGAATTTAGCGCCAAAAATGGCTGCACGATTCAACATTCCGTTAATCTTCTACGGCGAACCCGGCATCGAATACGGCGACCCCGCAAACAAAACCGGAAAAACACGAACGCCTGAATATCACACCGGAAGCGACTACATGAGCATGCACTTAGGCGGCACATCCGTCAAAGATCTCATAGAAAAACACGGCGTCGAACTAGCCGACCTAAAGGCATATCTGCCCATAGATCCAAAGGAGTACGCCGACAAAGACATCATTGTCCATTACCTGGGCTATTATATCAGATGGGACCCACAAGAAGCATATTATTATGCAGCTGAACACACCGATTTCCAAGCCAACAACGAACGCACCGAAGGATCATACTCAAAATACAGCAGCATCGACGACAAGAGCGACCCATATCATTACTATACAACGTTAATTAAATTCGGTATCGCACGCGCAACATACGATGCAGCTCAAGAAATAAGAAACGGAAAAATAACCCGAGAAGAAGGCGTCGCTCTCGTAAAGAAATTCGACTCCGAATTCCCAAAGAAATATTTCCGTGAATTCCTCGAATATATGGGAATAACCGAAGAACAATTCTTCAAAACCGTCGACAAGTTCCGTTCACCTCACCTCTGGAAGAAAGAAAACGGAGAATGGAAATTGAAGAATACCGTGTATAGTGAGTAAAATCGTCAACGTCATTTTCGTGCGGCAACATTGGTGGTGACGAGCGAAGCGAGTAGGGCAAAATCGCAATTTTGACCGTCACCCACCGATGATGTTGCCACAGTATCAGTATAGTTAGTAAAATCGTTTTAAAAAATAAAAAAGGATCAACAATGAACCTCACCGACATACAAGAATCTGCAACGCTCAAGTTTAGCGAAGCAGCCAACGAATTAAAGAAACAAGGTAAATCAATAATATCTCTCGGCCTAGGCGAACCCTCATTCCAAACACCAAGTGAGATAGTAAACGAAACAATCGCAGCCCTCAAAGCCGGCCACACACGATATTCAAGCACAGCCGGCATCCCCGAACTTCGAGAACTTATCGCAGAAAAACTCAGAACAGAAAACACCATGCAATGCACAGCTCAAAACATTGTCATAACACCCGGCGCTAAACAAGCAATTTTCCTCGCTCTTCGTGCAATTCTCAATCCAGAAGACGAAATAATCAATATAACACCATGCTACGTAAGCAACATCCCACAAATAAAAATTGCTCAGCCATCTGCAAAAATAATAAACATCGATCTCGACAAAAACACTCACAAACTCGACATCACAAAAATAAAGCAAAGCATCACCCCAAAAACAAAAGCAATACTCATCAATTCTCCGCACAACCCAACAGGTAAAGTATTCACCAAAGAAGAACTAAGTAACCTAGCAAAGCTCGCAAAAGAACACAACATATTCATCATATCCGACGAAATCTACGAAAAGCTCATCTTCGATTCACAAAATCCACACTATAGCATCGCCTCATTCGACGGCATGGCTGAGCGAACAATAACAATCAACGGTTTCAGCAAAACCTATAGTATGACCGGCTGGCGTCTTGGATACTGCTGTGCACCAGAAAAAATCGCAAAAATCATGACACTCATCAGCCAACACATCAACACAAATGTCTGCACATTCATCCAAAAAGGTGCATGCGCAATAAAAAATATCCCTGATGTATACCTCAAGAATTTCATAACACAAATAAAAACAAATGCACAACTCCTCAACGCTACAATAAAAGAAACAAAAAACCTAAGCTTAGTATCACCCAACGGCTCATTTTTCGGATTTATCAACATATCAAAAACCAACATGGAATCAGATAAGTTTTGCTCAAAATTACTCATAGACAAAGGAGTCGCAATAACACCCGGCATATCCTTCGGATCAAATTGGGACGACCATATACGCGTCTCATTAAGTGCAAGTACAAAAGATTTCGAAGAAGGCATGAAACGATTAAAAGAATGGAGTGAGGAACTAGAATGACAATGCAAGAAACAACCGTCCTATTCACCAAAAAGCTAAACGAAAGCGATCGAAAAAAGATAGAAGAATCTCTCAATGGAACAAATAAAATAAACCTAATATTCCCCGAAAGCTATGAAGAAGACGATCTCCTAAAATATGTCCCAAGAGCAGACGTTATCGTAGGATTAACAATATCAAAGAAGCTTTTAGATGTCGCAGCAAAACTCAAGCTATTCCAAGTCCCCGCAGCAGGAGTGTCAAAACTCGACCTCTCATTATTCGACAGGAGCATAACCGTCTGCAATTCACATTCGAATGCATCAACCGTCGCAGAACACGCATGCGCGCTCTTATTATCACTCATTAAAGAAATTCCAAGAAACGACAAGTTAATGCGAAGAGACAGTACAACATTACCACCAGAAACGTTGCAGGGTAAAGTAACTGGAATTATTGGGTACGGACACATCGGAAAAAAAGTTGCTCAATTGTTAAAACCATTCGGAACACAAATTATTGCGCTCAAGCGAGAACCATCAAGCAGCCAAGAAATTGATCCCAACGTCGAATGTACAACCGATGTGAATAGAATTCTGAAAGAATCCGATTACATCGTCATTACAGTCCCATTAACAAAGGAAACGCAGAATATGATAGGAACAGAACAGCTCAAGCAAATGAAGCGCAGCGTCCGCATCGTGAACGTCGCTCGAGCAGAAATAATAGAGCAACGCGCACTCTACGATGCATTAAAGGAAAAAATAATCCATGCAGCCGCAATCGACGTCTGGTACGACAAGATAATATTCCCATTCAACCAGCTCGATAACCTCATTATGTCACCCTACAAAGCAGCCTACGCACCATCTGCACCCCATTTGGACGACGTCATTGAAAACATCAAGCGATTCGCATCAAACAGAAAACTCATCAACATCATAAATATGGAGAGGGGATACTAATGTACAAAGGCAAAAGAATACTCGCAATAGTACCCGCACGCGGCGGTTCCCAACGCATACCAAATAAAAACATCAAGCATCTGGGCGGAAAACAGTTAATTCATTACACACTCGAACAAGCAAATGAATGTGAAGAAATAGATACAATACTCGTATCAAGCGATTCTGATGAAATACTGCGAGCATGCGCCCATCATAAATCCAAGAAGCACAAACGTCCTGCAGAACTTGCACAGCACGATACGCCAACAATCGAAGTAATCGAATACGAAGTAAAACGCCTTGAACAAGAAGAAAAAGCAACATACGACATAATCATCCTGTTACAACCAACAAGCCCATTCAGAAGTTCTGGAGTCATACGAAAAGTATTGTACACGATAATTGACGAAAATCTCGATTCCGCCCAAACAGTAAGCGAGGTAGAACAGCAGCCGTACCATATGTTCGCAGAGCAGGACGGAAAACTCGAGTTCGTCGACGAAAAAAGTTTCAGAAACAAGTCTCAACGAAAAAAATTCTACATTATCAACGGCGCAGTCTACGCTGCAACCCGTCAAACAATAGCCCAGCACACACTGTACGGCATAAAAAACAAGCCAATACAAATGAACAAAGACGAATCATTAGACATCGATACCATGGATGACTGGAAAAAAGCAGAGAAGCTACTGGAGGAAAAAAACATGTACAAATCAAGAGAATTATTAATTGCAGATAAAGTGATCAGCGAAACAAGTCCCGTATTCATTATCGCAGAAGCAGGCGTGAACCACAACGGCGATATTGGACTGGCAAAAAAACTGATCGACGTCGCAGTCAACGCAAAAGCTGATGTCGTAAAGTTCCAAACATTTAATGCACTGACCGGCACAAGCGGCTCCGCAAAAAAAGTAGCATATCAAAGAGAAGGTGAAGAAGACACATCAACCTATCGTGATATGCTCTCAAAATTACAATTTTCAGATGCGCAGTGGAGAGAGTTGGCGCAATACGCTCGAGAAAAGAGAATCCTCTTCATGTCCACCGCATCCGATCATGAAAGCCTTGACGTCGTGAGAAGACTAAACGTACCCGCGTACAAGATAGGTTCAGGACACATAACGAATCTCCCACTGTTAAAAGAAACTGCACGAGACAATAAACCAATAATAATCTCAGTCGGCATGGCAACCTATGATGAAATAGATGATGCCGTTGCAATTGTAAGAAGTGTCGGGAATGACAAGATAGTGCTTCTCCAATGTGTCTCCGCATATCCAACACGCCCAGAAGATGCAAACGTGCGCATGGTATCAACATTAAGAGAACGTTACCCGTTCCACGTAGGCTACTCAGATCATACATTAGGAAATGAAGCAATATATGCGGCCGTTGCATTAGGCGCCCGTGTCATTGAAAAACATGTAACGCTCGACAAAACAATGCAGGGCCCAGATCACAAAGCATCGTTTGAACCGGAAGAATTCAAGAATCTCGTTCAAACAATACGAGTGATAGAAAAAACAATGGGCGATGGTGTGAAACGAATAACACAAGAAGAAGAAGCATTACGCAAACAAGTACGTCGCAGCATCGTTTCCCACGCGTACATACCACGAGGAACAGTAATCACCGCAGAAATGATACGTCTGAAGAAACCCGAAACAGGTATCAAACCAAAGCATTACTGGGACATTCTAGGAAAAACAGCAGCTCGCGATATCCCTGAAGATACACCATTACAATGGGAGGACATAACGCAATGAAGCGCAAGATCGCAGTCGTGACAACAAGCCGAGCAGAATACGGCATTCTGAAGAAGTTGTTAACTCTGATAAAAAACGACAGCGAGCTAGAATTACAACTCATCGTGACCGGATCGCATTTAATGAAAGAAATGGGCATGACAGTAAACGAGATAAAAAGCGATGGATTTGCAGTTGCAGCCGAAGTAGATATGAAGATGGAAGGCGACCAACCCGTAAACGTCGCCAACGCTATGGGAAATATAGTCCAAGGAGTTGCAGCCTCAATCGAAAAACTCCAACCTGACGTCGTCGCAGTCATTGCAGATCGATTCGAAACATGCGCCGCAGCATTAGCGATCGTCCCATTCCACGTTCCAATCATCCACATCGCAGGCGGATACATCACCGAAGGCGCAATCGACGACAAATTACGTCATGCAACAACAAAAATGAGCCATATTCATTATGCAGTCGACGAGCATGGAAGAAACAATATCATTAATCTCGGTGAAGAAGAATGGAGGATCATACAAACAGGTTCAATGGTTGTTGACCTCTTAGAGAGCAGCGCAACTGTCCAAAAAGAAACACTCGAAAAACAGTTCAATGTAAACTTTTCAAAGGGTGTAATGCTATTTGTCTATCATCCTGTAACAATGGAATATCAAGATACAGAACGCCAAATAAAAAACGCAATCGCCGCGATAAAAACATATCCCATGGACATTATAGCACTGCTTCCTAATCAAGATACATCAAGATTAATCATTACAAAAGAATTGACAGCCGCTGCAGAACAAAACAATAACATCAAACTCATCAAACACATGCCAAGAAACGTGTACGCAAGTGTCATGAAACACTGCACACTGATGGTCGGCAACTCAAGTTCTGGAATACTTGAAGCGCCCACATTCCAAAAAGCCGTGGTAAACATTGGTAATCGCCAAAAAGGAAGAATCCAAGCACAAAATGTGATCAATAGCAGCTATGAAACTGAAGAAATAACAGAAGCAATAAACCAAGTCTTAAGTGAAAAATTCAAAGTACAACTAAAGACTGTAAAAAACCCATTCGGTGACGGAAAAGCATCCGAACGCATCTACAATCACCTAAAAACAATGAATATAGATGAAAAACTTCTCCAAAAAAAATTAGCGAGTGATGCACAATGAACGTCATGTTCAGTAGTGCCGGACGCCGCTGCCTGCTTATCCAATTTATGAAGAAAGCACTCAACGGCACAGGAAAAGTGATTGCCGGCGATTGCAGTCCACATGCACCCGCAATGTATGAAGCAGATGAAGCAGTCATACTCCCACAGATTACCGATCCAACGTACGTCGACAAATTAATAGAATCCTGCAAGAAGCATGATGTAAAAGTCCTCATATCCTTGATAGACCCTGAACTCTCAATACTCTCGCTGAACAAAGAAAAGTTCAAGCAGAACGGTATTCAATGTATAGTATCGGACTACACCGCTGTAGAAACCTGTTTTGACAAGTACGAATTTTACAAGTTCCTCAAACAGCATGGATACAGCACAATTCCAACATACAGAACAACAGCAGAAGCAGACAAAGCGCTAGAAAATAAAGAAGTCCATTATCCCTTAATGATAAAACCCTGCAAAGGAAGCGCAAGTATTGGATTAAAAAAAATCGAAAAACGCGAAGATCTTCCAACCATCGTTGAAAGTGACAACATGATAATTCAACAGTTTATTGATGGACAAGAGTTCGGTGTTGACGTCTATCGCGACATGATCAGCCGAAAAGTAATAAGTGTTTTCCCAAAGAAAAAAATAGTGATGCGTGCCGGCGAAACCGACAAAGCAATCTCAACACGAGAACAGGACGCAATAAAACTTTCAGAAAAGCTCGTAACAGACCTCAACCTCATAGGACCGATTGACATCGATTGTTTCCAGACAGCCCAAGGCTGGATCGCATCTGAAATAAACCCACGCTTTGGTGGCGGCCATCCATTAGCGCACGCCTGCGGATTAGATTACATGACAATGATACTCAATAATGTGAATGGAAAAGAAAATACACCTAACCCACCATACAAAAACAACATCAACATGTTCAAGTACGAAGTCATATGTGTAAAAGAAGAAACAGAACTCATACCAATGAAACAAACCATCCCTCTCTCAGCACCATTCATCGAAGAAGACGACATCCAAGCCGTCACAAATGTCATGCGCACGCCAACATTAAGCATCGGCCCAAAAGTACAAGAATTCGAGCAGAAAGTTGCCCAATTCGCCGGTACAAAATATGCAGTCGCCCTCAATTCCGGCACATCCGCACTCCATCTCGCAGTAAAAGCACTCAACTTAAAACCAGGCGACGAAGTCATTACAACACCATTCACCTTCGTCGCAACCGCAAATGCAATCCTGTTCGAAGGCGCAACACCTGTGTTTGCTGACATCGACGAGCATACATATTGTATCGATCCAAAAGAAGTAGAAAAGAAAATAACACCAAAAACAAAAGCAATCATCGATGTCGACGTCTTCGGATATCCATCAAGTAAAACCGAGCTCGAAACAATCGCAAAGAAACACAACCTCAGAATTATCGAAGATTCAGCCGAAGCAATCGGCGCAACCTACAAGAATAAGAAAGTAGGTTCATTTTTCGATGCCGGAATATTTGCATTCTATCCAAACAAACAAATGACAACCGGCGAAGGCGGTATCTTAGTCACAAACAACGAAGAGATCGCAAAACTCGCCCGTAGCTACAGAAACCAAGGCAGAGGAGAAAGCGGCCCCTGGCTCCAACACGTCCGTATAGGTTACAATTATAGGATCAGCGAAATAAATTGCGCACTCGGCGTCAGCCAAATCAACAAGATAGAAAGAATCCTAGCACAGCGTGAATCCAACGCCCAGTATTACACAAAAACGCTCAGCACAATCCCGAACGTAAAAACCCCTCCCATGTCCACAGCAGATCGCACAGTCTCCTGGTTCGTCTATGTTATTCAAGTACCTCACCGTGACGAAATCATGAAACGCCTCAAAGAACGCGGCGTCAACTGCGCAGCATACTTTACACCATTACATCTGACAGAATTTTACCAAAAAGAATTCCCCTGGAAGAAGGGCGATTTCCCAAGAACAGAAAAGATAGCAGAGCGTACATTAGCATTACCTTTTTATACCGCTATAAGTCGTGAACAAATAGAATACGTGTGCAAACAGCTAAAAGAAGTTATTGAAGAGATAAGCGATATAAAACAACAAGTACAGAATAAACAAACGATTACGTCTGGACTATTAATCAGCTAATGGGACACGCAGCACGCGATATGGTGCATACGTCGTCGTGTGCTGTTACCCCATTAGCTGATTAAAAGAGTAGGTGTGAAAGTATAAGTCGAAATCGAAGTCAATGAGTAGTCAATAACAAAATAACATAATCACATGAAACACGTCTTTGAAGGAAAAACAATACTTGTAACCGGCGGCTGCGGCTCGATCGGCTCAGAAATAGTGAAACAACTCTTGCAATACAACCCCGAATCCATCCGCGTCTTCGACAGCAGCGAAGAAAGCCACTTTAAACTCTCACAAGCTGTCCACGACAAACGCGTCCGCCACCTAATCGGCGACATCAGAAACATCGACCGCGTCCAATTAGCAATGAAAGGCGTCGACATCGTATTCCACGCTGCCGCACTAAAACACGTCCCATTGTGCGAGTATAACCCATTCGAAGCCGTCACCACAAACGTCATCGGTACAAACAATGTCGTCCACGCCGCAATCGATAACAACGTCGACAAGTTCATCGGCATTTCAACCGACAAAGCCGTTGACCCCGTAAATACCATGGGCGCCACAAAATTATTGAGCGAGAAAATAATCACAAACGCTCCGCTGGGCAAAAGCAAGATAAAGTTCTGCTGTGTCCGCTTTGGCAACGTCTTAAATTCATCCGGTTCAGTCATTCCAATTTTTAAAAGCCAAATTGAAAAGGGCACAACAATAACCATAACACACGAAAGCATGACCCGTTTCTTTATGGACTTGCCTGATGCAGTAAGTCTCGTCCTGAAAGCCGCAGAACGCGTCGAAGGCGGCGAAATCTTCATCCTAAAAATGAAAGCATTAAAAATCGTCGACCTCGCTCAAGTCATGGTCGAAGAACTCGCACACAAGCATGGCAAGAATCCAACCGACTTCACCTACAAAACCATCGGCATCCGCCCAGGAGAAAAGTTAAGTGAGTCGCTATTAACCAAAGAAGAAATCTATCACACAACAGAAGAAGAAGACATGTACGTGTTGCGCAATTCCTTATTGGCAAACTACGGCAGTGTCGCACAGAAATCAAAACCCATCGCACCCATAACATCCGAATCAGTTGAGTTATTACCAAAAGAAGAGATACGACGGATATTTAGAGAGAAAAAAATTGTGTAGGCAGGTTTAGGTTCATCTTATTTAGATTCAAATCATTTTAAATTTTTAAGTTTTTTACCAAATATTCTACCAAAAGCAGTATATGAGATTACACCAATAGTATAAGAGGAAAAAGCACTGATTAAAAAATACGATAAAATAGCGAGACTAGGTAAAGTATTTTGATATCTAAAAACGAGTCCTAAGTATACAGCCGCAAATAATACTGAAACAATAAGCATAAGAATTTTAACTAAAAAATATTCTAGTGTAAATAGAGAAACTATTTGTTTTCTATCAAAAGCAGCCCGAAATTTTCCCTTTGTTGCAAAGAGTAGAAGAGCAATAGGATAAATAGAATCACAAAGTAAAAATAGGCACAAACCTACAAAAAGAATCAAATACCAAAATGGCCCAAGAATATCAGGAGCAAATGACAATGATCTCCAAAATGAGATAATAGGATAATTGATAAAATTAAGATTAAGTGAATTCAAGAAAATGACTTTATAAATTAAAAAGGGTAGGAAAAAGATTAAAAAAATAATTGAAGCAAAAAATCCTTGAGTAAATGTTTCCTTAATCGGATAAAACGATGGTAATTTAGAATCAAAGGCTGTTAAACCACATTTTAAAAAATAACCAAATATAAAAGTGCCAGTAAATACCCCAATAAAACGTAAAGGCATTGCCAAAAGAACACCAATAAGCAAATATCTTAAATCTAAAAAAGGACGATATACCGAAAGTGATAAATTTTTTAGTAGTCTCATTTTTAAAAGATCATTTTGATTTTTTCTTATTTAACTTCTTCCCTAAACCTTGAGACTCCATCGCTATCTTCCAGGTATATTTTCCTGTCTTTACACCATGAAGGAATAATACTGTCCCTATACTGGAAAGAAAAATAGCAAAAAGATAAATATTGAGATAGCCAGATCCAACAATCAACCAGACAATATTAATAGCAAAAATAGTGCTTGCAGCAACTGCAGCCCAAAGATAAGCTTTTTTTACAAAATATGCTAGGAAAGAGTAGCAAACACCAAAAAAAAGAACTACATAACTGGTAAGTCTAATTTCCTCCACATCCGAAAAGGCTCGGAGCGTGGACATTGAAACTAATATATTTCTTGCACCCACAATAACCAAAAGATAAAATGTTGTATGCCAGAACCTAAGTCCATTTTTATTGAAATTGAACTGCATAGCAGAGAAACAGTTTTATCGCATTTAAACCTTTCACTTCCCCAACACCTTCACAATCTCCGCCACCCGCTCATGAGCTTGTCCGTCAACCGGTCCGCACCAATCATCCACTAACTTCTTCCGCAAAGCACGTCCCCGCGCAGGATGCTCCAACGCAGATACAACTGCAGCCCGAACATCTGTATACGCCACTCGAACGGACGGATCATACGAAGCAAAATACGTCTGTGTCAGCGCCGGAAACTCCGCCGTCACCGACGGCACGTCCAATATCGACGCTTCAAGAATCGTGCTGCTTCCATAAAAGTTAATCATCACACCTGCCGTACTCATGACCTGATACAAATTCGAGGAACCCGCGTACAATACAACATTCGAATACTTCTTCAAGAGCTTCTCATACTCAGCAACATATATCTCCCGCGGATGCAGCTTAATTTCAATCGTAACATCCGAAATCGAGCGCAATGCATCCAACATCTGCTCAAGATATCTGAAGTAATCATGCTTCGTAATCAATCCAACTTCAATCAGCGCCTGCGTCGTGAACAAAACACTTTTCTTCTTCTTCACACCAATATACTTCTCAACGCCCTGATAGACCGTTGGCCCAACAACAAAAATCTTCTCCTTGTGAATGCCCTGCGCAATTAAACGCTTCTTATGGAAATCACCAAACACCGCAAAATAACAGCCATACGGATCATGCAACGGCCGATTTGCCAATCCCATGCCATGCTGCAGCACTAAAACTTTCACTTTCAAAGAATGTGCCGCCGCAATCATACATCGTTCAAACAAACTATGTGGTGAAGTAAGTACAACACAACGTATCTTCTCTCGCGTAAGCAACGCAACACTCGTCTTAAAGTACAACACAAGAAGAAACAAAAAGTCCTCAGAAAAATAAAAGCGATACAAATGCTTCAAATGATTCCAGTATTCCCCAAACGCCGGCGCAGCGTCAAAGTTCTTAACCTGATTATACAACACGCCAGCCTCACGCCGTGCATCATCAATCATCTGCTCATCAGCATAACTATAGAGCGTCGAAAGTCCAGATAATTTCGCATGTTCATTCCGCGACAATGGATCAACATAAACAACAAACGGCTTCACTAAATCAACAACCGATTGAATTCGACTAATCTTCCCATCTTTCAGTTGATTACTAAATGCAAGAAACATCACATGCGAATGCGCAGAAACAACAGTCCGATGTACCCGAAACTTCTGCAATTCTCTTCGCACTAACGCCTTCTGTAATACAAACCGCAGAACTGAATGAACAGCAGAATAAATTCCCAATGTTTTCCCCGCTTTCAACCGCGGATACGGATTAATCAACAACGGCACACTTTCAGGATAAAAGAGTTTCTCAACAAACCAACTCAATGGCGCATCCGCAAATTCAAACCGCTCATCAAAACTCTTTCCATCAGCGTCTTCTTTCGACCATTGATCAAGCGTATCTAAAAAGGACATACGATAAAAAAAACGAATGATGTTTATATGGTTATCGTCGCCGTAATAAGTAGTTCGTTAATAAGCTGTTAAAAATAGCAATAATCTCCTCCTCCCTGGCGGTGGTCGGTCGCGTACCGCGCCCTCCGCTCGGCATTCGCCTCGCTCCACGCCACGGAGGAGATTATTGAAGATAGATCAGAGACTAATACCTCACGTCACCACAATTAATATAAACCCAATTTATCCAGCCCATCCTATGAAGACAATTCTGCTCGTAGGCTTCACAAAAGACCAAGAAACAGAATTAAAAAAGCTGCCTGCAACATTCATCACCGCAGACGAAACAGACGTCTTAAACAAAATCAAAGACGCCCACGCACTCGTCGGCCTCAACCGCGACATTCTCGAC
>Ga0209542_10013769_pt1 | contig 13870 bp, 24 predicted proteins | sample RifCSPhighO2_01_FD_184028 | JGI IMG/M metagenome (GOLD analysis project Ga0209542, IMG submission 184028) | Soil microbial communities from Rifle, Colorado - Rifle CSP2_plank highO2_0.1 (SPAdes) (version 2) | ecosystem: Environmental > Terrestrial > Deep subsurface > Rock core/Sediment ...
AAGCATGCAAGCGACACAAGATAGAAATTATTATTTTGAAAGTTCTGCCGAATCATGTCCACTTGATTGTGAACTGTCCCAGAACTTTTTCTGACGCTATGCTGATGCAGATAATTAAGGGATTGTCATCGTACATTCTCTTTTGATTATGTCCAGCGTTACGAAAAAGATATCCGAAAGGACATTTTTGGAATGATGGATATTTTTGTAAGGATGTGGAAGTGATTTTGAAAGAGCGTTGAGGTATGTTGAGAATCAAGAAAGGCATCATGGTCTAGCATAAAATGAAATGACGCCGTCCTCCACCGCAGTGGATTTTTTGCCACAGCAAAAAACCTTTAGGGGACGGAGGATGTCACATATTTAAATGATGGAGGGATTGTATTAACATCACACTTCACCCGTTCAATAAAATTCTAAAATGAAAGGAAAATTAAGCATTCATTATGACGAAGAAGGAGACTATTTAGAGATATTTATAAAAACTAAGAGGCCAACTTATGGGGAAGATTTTGTCTCAGGAGTTACTATTTTCAAAGATGAAGAAACTGATGAAATTATTGGAGTTGGAATACTCAATTTTAAAAAAATGGCTGGAGATTTAGATGAGCTAAATCTCCCGTTTGAAATTAATTTTCATATGTAATTATATTTAATGAAAAATCAATTGCAAATCTATTATGATATTGAAGAAGATATCCTTGAAATAAAATTAGGCGAGCATGATGAAGCGTATTATGATGAAATTGAAGATGATGTTTTTGAAGGGCATGTTGAAAAAACTGGAGAATTAGCCGGATATAAAATATTTAATTTCAAAAAACGCGGCGGTATGAAGAATATAACTATCCAACTTCCTGCTCATGTGAATATCTCTACTCAATAAAATTCTAAAATGAAAGGAAAATATGAATATTTATTATGACGAAGAAGGAGATTTTCTAGAAATCTCTAAAGGAGATATTTCTAATTGTTATTTTGAAAATTTAGGAGAGGGTATTTTCCAAATTGTTGACAAATCTACTAAAGAAATAAAAGGAATAGCCATTCATAGTTTTAAAAATAGAACTAAAAATTTAGATGAAATCAAATTAAAATTGCCATTCAAATTTAATTTTTCATAATGGTAGAAACATTATAAGTTCACATTCCTATCGATTTTACCATTACTTCTTTATCCAATTTATCGAGAAATTCTTGAGCTCTAATTGAAAGCTCTACAGAATACATTATAATCTCCTTGTTTTTCCTTTTTTCAAATCGTCTTCAGCTTTAGCTAACGAATGAATATCATCTTGAGTTAAAGTTATGTTCATTTCTTCAAACCACTGCCTAAAGGCAGTGGACGATTCTTTCCAGAATCATCGTGAAATTCCTGCCCCAAAAAATCTAATGATAACATAAAAAGATTTTTTGGTATTGTCTATAAAAATAGAAAACATCGCGATGCAGTGAATAAGAAAGTTATGAGCGACCCTTTTGTTAAAAAATACGACGGAAAACTAATGCCCTTTGATATGAAGCGCATGACCTATGGCGGTTTCGACGTTATTGTTGAATAATTCTTGTATCACCATAAAATTTATATATTAAGTAAGATACATCTTACTATGGTACAAATTGATACAACGAAAATAAGTTCAAAAGGACAGATTGTTATACCGGCGAGTATGCGAGGTGATTTTAAAGAAGGAGATACTTTGCTCATCATTAAAGATAACCATACTTTATTATTGAAAAAAGCTGATGATTTGGACGAAGCATTTAAAGAAGATATTGAATTCGCCAAGAGAACTGAAGAAGCGTATAAAAGACATGAGCGAGGAGAATTCAGAAAAATGTCTGCTGATAAGTTTCTTGAAGAACTTGAGAAATGGTAGAGGTAATATTTGACGAACATTTTCAAAAAACTATTTCTAAAATAAAAGATAATAATGTGCAAAAAACTATTAAAAACAAAATTAAAAAAATAATTGAAAATCCCGAAATTGGAAAACCTATGAGAAATGTTAGAAAAGGTACGCGTGAAGTATATGCAGGAAGTTTTAGAATTTCATATGCATATTACAAAGGTAAAGATACTATTGAGTTTCTCGAGTTTTATCATAAAGATGAACAGTAATTATTAGCGATGATCTAATTTTGAGATATCACAAATAAAATTACTTGAACCCTAATTTCTTCCAATAAAATAATCCAAGAAGAACAGATAAAACCGTCGTAGAAAATAAAGTTATAATAAGGAACGTAACATGTTCTTCGAAATAAGCATTGGACAATGCAGGAATACCAAAAATAGCGCCGACAGTTCCAGGAACATTAACAACAATACTAACAATAGTCAAAAATGTCATAATAACCGTAAGCTTCTTCATTGTATCATTTAACTCGCGATTCGACCTCATTTCAGATTTTGTTCGCAAAGAGGCAATTCGATAAACGTGACTTCTACATCGTTCAAGCCAATAACGCGCTTCCGTCGTGAAAAGATCATACTCAAATGAAACTAAAGAAAAATTAAACCATTTGATATCTTCTTCTTTTAATTCGATGATTATTTGGAACAATCCTTCCATTCGGTCAGTTAATTTTCGCAAAATTCTTCCAGTATCTTCAATAGAATCTAAAACAGGATCCATCTCAAGTGTGTTCATAACCTCTCGAATACGAACAAATTCATGCGAATAATTTTTTAAAACCGCGCGCAGCAACATGAAAATACTAATAGTGCTCCGCCCAAATTTTTTATTCATTATTCGCTCATATTTTTTATCAATCTCTTTGCCATTTCCAGACGAGAACATAAGAATTTTATCATCTGCCATGAAAATAAGATTATGGCCCTGATGTCCATACGATGGAATGTTTATCACAGCAAAATCACTGTGGCTGTCAATAAACGGCGTATCAATAGCAAGAATCTGGTTAATATCGACTTCTTTTTTCAATCGAGAAATCTCCTCTTTAAGTTCCTCAATATTCTCAATATTTTTTATCATGTTAGATTTACCTTTTATCCATTTATAAATTTTTAGAGTAAATATATTTTTAATATACAGAAACATAATTCTATTATGAAAAAGTTTTACAAAAGAATTATTTCTATTCTTGTCTTGATTGTGCTGACAACTTTGGCTTATCTATATCTCAAAAATAATATAGAAACGTTCAGATCACTGAAAATTGTTTCTCCTATATTGTTGCTATTATTAATAGCCCTATTTTTGTCAACTTATATTTTAATTGCTTATTTAACAAGAATGATTCTAAAAACAATGAAAATATCTATATCTAATCGCGAATCATTCATGTTATCGATAGTTACTGGCTTTTACAATCTTATTACACCATTAAGAGGGGGTTTAGCAGCCAGAGCCTTATATCTTAAGAAAAATCACCAATTCTCCTATACTGATTTCATTTCTTCGGTTGCCGCAAGTTACGTAATAATTTTCTTGGTAGCAAGTGTTACAGGATTAAGTACAGCTTTACTAATTTTCATAAAAAAACAAATAATCAATTGGATTTTAGTCACTATCTTTTTTATTGTATTTTTGGCGATGATGTCTATCATTCTTTTTTCAAAAAAATTAAAAGAATCAAAATATTTTCTAATCAACAAAATAATAATGATATCTAATAGCTGGAACATTATAAGAAAAAAGCCGCGAATAATTATTGCAGTGAGTTTGATTGCAATTACCCAATTGCTTATTTCTGCTCTTATGCTCAAATTACAATTCAGCGTATTTGGTTTCCACATTTCTTTTGTTGAAGCTTTATTTATTAGCTCAATTGGATCTCTCAGTTTGTTAATCTCTATAACGCCGGCAGGTTTAGGAATTAATGAAGCAATAACTGTGTTTTCTGCATTAACTCTGGGCATTTCCCCAGCACAAAGTTTGTCAGCAGCTTTACTGGGAAGAGCAGCTCAAATAATTATATTATTTATTCTTGGCCCAATATTTTCTTTCATTCTTTTTAGAATAAAATCTCCAATGAAATAGTACAATACACAAATGCCTTTAAACTCGCGGTATATGTAAAAAATAATGATACGGAAAGTTGTGCAGAGTAGTTTCTTCCAACTGCTTTTCGTTTATACCTTTATTGTTCTAATTATTTCTATGAATCTTATATACAGATACAGTTTTCATCTAGAAGTGTTAGCGCTTTTTCTCGGCGTCATAAGTTTTTTCATTATTAACTCTTTAGAAACAAAACAAACAGATAAATACATTCATTATTTCTTCATAATATTTTCATTCGTTCTCATTATTTTCTTCAGGCTTGTTCCTTACATTAACAATTCCATTCCGATAGGATATGATGCCGGAATTTACAAATATATAATTGAACATGGAACCAATTACGATCAATGGATTCTCCAAGGAACTGAACCCGGATTTTTATATTTCATGACCTTTCTTTCTTTCTTTTTATCTTCAGAATTCATCTTAATCTGGTTATTTACCGCTTTTTCTGTACTGTTAGGATATGCAATCTACATGACGACCAAAATTTATTTCGACGATTTTACCGCGATAATAGCACTATTAATTTATTCCTTATCCTCCGTTCAATTTCTAACATTTAGTTATTTGTATTACAAGAATATAACAGCCTTATCCACAGTATTATTTTCCCTCTGTTTCTTGAAAAAATTTGAAACTAATCCAAAAAAAATTAATTTTATTTTGTTCATCTTAATGGCTATTTTGACAGGGATATTGCATCGCCCAACATTTTACATTTTCGGATTAAGTTATTTTTTCTATGTATTCATAGCACCATTTTCAAAAAAAGATTACTATTATAATTTTGCTAAATTAATCGTATATATTTGCGCTGGAATTCTTATCCTTTTTTTTACCATCATCTTTTACCTAGGAAAATTTAGCCCGGCAATTCTTGTCATGTTTGATCCTGTTTTAAATGCATTTTTTCAACCCGGCGAGGCTCCCGGAACTTTCATAAATTTTTTCACTTATCAATTTGCAACACTCGCATATCTACCATTTGCATTCATAGGATTATTCTGGCTACTTAAAAATAAAAAAATAAATGTAATTTTCCTTTGGACTCTAATCGTACTCATAATAGTGTATTTCAAATTTTTCTTTTTCAATCGTTTCATAATCCATCTGGATATAATGCTTATAATAGTTGCTTCAGTTGGATTTTCGCTGGTTATTAGCCAAAAAAGAAATGTTGGCTTTTTTATTCTTACTATCATGCTGATGTCTTCATTTATTGTAATATATAATGAATCCTCCAAGGCAGCGCCAATTGTTTCAGAGCGGGAAATTGAGGCAATATCTTATTTGCAAAATACAGAAGCAAATGCGTATGTTATTGCTACCTCATCATTATACTCTCCAGTAGTTTTAGGGTACAGCCAGAGAAAAACTATTGCTCCAGGTCTTTTTGACGATAACAAACACTCAAGAGAGCAATGGATAGAATTCTGGAAGACCAATAATCTAACGTATATAAAACAATTCATGAATGCTTATAAAACCAACAATAATCCACTATACGTGTTTATTGGAGAAAAACAAAAAGACAACATAGCGCAGTTCAAACCGTGCTTTGATCTCGTGTTCAATAAAAATAACAACAAAATTTACAAATACAAATGTTAAAGAGGAAAAATGGGATGGTATACCGAGCAGTACAAAAAGGGGCATAAAAAAGAAATTAATTCTATAAAAGAAGCTGTATCAAATCCATTTGCCGAACAAAAAAAAGTTTTCGAAAGTCCAGACCAAATTTTCAAAGAAGTTCGGTTACACATGCGCAACGAAAGAAAAATTAAAATATTCAAAATTATTATAATTCTAATACCGATAATTCTAATATCTTTTATTTTATACAGCAATTTATTTGCCAACCATATTTTTAATTATTTTTATGATATCGGGGAGAATGAAAAATATCTTTCACCTGAATCAAGAATATCCTCGCCAATTCAGGAAGAAATAGGATATCGCAATCTCACCGCGAGCCTCGTTTATTTTTCAGTACTAATTCCCAGAAACGCAGAGACGATCACGGTACAAACAAAATTTAAACCCAACTTTCCAGAAGATTATGTTTTTATTTTAGGCGCAAAAGACAGGGAAGACTGGCATTACAAATGGAATCAAGTGTATAACCCATCATTGAATAATTTATCTCAGTTCGAACGCATTGACAAAGTATATCTGATCAACAAAAATCTCTACTTAGTTCCATATGACGAATTAAAATACGAAAGAAACGTAATCGTTGCCTCAGATAACTATTATACTCTATTGCCGAACATAATAACAGAGTATACGAAAAAAAATACGTCAATAAATCATTCATTGCGCGGAGGACATATTTTTTATATCTATACCGAGGAAGATCTTGAAATTACTATAAAAAAACAGGACATAAATTGGTATCCAGGTGAGGATGTTCTGGAAATTTTAGTGTACGATGCAAATGAAAATATTAAGGGAAATTTCACGATAGAAGATGATGGCATTTCTGAAGTGAGCAAAATTCCAGCACCAATTCAGGAAAAAACATACACTATTAAAAATCTTGAAAAAGGAGTATATAAACTGCAGCTTTCAAATTTTGACGGTCTGATCCGATATATAGAAGTTAATACAAATAAAATAGTTTCAACAAAATTATTTTTAGCAGACAATCCTATTTACTCAGTTAACGAATCCAATGTAACTTTATTTTTTGATACTCAGCGTCCAACTAGAATCTCGATGAGAACCTGGCATTACCAAGGACTCCAAAATATTTCTATTAATAACCAATCAGTTCCGATTAAGCATTTAGTCAATGCAACTTATTATAACGCTACTTCAGGAAGGTATGTCATTATAAGCTATGAGAATGATATAATTTTAGAATCTACCCGTTATTTTTCTTTTACAGAAGAAAGTTTATTTGAACCATTTAAGCAAACCCTTATTTCAATAAAAAATGATCTGGAATGGATGACGAGCAACGTTGATTACTTAGTCACGAATTATAAAAGGCCGAAAGAAGATAACGGCTGGCTAACAGCCGAAACAAATTTTAATATAAAAGAAGATAATATTTTTATAAAAGATAATAAAATAAATTTTGTGTACAACGTTCCGCATTTGTCGAATCCAGAATATGCGAATTACAGCATTCCTGTAGACTGGATAAATATAACTGTTTACAAAAAAGGCCTACTATGATCAAAGGAAACTCAGCAATTATTATAAACCATTTATTTCAGACACTTCTAGCAACCTGTCTCTTATTACTGCTAGTTGAACAAATCTGGCAGGGAACAGTATCTGTCTATATAAATTTAAACTACCTTCTTGTTATAGTAGTTATCACTGGAATTATCGATGTTTTTTCTGAAAAGCCTGTTTTGTTCAAAGAAAAACCAACAACCAAAGATTATTTGTTCGTTTTCGCTTTGGGAATAATCGGTTTTGCTATAATTAAATATAAAACACACCAATTAGGAAATCTATCATGGATAATTTCATTGGTCGCCGGAATTCTCATAATATTATTATCAATAATGGTGCTGAATGATGAATAAAACTAACGTCTTAGCGTTTATAGGACTCGTGTGTATATTAGGCATAATATCAGTCATAATTCCTTTTTTTACTTCGCTGCGGCCTTTAGAATCGATGAGAATCGTATTTGGATCAGTGTATGTATTATTTCTTCCAGGATTCATAATGAGCTATATTTTTTTCCCGAAAAAAAAACATGAACATTTTGAAACAGATAAAAACTCTATAGATTTTATAGAAAGAATTGCATTAAGTTTTGCTCTGTCAATTGCCGTCGTGCCATTAGCAGTTTTTTATTTGAATCTAATCGGCGTAAAAATAAATTTGTTGAATAGTTTTTTAACAATTCTTGGAATTATAATTATCAGTTTATTGATAATTGGATTCAAAATGAGAAGATTTTAATAATAATTCAGATTAGATTAATATGCAGGATTTAAAGATACGCCTAATTGAAAACAAAGACTTGATAGAACTTGCTGATATTTATAATGAAACATATAGAGTTTTTGATGTCGGAGAAAAATGGACAAAAAAATCTTCATATGATCTTCTAAAATATTAGTTAAACAGGCAACCAGATTTATGTTTTTTGATAGAATATAAAAATAGAATTATGGGAGGATTTGTTGCAGGAATTAAGCCATGGTGGGACGGCAATCACTTGGTTGATGGAGAAATATTCATTCATCCAAAATTTCAAAAGAAAGGATTTGGAAAGCTTTTATCGAAATATATGTACGAAACTGCAATAAAAAAATACAATGTGGTTAGTTTTAATACAATAACTTTTAAATGCTACGCAGGAAATCCGCACCTTTTAAGGTGACGGATGAATTGCGTCACCCGCAGCTAAATATTTATTTCTAGAAAAATTAATCCAATAGAGCTAGACAGCAGCCCCTTTGAATTCAGTACACTTAGAGATAACTGGCTCATTCTAAATAAACTTTGTGGTGCGCGCATGCGCGCGCCGCGCGGAGAAAAAATGGAAACACAATTAACCTTTAGCGGAAGCTCTGTTGGAGCAAATAAAAAACACATTCAGCTGACACCAAAATATCGGTATCATATGATGCAAAAAGAAAAAATAAATATTTTTTGCAAAATTTCAATTGAAGAAGCATGCAAGCGACACAAGATAGAAATTATTATTTTGAAAGTTCTGCCGAATCATGTCCACTTGATTGTGAACTGTCCCAGAACTTTTTCTGACGCTATGCTGATGTGGATAATCAAAGGATTGTCATCGTACATTTTTTTTCGATTGTGTCCAGCGTTGCGAAAGCGATATCCCGACGGACATTTCTGGACAGAAGGATATTTTTGTGCGAGTTGTGGCAGTGATTTTGAAAGAGCTTTAAGATATATCAAGGATCAAGAGATTCATCATGGCTTCGCATAAATGTGAAGGACGCCGTCCTCCACCGCAGTGGATTTTTTGCCACAGCAAAAAACCTTTAGGGACGGGGGATGTCACATCTTTTGAAAATTGTTCTGTTGATGCAATCAGTAATAACCCCTGCTCTGTTCTTCGATAAAACTTCACCGGTTTTCCATTATCTTTCTGCAAAGTCTCATAAGACCCCCAAAAATAAGAAGAACTTTTATTGCCGACATTATCTAGAAAACAATATGAAAATGTATCCCGAAAAACTTCAGTTACAATTTTCGGCCTTTCATTAAGTACATTTAATCCGTCAATAATATCTCCAGGGCGTATTGTCTCAGCAGTAGGCAGAGGAATGTTTCTATTAGCCAATTTAACGTTCATTAAACTCATTACATAACCATTTTTTAGATCTATATAAAATTAATTGCACTAATTTGTATCATAAATCATCTCCAATGATTAATACAATAATCAACTAATTTTTCTCCTTCGAGGGTCCTATTCTCTGAATCGACGCGGATCAAGAACATTTCTTTGTTATTCATTTTTAAAAAAATTCTGAAGTCGCTCGGCTTAATGTTTATCCAGCAGACTGTTTTCCCCTCAATAGTAACAAATTGAAAGCCGAGATAATTATTGAGATGATTAAATAAACGTGCTGGAAAAAAAGCACGAACAATTTCGTCAATAATAATTCGTTTATAATGATCCATGCCTTTTAGTTTTAATCGTGCCATATCTTCCTCGATGCCAAAAATCTCAAATTTTTCTTTTTCTTTATTTTCCACAATACCGATGATTAGATTGCCGCCGGATGAATTCAAAAAAGCTGCCAGCGATTTTGCGATAATAATTTTTGAGGTTTTTTGTCCGAATTCGCGCAATTCCGGCGATTTGCTTTCAGTAATCTGCTGATGTGAATAGGTAAGACTCCAGAATGCTTCTTTCTTGAATTCAGTATGAAAATGCTCGCCTTTCTCTAAAAGTTTTTTCAATTCTAAAGCTAAGGAGTTTTGTAATTCAGTTTCGCTGAGCAAGATTTTTTTAACTCTTCCAACGTCTCCATTTTTCAAGCGAACCATGATTCCCTGCTCGTGAAACTGTGTTCGCGCTGCAATTTCATCGACAATGCCAGTAGAATATTTTCTCCGTGCTGTCATGACGCCGACTTTCATACCTGGTTTTATATTTTTGAGATGTTGATGGTCCATGATAGAATAAAATTTTCAAAATATTTAAAATATTCTTTTATCTAGATGCTTAATTGTTTGAAAGAATATAAAAAAATATAAAGAAATAATGCTTTATTTTATTATGAATCAAGAAGAGATTTATTCTTATTTGAAGAGAGCATCAAAATTGCCTCCGGATCCACCTTTGTTTTTTCGTTTAAATGCTAAAAATAGATACCGAGTAAAAGATGAATGGGAAGAAAAGAAAATAAAAGTTGGGGCAAAAAAATTCAAAGGAAAAATTTTTGGATTTTTTGGTTTTAAAAAAAGTAAAGTTAAATCCTTGGATGAATTAGCTCAAGATTTAGTTGAAGTAGGGATGGTTAATGATATAAATGAAGGAGAAAAATTAATACCTCAATTAATAGGATATAAGATAGCATATGCATCTTATTATCTTCCAGGGGATGGTCATTGGCGCGCCGAGAAAGTATGTCATCGTATTCTAACTAAATATCTTGAACTAAGAAAAGAAAATAAAGAGATTTATAGATTCTCTCTAAATAAAGAAATAGAATCTTTAAAAGATGAATATCTAAAAAGTATCGGTTACAGGAGAAAGTAAGATTAAAGAATGTTTTCGAAGTTATTTAACCCCGAAAATTATTTAGGCAGAAATTACTCGAATAATTTTCTGTATTTCCTGTATCCTTCTTTTTCTAATTTTTCCACAGGAATAAATCGCAAGGCAGCAGAATTCATGCAATATCGTAATCCTGTTGGCTGCGGACCGTCATTAAAAACATGGCCTAAATGATTTCCGGCTTTACTTTTTATTTCGATCCTTTTCATAAATAAAGATTTATCTTCTTTCTCAACAATATTTTTTTTCTCCAATGGCTGCGTAAATGATGGCCATCCAGTTCCAGAATCAAATTTGTCTTTAGAGATAAACAAAGGCTCTCCAGTTAATATATCGATGTAAATGCCATCTTTCTTATTATCCCAGTATTCATTGTTAAAAGGAGGCTCTGTACCACATTGTTGAGTAACGTGAAATTGCAATGGTGTAAGTTTTTTCTTAAGTTCTTCAATGGATGGTTTTTTATTTGACAGTTGTTTTTTCATATCTATCTTAATCAATTTTTTAAGTAAGTACATAACTCATTTACTATGCTAATAAATTTTGTTTGTTTTAGCGAACCGACTTTGTACTTGACCATTGATTTTTCAACAGAAAATATTTTGTCTAATCTTAGATAACTTTCAACTTTCAAGCTTCCATTTTGAAAATCTTCTTTCTTAATAGGTATCTCGACAGACTTTTCGTATGATTTTCCTGTTATTTGACAAACAATTAAATCATCTCCTTTCGGAATTTTGATTATTAAAGAAGGCCTTCTTTTAGAATTGATAAAATTTGAAAAAGGAAATTCTAGAATAACTACTTTTCCTTTTACAAATCCTTCCATATTTCATCTTCTTCTTTGTTCATCCACGTTTTTGCCAAAGATTTCTCTGACCAAAGAGCTGTTTCAGAAATTAATTTTTTTAAGATAATCTCATCATCTTTTCTAATGACAATTAATTTATCTCCCTCTTTTATATCTTTTCTCATATCTAAAGGAATAACTACCTGTCCCCGTGAACTCATTTTTATTTTATCAATTTGCATAAATAAGATTAATCTTATTTGTATATAAATATTATGCCACTACTCGTCTTTAGATAATTTACACATATATCCTATGCCTGATTTTTCTATTTCTTCAACGGTAAATTTTACTTTACTAAATATTTTAATTAATTCTTTTTTTGAAAATTGTTCTGAAACATTTGCTCCAACGCTTTCATCAAAAATTATTTTTCCGTTTTTGGCGATTTCTTTTATAGGAACTTCCTGGCTCTTGTAAACTTTCATTCTTTCGTCTAGAGCATCTTCTGAAAACACACTTATAATGATCGTTCCTTTTTTTCTTACTACTCTTTTCATTTCTTCAAGAATTTTATATTTGTCATCTCCAAAATTCGCAAACGTCGTGAGGCATAACACATGATCAAAAGTATTATCTTTAAAAGGTAAGTCCTTAGCATTAGCTAATGAAATATTGATAGTTTTATATCTTTTAAAATTATTACTAGCATCAATTACTGCTTTGGGATCATTGTCTATTGCAGTTATATTTTGCGTTATATCGATAATATCTTTGATACTTCTTCCATCTCCACATCCAACTTCCAAAACTTTAGAGTTTTTTGTTATATTTTTATATAGAAATTTTTTTTCATCTTTAAACCACAATTTATAGGATTCGGGGAGTTCTTGTAATACCTTTTGCCAGAAATCTATATTTTTTAGTTCTTTGTTAGTCATTTTATTAATAAAAGATTAGAATTTAAAAAATGATCGATTACCAATATTTAGAGAAGAAGCTTGACAAGGTCAGCCCAAATCAAATTTATTTTTTCTCCCACACCTTCTTTAAAAAAGAATTTCTGCCTGATCCAATTTTATACATTTTGTATTGCAGCGGATTTTTTTTTGCATAGTTTTGGTGATAATCTTCAGCAGAATAAAAGTTTTTGAAAGGAATAATTTCGACAGCAATTTTCTCAAACTTTTTCATCGTTTCAATTTTTTTCCGTGATTCTAAAGCCGATTTCTTCTGTTCATCAGAATGATAAAAAATTGCGGGAGAATACTGAAAACCTCGATCATAAAACTGCCCATTATTATCAGAAGGGTCAATATTTTTCCAGAAATGATTTAATAAATTTTCATAAGATATTTTTTTTGGATTAAAGGTAATTTGAATTGCTTCCCGATGGCCAGTTTCGCCCGATGAAACTTGCTCATAGCTTGGATTTTTTATTTCTCCACCTGAATAACCCGAAACAACTTTTTCCACACCAGGAATTAATAAAAATGCAGCTTCAACACACCAGAAGCATCCCCCTGCAAAAGTGGCCACTTCATTACTTGAATTTTTTTTCATAATACCCGAAAGCTATTAGAATATTTAAGAATATCGAGAAGTAGAATAATATCTAGAATCAAACACGCAATAAACCACGAAATCCTCGTGCTGCATAATATGACTCCGCGCCATTATGATAAACAAAAACATGATCATAACGGCAATCGCAAAAAAGAGCTCCTCCGTGTTTTCTAATAGCCGGAGGGGTTTTGATCCAGCTTGAAGTTTTTGTATCAAATTTTCCTATTTTTTGCAACTCTCGATATTTGTTTTCATCTAGAAGTTCAATGCACATTTCAGCAGCCATATCTACTGCATTATTTTTCGGTTTGTGTTCTTTCCTCGATTCCAGCGCCTCACGATCATAACACACACTTCTTCGATTTATTGGACTTTCAGCTGAACAATCATAAAAAAAGTATTCTTTATTTTTTGGATCAAAGCCAACAACATCTGGCTCTCCCCCTGTTTTTTCCATTTCATGTAATGACCATAATTTTTGAGGATTCGCTTTAATTTTTTTTTCGATTTTATCCCATTCAATTTTTTTATGCCGATGCATGTTTTTTTCAAATCGGAGCTTTAGTACCTCGATTATTTTATCTTGTTCCTCTGAAGTTAGATTTTTTGAGACGTCCATATATTATTATAAAACATAACTTTATTAATCCTTTTTTCTCTTTTTTAATATGGCTATTAACATCGATAAAGAAAATTTAGAAAAGGCATTGCAAAAAACAGTGGAAACAGAACAACCTCCAATTTCAAAGG
>Ga0209542_10013772_pt1 | contig 13868 bp, 8 predicted proteins | sample RifCSPhighO2_01_FD_184028 | JGI IMG/M metagenome (GOLD analysis project Ga0209542, IMG submission 184028) | Soil microbial communities from Rifle, Colorado - Rifle CSP2_plank highO2_0.1 (SPAdes) (version 2) | ecosystem: Environmental > Terrestrial > Deep subsurface > Rock core/Sediment ...
ATTTACTGATATCACTTTTGATAAAAAAGGGATTGCTGACGCTACAGTCAAAGGGGAATTTGTAACCGACCTTGATCTCCGCACGGGTGACGTTGAAGTCCGCGTGGATAAAAAAACCTATCAAGTGAGTGGTCAAGTGAGAACACCACAATCGGTCACCTCTGTCCGAGGTACGCATTTTTGGGTTTCATACGATGAAAAGAAAGCGCTTGGGGTGGTCGGAGTATACGAGGGAGAAGTCGCGGTTGATGACTTGTCGCGTGGCACCCACACCCTCCTTACGCCGACAAAAGATAAGACCTTGCGCGTATTCGTGATGCCACCTATACAAGAAAAATCAATGGGCCTAACATGGTGGCTTCTTCTTGCTGCACTACTCGTTATTGGTGGCGGAGCGTTTTTTCTTCGCAGGAAGAGTAAGCTTTAGCCGGTACTCCCATAAATGTTTGTATTTATGGGTAAAAACCGATGCAACAAATAAGGGGCTATAATTACGCTATGGATCAAAAAACGGCAAAAATGAAGAACGACACGATCATTGGTTTGTCTGGCATGGTTCTGGTTACGATTATGTCGGCCGGCATTTTATTGCCGCCACGCGCATTTGCGCAAGATGCCTACGAGAAGGTTCTCGCTCTCGCAGAAGAAGATTGTAAAAAAATCGCTGAGCGGTTTGGTGAGCAAGTTCCAGGGGAGCTTATAATCGGAGGTGTGGGAATTGATACTTACTCTGCTGGCTGTGGCTTTTCTCACACTAACGAGGGAGTAGAGTACGATGTCCAGCAAATAGAAGACATGAAGCTCTTTATCGGAGGCTTTGGTTTTAGACGTTATGACACATCTCAAGCCGCACAACAGAGCATCCGCAGAAGCATAAATGCTTCTGGTCCGGAACGTAAAACTCACACGATCGAAACTTCTGATGGATCCCTATATCTTTTAAAATCTCCCCTTTTCTACGGTTCAGAGTTTCAAAAAACACACACGGCGAGCATCGACATTGTGAAGGGAAGCTGTGTGGTGGGAGTAACGAGCTACAGTCAGTATCGTGACGGTGAGTATCGTGGCGAAGGTTATCATCTATCGACAGGCAACAGGCATCCGGGATTCAACCATGATCGCGAAGCCGATATGTTGAAACTCATAAGACAAAAGGCAGAAGAGATTTTTAGCGTGGTTGATTGTGGTGAGGATACGACACCATCTCCGTCTGACGCACCCACCCCCATCGACTGGCCGAAATGTTTCGCGGAGTGTCCCGTGGTTACCGCCTCAAAGGATTGTATAATTACACCCGACACTCGTCCAAGCGAGATGCAATGTCTACGGGATCTATTAAATTCCTCTCTTGCCTGTCAAAATACCTGCATCGCAAAAATGCCGGAGAAAGAGTGTTCAGCAGATGCTCCGCCAATGCAGTTTCCTGAAATTAATTTTGGGGGACGGCAATATTTTACGAACAATCCCGCTATCATTGACCTTATTTCTCCGGATGACCTTACGCAGATGTCCATTAGTTCGGATTTACCCGAAGTGAAGGATATCAATAATAAAGTATTTGATAATTCGGCTGGATCAATTTCGAATCCGCTTAAAAATCAGGCCAGCGTTTGGGGCACTGAAGGCCAGGCTGTTGACATCCTGCTTCCCGGAGAAACAGAGTGGCATGAGCTGAAAAAAAACGATCCGATTCCCTCCGGTTCTCGTATTTTTACCGGCATGGATTCAGACATATTGATTCATCTTGGTTCCGGAGGCGTTGTGAAAGCGAAACCATTCACCGACTTTATCTTTGACCAGAATCTCGTTGATGAGTCTTGCAAAGAAGGCTCACGCACTCCGCTCATACACCACCTTGACCTGCGTGACGGCGAGGTGGAGGTGCAAGTGGAACAAGGGACATATCAAGGCAGTATGCAGGTCACTACTCCTTCTGCGACGAATGCCGTCCGCGGTACACATTTCTGGGTGTCCTATGATGCCACAAAAAACATCTCAGCAACCGGTGTGTATGAAGGCGCGGTCGCTGTCACTGATCGAGCTACCGGCGCGGCCATGGAACTCAAACCAATGTCCGATGGCACGCCAGGCATTGCCATCCTTGGCTCTGCTTCGTCTGAGCAACCTGAACAAACAAAAAATGGCAACGGCCTATTCTGGATTATTACACTGCTGGTTATTTGCGGCGGCGTGTTCTGGTTTCACAAGAAAGGCAAAAAAGTGGATGATGTTGTGTAAAAGCAGTAATAAATAAACGGAGGTGATAAAAGATCTTTATAATCAACATAAGCACAGTATCTTCGTGAGCATTGGCGTGCTCGCGTTGGTGGCCATATCCATTTTTTATTTTTCAGCAAGAAACAGCAGTCAACCAAATGGATCTGGAGATGCGGCGCCGTCGCAAGGCGAACAAGAGTTCAATCTTTCCGGCGATCCGATATCGGCATTCATCACGTTACTTACTCGACAGAAACAGGCAAAGTATCGGGCAGTATATGATTCGACTCTGGAAGAATCATCAACAAGTACAGTGAAACGAGTAATTCTTTCCGTTAAACAGACTGACGGCAAAAGAAAAAGCGATATTTGGTTCAATACCGCCAAAGTACTCTCATTGATCCAGAATTCCGACGGTACTTTTGCCTGCTACTTCGCATCAGACTATAAAGCTCCGCCGTGTTATAAGATGTCTCCGAGCGGTGCTCTCGCTGAAGCTATACAGGAATTTTCGGGTGGCCAGTTGGAACGGCTAAAAGCCATGGTTGAGAAAGAATTGTTGGATATACATGCAGAGAAAAAGGTTGTTTCGATCGGAGGTGAAGACCGATCGTGTGTCCTGTTTACATACTCACTGAAGTCAGACAATGCGAGCATGGCAGATATTCGCGAGCTATTCCCGATCATCGGAGATGTGTCTGACGGGGACATTGTGTCTGCTATTAAACAACTTTCGTTAATCAAAAATAGCGCGCACGTATGTTTAGATCTTGCATCGGGTGTGCCACTTGAAACGGAGATTTTGTTTGCTGTTGGTACGAGCACAAAACATTCTACAGAACGAGCGACATCCTTCGCACTCGATCCGGTTTTCAATGAACAGCTGACACTAGAACCCCTCCAGCGTTTTGACGGCCCACTTTTTGAATATGCATTTAAGAAAATGTTTCCACACAATGATAATCTCTATGTATCTGCGAGTGGGATTATGCGCATTTCAAATGGGGCTGTGGTGGCAACGAGTACCGGATACGGCACGTTCATGGATTTTATTGTACATAAGGGCACCCTCTACGCTGCGGCGGGTAAGGGAATCTACCGCCTAACGAACAATGATGCATGGGAAAAAATGGAGAAAAAGGAAAGCACTTTCGGTAATGGCTTTGATATGTTTAAAGAGGTGAACGGTGAGTTGTACGCACAGGGCGAATTTACCGGGGTGTTTCGATTGGATAATAATGTTTGGGTGGAGGCCGGGAAGTTCCCCAAATCACTCCTCACCGATGCCCTGTATGAATATGACGGGGAGTTATATGCCCGCTCAGAGCTTGACGGAGTTTTCCGACTTGACGGAAATACGTGGACACTCTTTCTTGACCCGACGGACTTCAAGGGTTCAACAAAAATGAAAATTAGGAGTTATCATGAAAAAATGTACGTGGTCCTTGGTTCGAGCATATATAAAATGGACAACAGTAAGCCGGTCCAGCTCACCTCCTACAAGAACTATGGATCGCCCAATCTTTATTTTGAGCGCCCAGGAGGCGGCATCTATGTCGGGTCTGACCAGGGGTTATTTGTCGTGACGGATGCTACCACCACACAGGAGGCAACGGCAAAACAAGTCGGGGAAGTGAATACGATAATCAGTTTTAGCGGAAGTCTCTATCTTGGAACCAACAGGGGCGTGTTTGTGAAAGACAAGGGACAGTGGCGTCAGCTTTCGTGGCCGAACGATGTTGGGCCGATCAATGCTTTTTATGTATTGAATAAAAATTTATATGCTGCCGGTGCGCTTGGGTTGGGCAAATTGGTTGGCAATGAGTGGGTCACAACGCCAATAAGCCTAGAAGATGAAAAACTCAATTCAAATATTGAGGATGCGATAGAGTTGAACGGTAAGGTTTACGTCATTACCAAGGATGAAGACGATGCGACGCTTTATGTGGTGAAGAGCGTTCAGGGGGATGGGGACGAGTTCGGCCTGCCGCTCAATTCAACTATCATTGATGTGCCCGTAACAAAATAATATGCGTCCACTTTTTTCTTCAAAAATATTGCTGACAGCCCTGTTGCTAACGGTCATTTTTGCGCCGCTATCTTCATCAGGTATTAAAGTGGCCGAGGCGAGAGACTGGGGACTCTGCGGGGACTGCTATCAATTTTTTGCCTTTAGCGTTCCCGGAGCGTATATCGGATGTATTCAAGCAGAGATCGAGTGTGGAGGGGTGAGTGAGTGTATGTGTAGGGTGCATGCGAAGCTAGCACAAAAGTACACGCGAGAATATTTGTTTCAAAAAGAGCTGTCTTTTTGGTTAAGGTTCGGATTCGGTGTTTTTGTTCCCGGGGTACGACTCATTGATCCTGACAATCGCGCCAAACTAATGGACCCGAACGTTCCATTTCACGAAAAATCGGATTTAGTTTTTGACAAATCGTTGGTTATTTTGAATGTTGTTGGATTGGGGTGGTCGGTTGCTGCAGAAGTTAATAACATGATCGGGATTATGAATGCCGTATCCCATGCGACAGACACAGGAGAAAAAAACTCCGATCGTGTTGTGAATATAATGATAGGGGCGACCCCCTATATGGGAGGAGCGTGGGAACTGTTTGGTGGTGGACTCGATGTCTTCATGCAGACGAGGGATTTACTGCTTAACCCCGACGAGGAGGAAGAATAAAGAATAAAAAAAATGCCGACCCTTGTGTTGGGCCGGCAGATGATTCGAACAACTCGTTGTTATTTCCCCCCGAGAATTCCCAGGAATTTCTTGTGTGCGTAGAGTCCATCACGGACGAGTTCGAGAACCCCTGTTCCAGTCTTTGCGTTAACGGAGAATATTGGAGACGTCCACCCCCCTTTTTCTTCCACAAAGTTCTTGAGGAGCGCCGCGAAGTTCTTCTCTTCGGAAGATGCTGTTCGCATGTTAACGACGAGAATGTCAGCGTGTCTATGGTGTCCGGACTTGATGAGATTCACCATATCTCCACGCGAATCAGGAAGCGACACGAACGTGTCGACGTAAGACTTCAATGCGGAATCCGCTTGTCCTGCGCCGACAGTCTCCACAATGATTACGTCAGCGAAGCGCCTTGCTACGGCAATTGACTCTTTCAAGTACCGAGTTACGGACGATGACGCACCGCGTGAGCCAAGACTACGCAGGAATATCCCAGGGTCAGCATAGTGCTGACGCATGCGTATGACATCTCCAAGTATCGCACCGCCCGATAGTTCTTCCGTCGGGTCGATGGCAAGTACGACGATTGAGAGGCCGTCTTTACGCAACTGGATGAGCAACTTATCGATCAGCGTGCTCTTTCCTGCCGCAGCAGAACCGGTAATGCCAACGACATGAGCGCTCTTATTCGGGAGGTTGCCTGCGCTTAGGTACCGCGGGAGTAGCTTCGGGTTTTTTGAGACACAGGTAATCAAGCGCGAGAGACGTTGCCGTTCTGTTATCTTGGTGCGATTTCGTCTCGCTGATCTCATGCGCCTTTTTGACTCTTTGAAGAGCACCTGTGCAATATTCTCATGGGAAACGTCCCCGGCAAAAAAGTGTTCGATGCCCAGTGCCCCCAGGGCCTCTCGTTCGTGGTCTCGGATGATTCCGCCCCCCAAGAGGAGTACATCACCCTTACCGACTTCACGGAGTTTTTTCTGGATGTTCTCGAGCAGTACCACGGGTGCCCCGATGTGTGTTGAGATGCCGACCACATCGACATCTTCCTCAAGTGCGCGTTTGGCGATATCCTCGGCGGAACAGTGAAGTCCCGGGAGGATCACTTCAGCGCCAAGGTCCTTGAATAACTCGGCGAGGGTGTAGATCGGTCGGTCATGTCCGTCGAGTCCCGCTTTTGCAAGAAGAATACGCATTGGATACACCAAATGATATTTTTCGATCGCCTCACGCGGAAGCTTCTGTTCGGTACGCGGGCTGAATATCTCTCGTTCCATGTATTTTCCCCATGCATGTTCCATTACATTCATCATTTCTCCTACGGTGGCATACACAGACGCGGCGTTGATAAGAGCATGCATCATGTTGAGCTGGCTACCACCCTCGCGACGTCTTGCCGCTACGCCAACCGCACTGAGCGCGGCGCCAACCGCATGTTCGTCGCGGGATGCCCGCACTGTCTTGAGACGCAGTAGTTGATGCTCTTCATATCCACGGCGTTTTTCGAGTTCGACAACCACATTTTTTGGTTCAGGCGCTTTTGCATCCTTGCCAAAAATATTCTCTCCGACTCGCAGGATCTCTCCTCGCTCGTATGCTTCTTCCTGTGCGAACGCCGATGTCCGTATCTTTGTCTGCGGGTAACCTTGTTCGATCGCGACGACCATCCCGCCCATGTCGTTGATGCGGGAAATCTCCACACCAGCGTCATTCACGATTTCTTGCGTGAGTCTTTCAATCACATAGGATCCACCGAGCGGATCGACATAGTCGCAGATGCCCGTCTCGTATTGAAGGATCTGTTGGGTACGGATCGCGATCTTGACTGCTTCTTCGGTCGGGGTGCACAAAACCTCGTCGAATGAATTGGCGTGAATACTTTGCGCGCCACCCAACATTGCCGTAAGAAGCTGATATGCGACCCGCGCAATATTGTTTTCTGGTTCTATGCGCGAAAGGGTGCAACCCGCAGTTTGGAGATGCATTCTGCACCAACAAGCACGAGAATCATTTTTTGCACCGAATTGCCCATGCATGATCCTCGCCCAAAGAATTCGCGCCGCACGAAGCTTCGCGACCTCTTCAAAGATGCGATTGTGCGCATCAAAGAAGAACGAAAGTCTCGGGGCGAACTCCTCAAGGGGCATCCCACGTTTCATTGCTTCTTCCACGCATGCGACACCGTTCGAAAGCGTATAGGCCACTTCTTCCGTGCTCGTCGCCCCCGCTTCGCGGATGTGGTATCCGCTTATAGAAATAGGATTCCACCTGGGCATAAACTTTGTCGCGTATTCGATCATGTCGGTAACCAGATCAAGGCCACGGACAATAGGGAATCGCCATTCTTTCTGGGCGACATATTCCTTTAAAATATCCGCTTGCATCGTTCCGCCGAGTTTTTCAAGCGGTATGCTTCGTTTGTTCGCCAATGCGACGTACATCGCCAGGAATATTGCCGCCGGAGCGTTGATTGTCATGGAAACAGTGATCTGATCAATCGGAATTTCGTCGAAAAGATCTTCCATATCTTTGAGTGTGTCGACCGCGACGCCGTCCCACCCAACCTGACCTTGAGAGAGAGGGTCATCAGAGTCTCGTCCCATCAAGGTCGGCAAGTCAAAAGCCGTAGAAAGTCCCGTGCCGCCCGCCCGCAAAAGCATTTTGAAGCGCTGATTCGTATCAGGTGCAAGTCCAAGTCCGGCAAATTGCCGAATAGTCGGCTTGCGAGTGCGGTACCCCTCAGGATGGAGACCTCGTGCGAACGGAAAAGTTCCCGGGTCACCTCGATCACGCTGGTAATCAAAGGAGACTTCACCGGGCACAAAAAACCCCTTTTCACCGGTCATTTTTTATAACCTCCTGTCATATAGAACCTCTAGGCAAACTATACCCCGTAGTAGCCCGTTCGCAAGTGGTCATGCCGCCGACTTCACTCATGGAAACAAGTTATTCAGACAGTCCGCATCGCCCACCCACCCGCAACGGGTTGGTACTGATAATCGAAATCTCTCGTAGCCCCCAGCACCTGGCGGGGCTTTCTTTTTTATGAAAATCGTGTTACAATCGGCTGTTTATGACAGAGCGCAAACACAATTCCTCCGGCCCGCAGGAAACTATCATCGTAAGGGGTGCGCGGACGCATAATCTTAAGAATATTACCGTTGAGATGCCGCGCAACAAGATGATCGTGTTCACCGGTCTCTCAGGATCGGGGAAGTCTTCACTTGCTTTTGACACGATCTTTGCCGAAGGACAGCGGCGCTACGTCGAGTCGCTCTCCGCATATGCACGTCAGTTTCTTCATCAAATGCAGAAACCGGATGTCGATGAGATCCTCGGGCTTTCCCCGGCAATTTCCATCGACCAGAAGTCCCATTCATCAAACCCTCGCTCGACCGTTGCCACGATCACCGAGATCTACGATTACCTGCGTGTGCTTTTTGCGCGCGTCGGTATCCCGCACTGCCTTACCTGCGGGAAGCCGATCAAGCGGCTCACGAACGAAGAGATCATGAATGTCGTGTTCGAACGTGTCGACGAAATCGGGAAACATGCGCCCAAAGATGAGGTACTTGGCGTGCCGTACTCAACTCTCAAGGTGGGCATTTATGCCCCGCTTGTTCGCGGGAGAAAAGGTGAATATTACCAGCTGCTTTATGATTATTTGAGCAAGGGATATGCGAAGGCACGCGTCGATGGAAAACAAAAGAACCTTCGTGAGCAGATCATTCTCGCGAAGCAGAAAAAACACGACATCGACATATTGGTAGATGAGTTTTTTGTCTCTGAATTTCGTGACAACACAAAGGGTGTGCGTGAGCGTTTGGCTGAGGCGGTTGAGCGTGCGCTTGGCGAGACGGAAGGGCTCGTGCGCATGGTAGTGGGGGACGAGGACACGCTCATGTCGGCAAAGTTTGCTTGTCCGGACGACGGTTTTTCGTATCCGGAAGTTGAACCTAGGCTTTTTTCGTTCAACTCGCCTTATGGTGCTTGCCCGGCCTGTAACGGGCTCGGAACAAAGCATTTTTTTGGAGATGAACCATGCGAAACCTGTGGCGGCAAACGCCTTCGTGAGGAGGCACTTCATGTGACGATCGGCGACCGGGACGCAATCGAATCAACAAAAAAAAGAAAATTAAAAGAAGGAGCGGAATGTCCGCGTGGGAAGAACATCGTTGAGATCACAGACATGTCGATCGAAGAGGCGAGTAACTTTTTTGCGAAACTCGTGTTGACCCCCATGGAGCGACAGATCTCCGCGGTGGTGATCAAGGAGATTGAAAACAGGCTTCGGTTCATGCTCGATGTGGGCATCGGCTACCTCACGCTGGGGCGGCGAGCGAACACTCTTTCGGGCGGTGAAGCACAGCGTATTCGTCTCGCGTCACAGCTTGGCTCACGGCTTGTCGGGGCGCTCTATGTGCTGGACGAACCAACCATCGGACTCCACCAGAAGGACAATGATCGTCTCATTAAAACACTTCGTAATTTGTGCGACATTGGGAACACTATTATCGTCGTTGAGCACGATGAGGATACGATCTTCGCTTCCGACTATCTCGTTGATATCGGTCCGGGCGCAGGAGTACATGGCGGCCATATTGTGGTTTCCGGCTACCTTGAAGAGCTACTTCTCGATAAAAAGGTGAAGTCGCTGACGCTTGATTACCTCCGGAAAGATAAACAAATTCCACTTCCCGAAAAACGCAGGGTCAAGGACAAGGGGGAGATCCAGTTGCGCGGGGGGAAGGCCTTCAACATCAATAATATGAATGTGGACATTCCGCTCGGACGGCTTGTCGTTATTACCGGTGTCTCAGGGTCGGGGAAGTCAACCTTTCTCTACGAGCTAGTCTACAAAAATCTACAGGCACGTTTTGATCGTCGCTACCGCTCGGCACAAACTTACAACTGTTCCCAGTTTACGGGTTCTGAATATCTCCACCGTGCGATATTGATCGATCAATCGCCGATCGGACGTACTCCGCGATCGAATCCTGCGACCTATACCGGGGCATGGACCTTCATTCGCGATCTTTTCGCCGAGACGGAAGAAGCCCGCGTGCGTGGATGGAAGGCATCACGTTTCTCATTTAACGTGAAGGGCGGCCGCTGTGAGGCGTGCGAAGGGAACGGCATGATCGCCGTCGAGATGCATTTTCTCCCGACGGTCTATGTGCTGTGCGATGTATGCCAAGGCAAACGTTTTCAAAAGGAGACGCTTGAAGTGAAATTCAAAAAGAAGAACATTTATGAAGTGCTGAAAATGACCGTGGAGGAGGCGTGTGAGTTTTTTCGCGACATTCCCGCGATCGAAGATCGTTTGAAGACACTGAATGAGGTCGGCTTGGGCTATCTTGAACTCGGACAATCAGCGACGACACTCTCGGGTGGTGAAGCACAGCGGGTAAAGATTGCTTCGGAACTCTATCGCCCATTTCAACAGCGCACCATCTACCTTTTGGATGAACCGACTATCGGACTTCACTATGAGGACGTGAAAAAGCTGGTTGAGATCCTTCAGACGCTTGTCGATAAAGGAAATACCGTCCTTCTGATCGAGCACAATCTTGATGTGATAAAATCTGCGGATTACGTCATTGATATTGGCCCGGATGGCGGCTCCGGCGGCGGGCAATTAGTTGCCAAGGGCACACCCGAAGAAATTGTAAACAACAAACGGAGTTATACTGCAAAATATTTACAAAGAGTGCTCAAGAGACGATAATTTCAAATTTAGCTTTCCTCATAGTAACGCCTTTGGCGATTCCTATGAGGTCGCAAAGGGTACGCCGGAAGACACTGCGAACAATTTAAAGTCGTATACAGGGAAGTACCTCAAACGGTCGTTGCGAAAGTCAGTTTATTCAGATATCAAGTTTCTTTGTGGAGTACTCAAAACTCAAAAAACTAAAACTTCCCGATAAGCCCGGTGTATATCAGTTCATTGGTTGGGAAAAAAAATCCTCTATGTTGGCAAGGCGACTTCGCTCCGCGGCCGTGTGCGCAGTTATTTTGCGAACGACCTTTTGCATACGCGCGGGAAACACGTTGTGGACATGATTACGATCGCGAAAACTGTACGATTTGCAACGACCGACTCGGTACTTGAGGCAGTCATTTTGGAGGCGAGTTTGATAAAAAAGCATCAGCCGGCATACAACACGAAGGAAAAAGATGATAAAAGCTGGAACTATGTGGTAATTACCAACGAAGCGTACCCGTGCGTGCTCACTATCCGTGAGCGGACGATGCTTTTTGGTATTGAGCATGATGGGGTTATGTACAAACATGTCTTTGGGCCGTTTCCGCAGGGTACTAATCTTAAAGAGGCACTCAAGATCGTTCGTAAAATTTTTCCGTTTCGAGACGGTTGTAGACCTGGACAGGGACGCCCGTGTTTTAATCGTCAGATTGGACTGTGCCCGGGAGTATGTACCGGCGAGATAAGCGCAGATGATTACGCAGAACGTATCCGTCAAATCGCTCTTTTTTTCAGCGGCAAGAAAGCGACGTTGTTAAGGCGATTGAAACATTCAATGCGTGTGCATGCAAAAGCGCTTGAGTTTGAGGCGGCGGGGGAGTCGAAGAGGGCGATCTTTGCTCTGCAACATATCAACGACGTTGCACTTATTCGTGAAGATATACGCCGTGCTTCGCAAGAAGGTGCGTACATGGGTCTCCACACGAAAACACGGCAAATATCTCGCATTGAAGCGTACGATGTTGCCCATATTTCAGGGAAGTATACTGTTGGCGTTATGACGGTTGTCGAGGGGGGATATCCCAAAAAGTCTGAGTATCGAAAGTTCAAGATCCGCGTTGCATCTGAACAGCCTGACGATACTCTCCATCTTGAAGAAGTGCTCGACCGTCGTTTTGTACACCAAGAGTGGCCAATGCCCGACTTGATTGTGGTTGACGGTGGGGTGGCACAAAGACGCAGAGCGGAAAATGTGCTCCGCAAATTGGGCTACGCGATCCCCGTGGTGAGCGTAGTAAAGGACGATCGCCACAAACCTCGTGCGATCTTGGGCGACAAGGAGCTTGCACTATCATATGAGCGGGGGATCCTTATTGCGAATGGAGAGGCACACCGTTTTGCGGTGGCGTATCATCGTCAGTTGCGTGACAAACTTAGTTAGGTGGATAACCTTTCCGGCGAATACGAGTTATACTAGAGCATATGAGCAATATTCGTGTTGGAGTAGTGCGCGGGGGACCGTCCTCCGAATACGCAATCTCACTCAAGACGGGGGAGAGCGTACTCAAGAACATCAATAGAGAGAAATATGCTCCCGTGGATATTTTGCTTTCCACGCACGGCGAATGGTATATGAACGGCGTGCGCACCGACCTTCCCTCAATCGCACATCATGTTGACGTCATCTGGAACGCGCTCCACGGTGCCTTTGGAGAAGACGGTAAGGTGCAGCAGCTGTTCGAAACATTCGGCATCCCGTACACCGGCTCTGAGGTGCTTGGTTCCGCTCTTGGCATGCATAAGGTGCTTGCGAAAGAGAGATTCAGGGAAGCCGGTTTGCGCACCCCAAAAGGGATTGTTGCAACGGGTACCAACGACACGGAGAACGTTTTGTTCGAACTTGTACAAAATATGCCCCTTCCCGTTATCGTAAAACCTGTTTCGGGCGGTTCCTCGGTTGCAACAAAACTCGTGCGTAGTTTTGACGAGTTGCGTGACGCGATTGTAGATGCAGGTCAGTATGGTGAGGTATTGATCGAAGAATATGTTGAGGGGAGGGAAGCTACCGTGTGTGTGATCGACGGTACGCAGGCGGAGGAATACATCGTGCTTCATCCCGTCGAGATCATTCCGCCCGGAGCGAATGAGTTCTTCGATTACGAAGCGAAGTATTCCGGCGAGTCACAGGAGATCTGTCCCGGGCGCTTTACACCCGAAGAAGAGGCGGAACTTCGTGGTTTAGCAACAAAAGCGCATCGTGCGATTGGAGCAAGACATTATTCTCGCACAGACTTTATTTTGTCTCCGAAAGGAATGTATGTTCTTGAGATCAACACGCTTCCGGGGCTCACCGAAGGATCGTTGCTTCCGAAAGCACTTCGCGCGGGGGAAGTGACCTTGCCGGAATTCTTTGATCATGTGATTGGACTAGCACTTGCCGAGTAGTAGACCCCCACATAATCTTATGTGCAGTCAAATATTCTTTGCCGTTGTTTGCAGATTAAAAAAGAAACCCCTTGCGGTGGGTTTCTTTTTTAATCTCAGGCTGCTCTCTCTAGGAAAGATGCTTTGAAACGAGCTTCGTCATTTCAAACATGTTGACGGTCTTCTTGCCGCCAAAAACTTTCAGCAAGTTATCATCGGCATTAATGTTGCGCTTGTTGGTCGGATCCTGAAGGTTATTTTTCTTGATATAGACCCAGAGCTTCTTCACCACCTCTGATCGTGGCAAGGGGCCACTTCCCACAACGGCCGCGAGTTCGGAGCTAACATTAAGCGGCTTCATGAACGCTGAATTTGGCATACTTTAATAATTACTTACTTAATAACTTAATAACGATATCCTATGCACTATGCACCTATTATATTCCTACGGCATTCAAGGGGCAAGGCGGGCGGAAAAACGTTTGCCCCGCAGTAAGCCCTAGCGAGTACCGAGACGAGTTTTTAGGGAACTTGTAAACGTTTGATGTTATTTATATGGCTTACATACAACGGCTTTGGTCTATTGCCGGGCTTGTTTTTCGTAGCAATTTTGCTATATTACCTGGGTGAGAAGGCAGTTTGTGTAAATAATCAAAATAATGGCCTATAGCTGTTTTGGTAGGTCAAAGCTTGATAGGGTGAGAAGGCAGTTTGTGTAAATAATCAAAGTAATAGGGGCCCATAGCTCAGCTGGTAGAGCGCTACATTTGCAATGTAGATGTCAGCGGTTCGAATCCGCTTGGGTCCACAATTCCGAATTTGAAGAAAGATTGACCTCG
>Ga0209542_10013773_pt1 | contig 13868 bp, 16 predicted proteins | sample RifCSPhighO2_01_FD_184028 | JGI IMG/M metagenome (GOLD analysis project Ga0209542, IMG submission 184028) | Soil microbial communities from Rifle, Colorado - Rifle CSP2_plank highO2_0.1 (SPAdes) (version 2) | ecosystem: Environmental > Terrestrial > Deep subsurface > Rock core/Sediment ...
TCATAACAAAAATATAATATTTTTAAAAAGATTTTTAAAAAAGAGAAAATTTGATTGGCTAAATTATAACTTAAAAATAGAAATTAATTACTTTTCAAGCGGTGGCGGAACCCATTTATATCTTATTAAAAATGGAAATAAAAAATTTTTAGTAAGAATAAATTTTTTTATTGGTAAAAATGATTGGAAAGTTAAAAGAAATGAATTCAAAATATTAAACAAAATAAAATATTTAAATATTTCTCCAAAACCCTATCTAATTAATGAAGATAACCCACTTAAACAGGATTTCACAATAGTAGAATATATTGAAGGGAAAAATATTTTATCTTTTTCAGAGCCAGACATAATTTTTATTGCTAGAGACCTTAAAAAACTTCATGAATTATTTAAGCATAAAAGAATGAATAAATCTAATTACACTTGTTCTATTTATAATGAATTTTCAGAAGGCGAAGATAAAAAGATAGAGAACTATAATTTTAAATATATAAAAAAAGTATTTTTTAGATATAATTTAATTAAAGAAAATTTAGGCGAATGGTTTAATCATTTATCAATTTTTAATAAATGCAAAGATTTATGTTTATGTCACGGCGATTTAAAAAAAGAAAATATATTAAGGACTAAAAAAGGGATTATGTTAATTGATTGGGAATGTGCTGGAGTAGACATACCCGAAACGGATATTGCGAGGTTATTTTCAGGTTGTAAGTTTACAAAAAAACAACAGGACAGATTTTTAAGAGAATACTATAATAGTGCAACATCAAAAGAAACACTAAACAGAATATTAGCTATAAGAACTGTTTTAGACTTTTTTCGCATTATTGAAGATTACTGTATTCTCAAAAGAAAAAAATTTAATGTAGAGAATATGTTAAGCGATTTAAATAAATACCAAAAAAGTTTAGATGTTTTGAAAAAAATATTATAACGATTTTAAAAATGCTAAATAACTGGTTCTATATCGCAAATAAACTTCCTATTGTACCCTTCACCATTATTCTAGCTGCGAAGAATATAAATAAAGATAGTAAAATTAATAATGGAATTAATGTTATCCCGTCTTTTTCTCTTCCTTTTTTTATTAATCCTATTATGAAAGAGCCGAATATAGATGTTGTTATTATGCTTATCACTGAGTAGATTATTATAAATTTAGTTGTTATATCTCCTGGTTTTATCGCAATGGGTATATTAAAAGCCCCACTGACTGCTGTAGGAACTTCTACTGATCTTAATGTAGTAGTTAGTACTTCAACTAGGAATGAGCTTAATCCAAATAATACTGGCGCGCCTACTCCCGCTGCTATAAATATAAATATTGTATACATATTTACGCTTGTTCTTACTTTTTTGTCTATAAGTTTTTGATTTTTTAGATCATTTGCTGTTTCTTGTAATAAGTCTGCAAGCCTTCCTCCAGATTTCAATCCAGAAATTATCAGGCTAAATGTTTTTTCTAATTTTTCTGATTTTATTCTTTTTGTAACTCCTAAAAGTGCTTTTTCTAGTGATTTTCCTGTTGCTATTTCTTTTGATACATTTACAAGTTCATCTTTGAATGGACCAAATTCATCTCTAGCGCTTAATAATATGGCCTTATCTGCTGTAAATCCAGATCTTAAATTTGATGCCATTAAGAATAATGCATCTGGTAATATCTCTTCTGTATATTTTGCCTTTTTATCTGAATTAAGTAGGAACCAAAAGTAAAAGCTTGTTATTATTACTACAAAAACAACGATAGTTACTAGAACAAATCCTATTTCATATATGAATCCTACGAAAAAGCCTATAATTAGTGAAATTAGTAGGGAGAATAATGTTATAAATCCAATAAAGTTATCTGTATCTGTAGAAATATTTGCGTAGTTTAATAGTAGGCCTATATTTTCTCTTAACTTTTTTGGATATATTCTTGATATTAGCCTATACATTTTAATCTCCTATTAAGTTAGGCCTCCTTGTTCTTAAAAGTCCCAAAAATATTACTTGGAAAAATAATGTAAGTAAATACATTCCAAAAAATATTAATTTTAATGTTATTCCAGTAGTAGATATAAATGATGATACTACTACGAGAAGTGTTATTGCTAGACTGGGTATTATTACTGCTACAAGCATGTAGAACATAGCTAGAGGATTTAGTTGTGATCCGTAATTTTCTATTTGTAATGCTTGTTCTCTTGATAAACTATCTATTACTTCTTTTAGTATTGAAGTAATATCTCCCCCTGCTTTAAGACCATTTGATAACTGCCACAATGCTCTTCTATAATATATTGATGGATTATTTGTTGCTGATTCTTCTATTGCTGTAACCGCAGGTGTTGAAGAATTTATTTTTTTTACTATTGATTTAAATTCATTTGATAATTCATTATATGGCCCGTTTGATATTGATACAAATACTTCATAAAGCGATACTCCAGAACTAAGGTGTATTAACACTGCTCTTAATGCAGGTAATAAGTTTTGTTCTATACTTTTTATTTTTCTAGATGCATGAATCTTGGGGTACAAAATTTGGTTTACAAATATGAAAATACTTACAGGTAATGAGACTAATATTGATAACAATAATGCATTCTCTGCTTTAATATAAAAAAGAATAGTAAATAGAACTATTGAGAGAATTATAAAGTCTATAAAAGTGGATATTATACTCATAGATAAGTATTGTACTGAGTCATATTCACTTTTTGATTGTTTCAGATTCATTTCTAAAAATGGAAAGAATTGTTTTATTGTATTTGCCATTCCTTGAACATTTATGGCTAATGCATTTAACGTTTTTTGTGGTAAAATTGTAAATGGTATATTCATCTTAATATTTCCTTAAGATTATTATGTTTTATATTTTTTATTAAATCATTTGGATTCTGATAATATTTTTCCATTATCATTCCTATTTCACTTATTTTTCTTATGTTGTTTTTTACTAAATAATTTAATATGTTTTCTCTTTCTTTTAGTTCTTTATTTATTTCTTGTTGTGTCATTCCAGTCAGTCTGCTTATGCTTTCGAATAATTTAAGACTTGCAGAATGTGGAATTAGTTTGTCATCTATTGGTTTCCATCTGTAAATCATATTTGTTCTTGCAGATGGACTGTCCTTTTCATCGCTAACTATTATTTCTCCTATTTGGCTTACTCTTCTTATTCCTGTTCTTCTGTCTCTGAACATCACAACATTTAAGTCTACAGCTTGTAATAGATTTATTGGAACAGATATTGGGGGGTTTGTTAATCTGCTTATTGTTTCTATTAATGTATTTGCGTGGAGTGTTGAATATACACTATGGCCTGTATGCATTGCCTCAAATAGTACTTCTGCTTCTCTCTGTCTTCTTATTTCTCCAAGTATTATCCTGTCAGGTCTCATTCTTAGTGCATTAACTAATAAGTCAAGCATTGTTACTTCTCCTTTTCCTTCAGGATTTGGAAGTCTTGTTACAAGTGGGGTCCAATATAATTCTTTATTAGGCATTAGCTCTCTTGTATCTTCTATAGTTAGTATTCTTTGATTTGGTGGCATAAATGGGAGTATAGAATTTAAGAATGATGTTTTTCCAGTAGCTGTACCCCCACTAAATAGTATGTTCATTTCATATTGTATTGCAATCCATATAAGCGCAAATGCTTGTGCACTGCATGTTTTGTTTTTTATGAAATCTGTTATGGACCATGGATCTCTTGCAAATTTTCTTATGGTTAAGGTATGTCCTTTGTTTGCTATTGGGTACATTACAGTATTTGCTCTGTCTCCCGTTATCAAGTGTGCATCTAATAATGGTTCTAATGTGGTTACTTGTTTTCCTACTCTTCTTGCTATTATTTCTGCATAATTTGCTGTCTTATTATCCGATTCTATAAATATATTTGTAGTCAACCATCCATATTTTTTATGATATACCCTTATTGGTTCTCTTGGAGAGTTTATTACTATTTCTTCTAATTGCTCATCTAACAATAAATATTCTATATCTCCTATACCACTCATATCATGCAATAATCTTGTTACAAGTATTTGCATAGTTCGTAAATCTATGTCTGGAAAATCTTGTTTTATTATTTCTTCTGCTCTTTTTTTAAATTTTATTTTAAGTTCATCTACGGATTTAATATCTAAGAGTTCTGCTGTTGTTAGATTTATTTCTGTCACAATTTTATTTTTTACGTTATCGAGTAGTGCAAGTGTTGGTTCAGTTAATTTTGGTATAATTATCTTATAATTTGTAGCTTTTTTTTCAGTGCCTTCTATTGTTATATTGCTTGTTGTTCCTTCTATTTTTATGTTGTATACTTCTATTTTTTGCATTTTAATTCAGCCTCGCCTATTGCAGGATAATGTATTTCTGCAAGTTCATGTTCTTGTAGTATTTTAGACCATTCTTCAGCTTTTTTTTGGTCTATATTAAATGTTTTTACTATTTCTGATATTTTTATGGTTTTATATTTTTCAAGTATTCTGCATAATTTATCCAAATCTGTTTCATATTGTGATTGTGATTCCTTTGCTAAATTTTTCATTTGGCGCAATCTATCTGGAATTTTTATAGTTCTTTTATCTAATTCTGCATTGCCTTTATTTTTTATTAGTTTTATTATTTTAAATATCATTATCACTAATGTAACAATTGCTAAACCAAGTCCAAAATATAGTATTCTTGATTCTTGTTTTGTAATACCAATTATTAGTAGTGCAGATGTTACCGCTGCAAGTAATATTGGACTTAATATACTGACTTCATTTTGTTTTTTCTTTTCTTTTCTTTTTACTAATTTTCTTGCTTGATATCCAGATAATGATGATGTAATTATAGATAATCCTAATCCCAGATATAATGCCTTTTTATCTAGTAGTATTATTGCGCCTATAAGTGAGATTAAAGAGAATATAGCCCAAATTAATGGACTTAGAATTACATTTTTTATCATTTTAGATATATTGAAATTTTTTTTATGGGGCTTTTGATTTATTTTATGTTCTATATTTTTATGTTTTAAGTGCTGAATTACTTTGTGATGGGGATATTCTTGTTTTTTAACACCTATGGAATATAATCCGAGACTCGCAATGAATATCAATAAACTAGTTATTACTGCTGGAATATTTTTGTCTAAGTAGGATAATACAAATAATATTAGACTAAATACTCCTAGCACCATGTAAAGATTTCTTTTCAAGATTTTTTCTATATTAAAGCTAGCTATTAATGATAAGAAGAGTAGTATCATTCCGGTTAATAATAGGCTATTTTTTCTTAAAACAATGCTAAATATCACTATTAAAAACCCAATCCAGAATAAAAACTGGAACGGCATGTCCTTAACCATTAGTGATGATTTCTTGTTTTTGTTTATTAAACATTTGTAATAATGCGTCTTTAATAGAATAGACTTGGAATTCTGGAAAATTGATATGAATGATTGACGGATATACTACATTTAATGTACTTATATCCTGAAGTTCTAATTTTGTTGTTACTTGTACGACATTTAATGCTTTGTTTTCTATAGTTATTATTCCATTTTCTGTTTCTATTTCAAATATTATTGCTCCTTCTTCTGTTTTTATTTCATTTTCTTTAGTTATATCTACACTAAAATTTTGTGTTAGAAAACTTGTTGAATTTTGTAATTTTATAGTCAACGGAATTATTCCTGGAGTTATTTCTTCAGCTGAAATAATTCCAAGAATTCCAGTTGTATTGAGCGTGATGGATATTAGAGTATAGTAATTATTAACATCATTGTTTTTTAGCTGTATTTTTTTATTGTTTAATATGTCTCGTTCATAAACGATACTATATGGCTTAATTTGCAATGGCAGTTTGTCTATTTGTGATAAATCTATATTTACCAAGCTGTTATCTTCTTCCACAAAGGATTTTAGTTGTGTTAGGTTATTCTTGAATTGTTCTAATTGTATATTCGGCACAATATCTTCAATTGTTATAGTGTTATTCTGAATTTTTATATCAATATTTGCAGTATTGGAAAATAAAGTAGATATAGACTCGCTTAATGAAGATTCAAGGTCATATATTCCGTTTAATAAATTAATTTCTGTTGCTCTTAATTCTGTGTTTTGTGAACTATTGAATATTAGCATTGCTAGAGTTATTATTAATGCACCTATTATGAATGAAGTCATGCTGTAGATTATTCCTTTGGCCATATTTTATATTCCACCTTTGCAATTTTATTATTGGATGTTACAAAATATCTTTTTCCTGATGCTACAAACACATTTTCAGGAATCTCTTTTATTACACTTACACTATCCCCCTCATTTGTAACGATGTCTATATTAATATCATATTTCTGCGGTATTATTTTTTCTAATTCTAGCCTTATTGTTGATTCTTCAAGACTATCCATTGATCCGGTTTTTATTAATACATTTATTATATCACTACCCTTAGTCACTGTATTGGTATTTGAAAGTTTATCTTCATTTGAAGTTCCAGCGTAAAGTGTAGAAGCAATTATTATAATTATAAATATGAATACTGCGACGAGCATATCATAAACAAAGATATATCCTCGCTTATTCATACAATGCAATTTCGACTGTTGATGGTTCGTTTTCATAAATAACATTCCTTATTATTTTTACTGTTTTTGTTGAGCTTATAGTCCCAATTTCTGCAATGCTTTGATTTTGTTTTTTTAATAGTAAATAATAGTCATATCTGTCTATATTCAATAAAGTTTTTGTTCCATTATATCCGATTTTTAAGAGTGCATTTAATTTTGCAGGTGATATCACCCTATCTTTTTCAGCTAGTCCTAATGAAACCGCATCTCCGCTTCCAAATTCAGTTCTTGTAATATTAGATATTCTTATTTCATCTATATCTCCATTGAATTGTGACGCAAAATTTCCTGCCACATAACCGTTGCCAAATCTTAAATCTTGGTTGTTATTTGGAACAAAATTTGTTACTTTTTTATTTGATGTAGAATCTAATTTTCCATTTATGTATAATGACAATAATCCTTTTTGGTGATCATATGTTGCAGCTATATGTGTCCATATGTTTGTTTGTACTGTGGATGTTGATTGTATTGTTAAAAGTCCTCCGGTAAGATCATATACTCCAAAGTTTATTTTATTGCTATTACTCCATAATTCAAAGTTGTATTGTCTTGCTATTATTGATTGCGTAGAAGATGTAGTTTTGGGTTTTATCCATGCTTCTAGTGTTAAGGGCCCTTTTATGTCCAAACTTGATCCGCTTGTTACTGGCACTTTTACGTATTGATATTTTCCGGTACTAACACCGCCAGCGAAATTTAATGCTTTTTGATATTGACTGTCTATCCATAGTGGTGGTGGGCCATTTATTCCTAGTAGACTGCCAGTATTTCCATTTCCAGATATATCTGAAGTTGTTAATCCTGTTCCTTCATCAGTATGCCATAATCCCTTTGTATTGGAATCGCTTGCATATATCCCAGGTGTACTTTTATATTCCCAATTATCTGGTACTCCTGGTGTTTTTATTAATTGATCTGCTATTTGTAGTGTTACTAATTCCATTTCATTATATCTTGTTGTATCTTCTAATCTTAGACTATATTTATTCCATATAACAAACGAAACAATTATTAAAAATATGAGTATTATTGTGGCAAAAGTCATATCTAATATTGCCGTTTGTGCTTTTTTATTTGACATTTACATAATCCCCATTTTTTGTGATTATTATTTTACCTTTTGGTATTGTTGCCTGATTTACTGCTGCTGTTGACATACTACACGTTACTCTATTGTTTATATTTATTATTCTCATGCTTGGATTGATTGTTGTATTAAAATTTAATGTTGTAGTATAATTATTCCCTGTTATTAGTGTATAAGTTATTAGGTTGGATAGTTTTAGGCATTCATTTTTTTCAGTTAATTCATTATTTAACTTATTAAGTTCTATACCTTTTATTAGTGTTATTCCTAATATTATAATGAAGATAAATATTGCTATGGAAATTACTATTAGAAATTCTGTACTTATTTGTGCCTTTCGCATCTATGCTACTCCAATATCCGCTTCTGTAATATGCATTGTTTGTTTATCTATTGTGCTTTCTGCAGCTATTCTTATTTTTATTTTTGGACTTTTTCCAGCCTTCACTGTTTTTGTAATATCAAATTCATTATATCCTCTATTTGTTCCAGGATTATTTATTTCAGTTATTTGTCCTTGCGTAAAATTTGTTAGTATTATTGAATCTCCGTCTGTGCCATCGCTGTCATAAGAGTATACTTTAAGATTATAGGGTATGACTTCTGAATCTTTTACTTTTAATCTTAGTGTTATTATCGAATATTCCTCTTTTGTTTTATCGACTTTAATTATAAATCCTTCATAAATATCTTTTATTGGCGTATGATATATTTTTTGACTTGATGGGGGTGTGTTTTGATCTTCATCTGTTAATGCAATGGTTGTATCTGTTAAAGTCATTTGTGAATCCTTTGTTGTTATGCCTAAATCATTTGGTGTTTTATAGTACCATGCATTGTTTGGGATTATATAAGTAAATCCTTGACCTGGTCCAGAAACTACATTTACTGCAATATTTGGATTTGGTGTTTGTGATGCTTTATTTCCTGATGTATCATTTGCATATGTTGTTATAACTATATTTGTCCCCACTACTTGCATATTTATTGCTGCGCCATATATTCCATCACCTGCAGAGTTATCGCACCCATTTGAGTTGTCTTGTAAGAAATATTCTTGTTGTCCAATAAATGGAGACTGTAGTGGTGTTTCTATAACTGTCCATACTTTGTCCAATTGTATATTGTCAGTTGCTTTTGCATTTATGCAGATATTATTTCCAGCTACTATTGATTTCGGTGTGACATTTGTTTGTGTTATATTTGGGGGCAGTGTATCTGTTGTTATTGTAAATAAAATTGTTTTTGATGTTGTCATGAGATTATTAAATGAATCTGAGCATCTTGCATAGTAGGTATGTTGTCCTTGTGCTAAATCTGTTAATTGTTTTGTATGGCTTATTCCAACTCCAGAAAACGTATTTTGCATTTGTCCGTATTCTTTATCAGAACTATCATACCTGCATATTGCCGCTTCATTAGTTGTTGCAGTTAATGTTGGGTTTGTTGAACCTATTATTCCCTCTGGACTTGTTGCAATTATTTGTGGCGGTTCTGAATCATTTATGGGTCCTATGAATACTTTTTCATCTAGCATTTCTATTCTTATTTTATATGCTCCTGGAATTATTGGTATTGTTCCAGTAACATCTCCTTTTGTCATTGCATCTATATCTCCAAATGATGTGCCATGTGCAAGTATTGTTTTATTTCCTACTAGTGTGTATTCTATTCCCTTTGGTATTGTTATCCATACAAAATCTCTGTTTCCTTCACCTAAAGCATACACAGAATCTGCTTTTCTTGCTATAGATTGTATTGCATCATTTATTTCATTTATTTTAATATTTTCTGACGAACTAGTTGTTGTAAAATAAAATATTGGTATCGCAATAAGTAATAAAGCTCCGACGATTATTAAATATTCAAGTGCGGCTTGTCCTTTCATTAATTTATTTTGTTTAGTTGTGAATAAAAAATGTTTGTTCCGACCAGCAAATAGTAAAGAAAGATTTAAATAAGCGATATTCAATAAGTTTATTTAATAAAACTATAAAGAGGTGAACTTAACGATGAGAAAAGGTCAAGCTGCTATGGAGTTCTTGATGACTTATGGATGGGCTATCCTTGTTGTATTAGTTGCTATAGGCGCTTTAGCTTACTTTGGTGTATTAAGTCCTGGAAGATTGCTTCCCGATTCCTGTATTATAGGTAATGGTATTGGTTGCAATGAATGGAAAGTAAGTAATGCTAATGGTAATGTCCAACTAGTTATACAGAACGGTAAAGGGGTTGATTTAACAGGTGTTAAAGTTAGCTTATCAGGTACTGGTTTAACATGTACTGAAACAGCAGGTCAGAGTATTGCTGACGGTCAAAGTGGCACTTTCACTATTCCATGCACTGCAGGTATTGGTAGTGTGAATAGTGGATTCAAAGCTGATGTAACTGTTAAATATACAGAAGCTGGAAGTACACTTGGTGAAAAATCTACTACTGGAAAATTCGCTGCAAAGGTGCAGTAATTTTTTTCTTTTTTTTAAAAATATTTAAATAATCATTATATCTTATTTTTATTATGAAAAACATTATTATTGATACTGATATAGGTCGCAACCCTGATGATCTGTTTGCTTTGATTCTAGCTTTATCTTCTAAGGAATTGAAATTAGAATTAGTAATTTCTTCTGATGAACATAATAATCATCGTGCTTTATTTGCTCAAGGTTTTGGAGAATTAATAAATAAAAAAATAAATGTAGTTGCCGGTAAAAACTTAGGAAACACTGAATGTTTTATTTGTGATTATGTTGATGATTCTTCTAAAATAAATGAGGATATATTTGGGGCAGTTTCTAAAATAATAAAATCAAACGATATTACTTATTATATTTGTGTTGGGCCATTATCCAATTTGGCTTTATTAATTAAAGAATTTCCTTCATTTAAAAATAAATTAAGAATAATTATTATGGGTGGAAAAATTGATTTAAGTAAAGGCAAAGCAGATAGAAACATTAGACAGGATATTTCTGCTGCAAAATTTGTTTTTGAATCAGGTTGGGATATAAAATGGGTTATTGCCGACACAACTTTTAATGATGCATTAAAATTAGATATTAATTCTGAATTATATTCTTATTTAATGGATGTTGATACTATTAAAAGTAGATTAATTATTAAAAATATAAATAAATATATTGAAGCATCTGGGCGACCTTCATATCTTCATGATCCTGCTGTTGTAGCTTATTTAATTGATGAGAATATAATAAATTTTGAGTCTAAAAACATTATTTTTTTAGATAACGGTGAATTTAGGGTTGATTCATCTGGTAAATTGACTTCCATTTCTTGTTCTATGGATTATAATAAAATTAATGAATTAGTATTTGATGCTGTTAAACAAAACTTTAAAGTTAAAGAGAAGAAAGAGGATGAGGATAATGAGTCTGAAGAATAAGATTGTTTTATTTGTAGTTGCCAATAAAGATTTTCGTGATGAAGAATTAATTGAACCTAGAAGGATACTAGAAAATAATAGTGTCCGTACAGTTATTGCTTCTAAAAAAATCGGTGCTTGTCTTGGTAAATTCGGTGCACGTGCCCAAGCTTCTGTTTCTATTGATAATATTGATGTTAGCATTTATGATGCTGTAATTTTTGTTGGAGGTCCTGGAAGTCATGATTTTTGGGATGATAGCAATGTATTAAATTTAGCAAAAACTGCAGATATTAAAGGTAAAATAATTTGTTCTATTTGTAGTGCTACTGGAATTATTGCTAATGCTAAAATTATTCGCGGTAAAAAAGTTACAGGTTGGCCTGATACTGAAGAATTAGTAAAAAAAGCTGGCAGTATTTTTTCTAATTATGATATTATAACATCTGGAAGAATAATAACTGCAAGGGGCCCTTCTTCTGCAAGGAAATTTGGTGAGGAAATTTTAGAAGCTTTAAAAAATATTTCATAAGGTATTTAAGTTACAGAGTATATATTAATTTATGATTTCTCAGAAACATATGGATAATATTAAAAAAGTTAAAAATGTTAAATGGCTTGTTCCAGGTTGGGTTTTTTATGAATTTTATAAGATACATAAGACTAAAGGCAATACTAAATTTAGTAGCGCATTTCACGGTGCTAAAGCTGAAGTTGTTAGATTGGCGGCTTTTGCTTCTGTTCCACTTCCAGGTACTTATGAATTAACAACTGGAGGTTTTGCTCTACTTAAAAAAAGAATTGAAATCGGAGAGGTTGAAGGTTTTAATCTTAAAATGTTTAAGGATTTTGTTCCTATTAAAATTACTAGAACTGAAAAGATTATTGGTAAACCTTATTTGAAGATTTTTTATAATAATAGGAAATTAAATTTTGAGGTTTTTTATAAATAATATATTATAAAGAGAATTTTTTAGGCCAGCTTTAATTCTTTTATTTTCATAAAATCTTTTTTATTATTTGTTTTTAGTGGCATTTTATTTTGTATAGCTATACTTGCAATTAGTATGTCTCTAAATTCAAGGCTTTTATTACCCTTTTCTAATTCTGCAGCAATTTTTCCAGCATTTTTAGCAGATATAGTATCTAATTCTAAAATAGGAAATGATCCTATTAATTTTTCGCATGATTGAAGTTCTTCATTTCTTTTCGATTTGTTTGCCCCATAAAATAATTCAAAAACATTTATTGTTGTAGTATAAAGTATTTTATCACTATTTTCATGAAGCCATTTTAATGGTTCTAATTTTTTTCTAAGTAAATCAATCAAAAAATCAGAATCTAAGCAGATTTCGTTTTCCAATTTTTCCATCCTCTTTTTATGTCTTTTTTTAACTTTTCTGCTTCCTTATCGTCCATCTTCCAGCTTCCAGCTAAATTAATTAGTGTTTTAACGCTATTGATTTTATTGGAATTTTTTATATATTTTAGTGTTTCATCTATAGTAAACATTTTTCCAGTATTCTTTTGTAATTCTCCTGATACTCCAATTAACCATGAATATATTTCTTCGCTGATTTTTATTGATTTTGTAGTCATAGTAGTAATAGTGGTCATAGTAGTATTTAAATTTTCTCATTCTGCCTTTTCGTAAGTTTTATTAGTTGGGTGTTTAGTGTTATTTTATGGATAAATCTGGTCAGGTTTTTTTGATTGCTGCTGTTATTTTGGCTCTTTCTTTGTTTTCTGTTAGTGTTGTTTATAATAGTATTTCTGTTTCTCCTCCTTTGATTGAGTATCGTAAGTTGTCTGAGAATTATTTGACTGAGTATCCTAAGGTTGTTAATTTTGCTAGGTTTTATGATGCTGATGAAGCTAGTGCGATTAGTGGGTTTAATAAAGTTTTTTTAGGTTTTGCTCGTCAGAAGGAGCCTAATTTTGGTGTTTTTTATACTTTTAAGGATAGTCGTGGTAATATTAATATCGTGAATACTTTGAATAAGAAGGTTTTGCATATTGAGGTTGTTGATGGGAATCGTGATGTTAGGTTGGGTTTTGATTTAGTTAGTTCTAATACTGGAACAAGTGGATCAATTTGTGTTGACGGTGTTGGATGTAATAGTGTAAATTCAGATGTTTCAGATTATGGTGGTAGATATTCTAATGTTCAGGGGATTTCTAATATTCAAGATGGAGATAAATTGAGGGTGACTGATACTACAACAAGAAATAGCGCTGAATTTGATATTTCATCGTTTACATCAACTGTTTTGACTAGGAGTGATAATGAACATTCTGAAAGGAAAAGTCTTGATGAGCGAGGATCTGATGCTACAGTTATTGAAGTAAGTATACAAGAATATGATTAATATTTAGTTGTTTACTATTCTAGTTAGAAATCTTGTGGTGACGCCATATGCTTCTTTTGAATCCCATACTTTTCCATAACTATTATATGTTCTTCCAATTTCAGCGTTTCCATTGCCACCGCATGGTTTGGGGCTACTTAAGGATCCAAATGCCCATTTAGGATTGCTATCTGCATTCATTATGTAATCATATTCTACAATTTCATCTCCATCTGGATCGTATGTTTCTGTAAAGTCCCAACATCTACCTAAGGGATATTCTCCTGTTGTGTATACTTTTATTCCTTCTTCGTTGATTTCACAGTCTGCTAGGTCGTCTGTAGTATCTGTTGTGCATTTTAGTCTTGCTACTGGTGGATTATTTGTTTCTCCGTCTTGTACTTTTATTTCTAGTCTTGTGTTTGTTTCTCCGCC
>Ga0209542_10013774_pt1 | contig 13867 bp, 14 predicted proteins | sample RifCSPhighO2_01_FD_184028 | JGI IMG/M metagenome (GOLD analysis project Ga0209542, IMG submission 184028) | Soil microbial communities from Rifle, Colorado - Rifle CSP2_plank highO2_0.1 (SPAdes) (version 2) | ecosystem: Environmental > Terrestrial > Deep subsurface > Rock core/Sediment ...
TCATATAATGACACCTACTTTTATAGATGGTTTATCAAATGTTTTAGATTCTATTATCAGAAATAACTCAACAGGAATTTTTCATGCTGTGGGCAGTCAGTTTGTCTCTCCATTTGAGGCAGGTGTTATTATATCAAATATTTTTGGTTTCGATAAAAATTTACTCCAAAAAACAACTCGTGAGGAGTTTTTTAAAAACCGTGCTCCAAGACCCTTCAATCTTGCTTTAGAAAATGATAAAATACAAAAATTAGGAATTAAAATGAGGACTTTTAGAGAAGGCATTTTAGAAATTAAAAAACAGCTTAAATTATGACAATTACTTTTATAGGTCATGGATATGTGGGCTTAGTTACTGCTTCTGTATTTGCTGATTTAGGAAATACTGTTTGGGTAATAGGGCACACAAAAGAAAAGATAGAAAAGTTAAAAAGAGGGATTATTCCGATTTATGAGCCGGGACTTGAGGAAATTGTTAAAAAAAATGTCAGAGCAAAAAGAATATTTTTCACCTTGGATTATAGAGATGCAATACCTGAATCTTCAGCGGTTTTTATAGCAGTTGGGACTCCCCCAAAAGAGAATGGCGAGGCAGATCTCTCTACTATTTTTGAAGTAGCAAAAAAATTGGTACCCTATTTAAACGGATACACAGTGATAGCTACAAAAAGCACTGTTCCTGTTGGCACCAGTCAGAGAATAAAGGAAATTATTAATCAATACAAAGCACAAAAAGCAGATTTTGATGTTGCATCGGTTCCAGAATTTCTTCGCGAGGGACAAGCTATCTACGATACTCAGTCACCGGATAGAGTTGTAATTGGTACAGATTCGAAAAAAGCGGAGGATCTTTTAGTTGAGCTTCACGAGCCGATAGACGGAAAATATGTACTAACAAATATAGAAACTGCCGAAATGATTAAGTATGCCGCAAATGCTTTTTTAGCAACGAAGATTTCATTTGCAAATTCAATTGCAAGCTTGAGCGAACTAACCGGAGCAGACGGACTTAAGGTTCTTGAAGCTGTTGGTCTTGATAAGAGAATCGGTTCAAGTTTTCTTTCCCCTGGAGCGGGATTTGGCGGGAGCTGTCTTCCTAAAGATATAAAGGCTTTACTTAGTATTGCAAAAACGAGCGGGTACGACTTCGGCCTATTAAAAGAAGTAGATAAGGTAAATAATCAGGCAATGAAGGGGATAGTTAGTAAATCAAAACGGCTTCTTGAGGGAAGTTTAGAAAATAAAACTATTGCAGTTTTAGGATTATCGTTTAAGCCAGACACAGATGATATGAGAGATGCGCCTTCTATCGTAGTTATCAATTCTCTGATTAGGGCAGGAGCCATGATAAAAGCATATGATCCGGTAGCAATGGAAAATGCAGGAAAAATATTAAAAGGAATAACTTTTTCCAAAGATTGCTACCAAGCTGTAGAAGATGCAGATTTATTGATAATACTGACAGAATGGAATGAATTCAGGCAACTGCCTCTTTTAGAAATAAAGAAACTCATGAGAAAACTAAACATTGTTGATGGAAGAAATATTTATGATCCCAAGAAAGTAAGAGAAATGGGCTTTTCCTATCTGGGCGTTGGAAGATGAAGAATATTCTAATAACAGGGATCTCCGGTTTTGCAGGAAGCTTTCTTGCTGAATACTTAGTCTCACAGAATAAAGGAAAAATTTCGGGGACTTATCTTGAGGAAGCGAGCTTGGGCAATATAGAAAATGTAAAAACAAAAGTTAATTTGTTCAAGCTAAATCTAACAGAAGAAAAAAAAGTTTTTGATATCGTTTTGGAGACTAAGCCGGACTTCATTTTCCATCTTGCGGCATTGACTTCTCCTAAGGCAAGTTTTGATAATCCATTTGAAACTATTCAAAATAATATTAAGGCGCAGCTTAATCTTTTAGAAGTGATCAGGAAACTTAAGCAGTTAAATACGCGCATACTAGTTATCTCTTCGGCTGAAGTTTACGGAATTGTCGAAAAAAAGGATCTGCCAATTGATGAGGATACAAAATTGATGCCCGCAAGTCCTTACGCAGTTTCAAAAATTACTCAAGATTTTTTAGCGCTTCAATATTTTTTATCATACAGCATTAAGACCATAAGAGTGCGCCCATTCAACCATATCGGTCCAAGGCAGACGTCTTATTTTGTTGTTTCCGCTTTTGCAAAAAAAATTGCAGAAATAGAAAAAGGTAAAGCAGACAACATTCTTTTTGTGGGAAATTTAGACAGTAAAAGAGATTTCACAGATGTTAGGGATATGGTTAGGGCATACAGTATTTTAATCGAAAAAGGCAGAGAGGGAGATGTTTATAATATCGGTTCCGGAAGATCCTATGAAATTTCTGAAATTCTTAATAAAATGTTATCTTTAGCAAAGACAAAAATAAAAGTAAGAGTGGATGAATCGCTGCTTCGGCCAAGCGATAATCCGGATCTGGTTTGTGATAGAACTAAATTCACTAATCTTACCGGTTGGAAACCGGAAATACTCATAGATAAAACTTTAAAAGATACGCTAGACTATTGGAGGAATATAATCTAAAATCTAAGTTATGGCAAAAAGGGCATTAATAACCGGAGTAACGGGACAGGATGGATCTTATCTTGCGGAGTTTCTTCTTAAAAAAGGCTATAAAGTTTACGGACTAACGAGAAGAACAAGCACTATCAATTTTGAAAGAATAAAAGATATAGAAGATAAGATCAAGCTTATTCAAGGAGATCTTTTGGATCAGAGTTCTCTTGCCTCTGCACTTTTAGAAACAGAGCCTGACGAAGTTTATAATCTGGCAGCTCAATCGTATGTTAAGACTTCCTGGAATCAGCCGGTTCTAACAGGTGAGTTTACCGCCTTAGGCGTCACACGAATTTTAGAAGCAATAAGAACAATAAATCCAAAAATTAAATTTTATCAGGCATCCTCTTCTGAAATGTTTGGTAAGGTTACAGAAACTCCGCAAAAAGAAACAACCAGATTTCATCCTCGAAGTCCTTATGGCGTTGCTAAGGTTTACGGCCACTATATTACCGTAAATTATAGAGAAAGTTATGGAATTTTTGCGTGTTCCGGAATGCTTTTTAATCATGAGTCTCCAAGAAGAGGGCTTGAGTTTGTAACTCGTAAAATAAGTCATGCGGTTGCTCGAATTAGTCTTGGAAGACAAGAAAAATTAGAGCTTGGTCCTCTTGAACCAAAAAGAGATTGGGGATTTGCAGGAGATTATGTTGAGGCAATTTGGCTTATGCTTGCGCAAAAAAATCCGGATGATTACGTTATAGCAACAGGAGAAAATCACAGTGTTAAAGAATTTGTTGAGCTGGCGTTTGACTTTGTTGGAATTTCCGATTGGAAAAAATATGTTGTTTCCGACATGAAGGCTAACATACGCCCGGCAGAAGTTGATAATTTAATTGGAGACGCAAGCAAGGCCAAAAAAATATTAGGTTGGAAGCCTAAGACAAGTTTTAGGCAATTGGTTGAAATGATGGTTAAGGCAGATCTTCAGGGGGAAAAGGAAACAAAATAATTTATGCAGACAATACTCGTTGCAGGAGGAGCAGGATTTATAGGTTCAAATCTTTGCGAAAGACTGCTTGATAAGAATTATAGAGTAATCTGCATAGACAATTTAATTACCGGAAGTAAAGAAAACATAGATGATTTTACTGAAAATAAAAACTTTAGTTTTCTAAATTTAGACCTTATAAACTCTTCTTTTCAAAATACAAAACTGCCTAAAATAAATTATATTTTTCACCTTGCTTCTCCCGCCTCCCCAAATAAAAAAAGCCCAAGAAGCTATATAAATTTTCCAATAGAAACTCTTCTTGTTAACTCACTGGGTACTTATAATCTTTTGGAAATAGCCAAAAAATTCAATGCGAGATTCCTTTACGCCTCATCTTCAGAAATCTATGGAAATCCCAAAATTTCACCCCAGAAGGAAGATTATTTTGGTAATGTAAATCCTGTTGGAATACGATCAGTTTATGATGAGGGAAAACGCTTCGGAGAATCAATCACAATGGCTTATTTTAGGAAATTTAATACAGATGCCCGGATTATAAGAATATTTAATACTTATGGGCCGAGGATGAGAGCAGATGATGGAAGAGTGGTGTCAAACTTTATAAATCAGGCAATTTCAACCAAACCCTTAACAGTTTATGGAGATGGAAGTCAAACGAGAAGCATATGCTACGTCGATGATTTGGTGGAGGGTCTAATCGCAGCAATGACCTCGGACTTAACTTCGGGCGAAGTATTAAATTTAGGAAATGCTGATGAAAAAAAAGTTATTGAGCTTGCAAAGATTATTAAAAAAATGACAAATTCAGCATCTAAAATAATTTTTGAACCTTTGCCCGAAGATGACCCAAGGGTAAGGAAACCCGATATTCAAAAAGCGAAAAATCTTATAGGATGGATTCCTAAAGTGAGTATTGACCGGGGTCTTGCAAAAACCATACAATACTTCAAGAGCTTATAAAAAATGAAGGTTGTTATTATTACCCCTACTTATAATGAGAAGGGAAATGTAGATAAACTGATCCCCATTTTAGAAAACGAAATTTTCCCCAAGATAAAAAATCATGATATGAATATTTTGGTAGCAGATGATAACTCTCCGGATGGAACCGCAGATGAGGTTAGAAAACTTATGCAGAAATGGAAGAACATCAATATCAGCTCGGGCGAAAAACATGGATTGGGAGCTGCCTATATAAGAGCTATGACCTATGCGGTTGATAAGATGGGTGCAGACGTAATGTTTGAAATGGATGCCGATTTGCAACATGACCCTGAAAAAATTCCGCAGTTTCTTCAAAAAATAGACGAAGGGTGTGATATGGTAATTGGAAATAGATATAGCGATGGAGGGTCAATTCCTAAAAACTGGCCGCTTTTAAGAAAATTATTTTCAATTGTTGCAAATCTTTTTGTGAGAACTGTATTCATGAAATTCGAAGTCCACGATTGGACTGGAGGTTTCAGAGCGCTTAAGAAAGAAGCGTTTTTAAAAGAGAGAGAAGAGCTGACAAATTATAAAGGATACATTTTCCAAATATCCTTCTTGCACAAAGCAATCAGGGACGGATTTAGGATTGGAGAAGTTCCATTCCATTTTTCAGACAGAGCTCTAGGAAGATCGAAGATCGCGCCTCTGGGGTATATTATGGAAGTAGTAAAATTTGTTCTTCTCACAAGGCTTAAGGAAATTATCGCCGGCAAATTTGGTAAATTTTTGATGGTGGGAGGAACAGGGTTTATTATAAATTGGACTGTATTTAACTTAGCCCTTGCTAATTTTGATATCATTAGACAGCTCATTCCCATAGAATTATTAAGAGTTCACCCTCCGGAAACATCAAATTTATTGGGGGCAGTTCTGGCGATTTTTTCAAATTATAATCTTAACAATCTTTGGACATTCGGAGAAAGAAAAGCTAATAATGTAGGATCTTATCTCCTTAAGATGCTTCAGTTCTACGCAACTTCATCATTTGGGGTTATTCTTATTCAGACCGGCACTATTTTTATTTTAGGGAGTATATTTGGTCGCGAAAATAGACTTTTAATTAACCTTTATTTTATTATTGGAACCGGTCTTCTTTTAATTTGGAATTTCACTGTTTACAATAAAATCATCTGGCGTAAAAAACCTCAGAGATGAAACGCAATTTTCAATTTTCAATTTTCAATTTTCAATTTCTTTCGATTATTTTTATATTAATCATATCTGCAATTCTCAGGCTTTACAAAATCCAGGACTATATGACATTTCTAGGAGACGAGGGAAGAGATGTTTTAGTGGTCTATAATATTTTACACGGAAAGCTGACTCTTTTGGGTCCTACAGCATCTGTCGGAGGATTCTTTTTGGGTCCCATTTACTATTATTTTATGGTACCCTTTTTATTTATATTCAATTATAACCCGGTTGGTCCGGCAGTCATGGTTGCTTTTCTTGGTATTGCTACAGTTTGGCTTATCTATAAATTTGCATCGGAAATATTTAATTCTCGCGTCGGTTTAATATCTGCACTTTTATATTCAATATCGCCTGTTGTAATTGCATATTCAAGGTCCTCGTGGAATCCAAATATCTTTCCCTTTTTCTCCCTTTTAACTCTCTATATTATTTATAAAGCTTTAGTAAAAAACAATATCAAGCTGTTTATTTTAGGCGGGGTACTTCTTGGTATATCGATGCAGCTTCATTATTTGGCAACATTCTTAGTAGTAATTATTATTACATACGTCTTTTTTACAAGGATACTCCTTGCCAGCCTCGTACAAGGAGTATCCTTGCTAAGAACAACGGGGAAGATTTTAGGGGATTACCTTTTTATTGCTTTAGGATTTGTTGTTGGTTGGTCGCCCTTTTTAGCTTTTGAGGTAAGACATGGGTTTCCTAATGTAATAAGTATTTTTAATTTCATTCTTCACTCAGGAGATACAGGTGTTGGAATAAGATTTTTTGATAATATTTCAAATGTCTTCTTCCGGCTTTTCGGAAGACTGATTACAAATTTCCCGCCACCTGAGCAAGTCGCTATAGGTACCCATCCAAATATCGCAGTCTGGTATTATCTTACCTTACTTCTTGTTGTTATATCTGTTTGCCTTCTTGTGTATAAGTTTGTCCAGGTTCTTCCAGCTTTTGGAAAAAAAATCGAAAAAAAATCCGATTTTCAAAAATTATCGCTTTTGGTTGTCTGGTTGATTCTGGGCGTAGGACTCTTCGGTTTTTATAAAAAACCAATTTACGATTATTATTTTGGTTTTATGTTTCCATTACCATTTATTTTAGCTGGGAATACTTTAGATTTTTTTATGAGAAAAAATAACTTTTTAAAAATTGTATCAGTTACTGTCTTTTTATCATTAGCTTTAATTAACTTAAGCGGTACCCCATTTAGATATGAACCGAACAGACAGCTTGATCAAGTTAAAAAAATTTCGGAGTTCGTTCTAGGAAAGTCGGATGAGAAGCCCTTTAACTTTGCTTTAATAACTGGAGGAAATTCTGATCATGCTTACAGATATTTTTTTACTCTGGAAAATCATCCTCCGGTTGCTATTCTAAATACTTCAACCGATCCAAATAGAAAAAGCGTTACAGAACAACTCCTTGTAGTATGCGAGCAAAATCCTTGCCAGCCTTTAGGTAATTCTCTCTGGGAAGTTGCAGGATTTGGAAGAGCCGAGATTGTTGGAGAATGGGATATCTCCGTCGTCAAAGTCTACAAACTCGTTCATTATAACGAAAAACAAAAATGATTTACGAAATAGTTGGTTGGGGGGGGGTCATTAACAATACTTTCTGCTTATTTTTTGATTTCGATTCGTAAAATTTCTCCTACTTCAAAAGAATATCAATTCCTAAATTTATTTGGATCAATAGGAATCGTTATCAACTCTCTCGTTCATAGTGCGCTTCCTCCAGCCGGATTAAACATCATTTGGGCATTCATAGCTCTTTACGGATTAGCAAAAGCAATCAAAATTAAAATTCCTCCCCTAAAATAGAAAAACCCCGAGAAGAATCAAGGGGTTTTCTATTGTTTCTTAAAGGTTAAAATTATTCCTATCGATAGGACCTTCAAGAAGATTAGCCTCCAATCCTGTACATTCCTGTGCCACAGACCGGGCATTTGCCCTTAAGAGCCGGCTTACCATTTTTCATGGTAACTTTTTGAGCATTTGGATCATCTCTTTTTGCTCTGCATTTTACACAATACATTGATGCCATTAATAATTCACCTCCTTTCAATAACCTATTCCTGGGATTGTTAGCAAATGATTTTTAAGTAAAAAGAAAAAAATCAATTGGGCAATAAGCATTACTCCTGTAACAACTCCGGTTTTGGCAATGTCGGCAGTTAAATAATTATATTTCTGAGGTTCTACCAGAAGAGCTTCATCCGTTTTTTCTATTTTTGCGGTAGTCATTTCTTCAAAAGAGGGAACTTTCTGACTCCTTAAGGAGTAGAGTTGGCGATGAAGATCTGCGGCTATTTTTTGTCTTCGCGTTTTCCTCATTGAGATAGAGCCTAGATTACACTATTGACACGCAGGCTGTCAAGAGGCTAATATAGATGGATATATATGGTACCCAATGTTGTCCTTATCGCCTTCGGGGTTTTTTTTGTTTGGCTTTTAATCCTCACAATTTTTTTTTGGCAGATGTTTTCTCACTATTCAAGATTAGCAAAGGGCGCAAATAATAAAAATTTAAAATCAATTCTTGAGGATATTCTCTCCAAAATTGATCTTCATAATAAAGATATTGAGTCCATTAAGAAATACTGCGATAATCTAGAGAGAGATGGGCTCTTGCATGTTCAAAAAATTGGGCTTCATAGATTTAATCCTTTCAAAGATACGGGCGGAGACCAAAGTTTTGTACTTTCCTTAGTTGACGGAAGTGATACGGGTATAATTATTTCGGCTCTTTATTCCCGTTCCGGAACAAGATGGTATGCAAAAAGAGTCGTAAACGGTAAAGGGGCAGATCACGAACTAACGGACGAAGAAAAAAAAGTTCTAAAAGAAACTAAAAAAGAAAATTAAATGGAAAAAAGAAAATTACTAACAATTGTCCTAATAGTTTTGGTATATATCGTATCCTGCGGAATTTCGTATGCTCTCTTTTCAAAATCAGCGCTTTTAGAATCGGTAACATCTCCCGTAGGCCTTCCAGTTAAAGGGGGAGAGGGTAAATTAGTTTTTGATCCGAATCTTCCAAAAACCGAAAGTTGCCCATTAAATGGGGTTCTTTACTCAAAACAACAAAAAAACTGGTGGGAACAGCACAGACCTTTGGGTATCATGATTGAAAACCATAAAGAGGCAAGGCCTCAGTCGGGGCTATCTTCTGCCGATGTAATTTACGAGGCAGTTGCGGAAGGAGGAATTACAAGATTTCTTGCCGTTTATTACTGTCAGGACGGGGCGCAAATAGGGCCCATACGATCGGCAAGAACTTACTTTATAGATTTTCTTTCAGAATATGGAAATTATCCTTTGTATGCACATGTAGGAGGGGCAAATCAAGCAGGGCCGGCAGATGCACTTTCCCAGCTTTCTGATTACGGATGGGCTGCCTATAATGATATGAATCAATTTTCTATAGGATTCCCTGTTTTCTGGAGAGATTATGACAGACTTGGCTACCCCGTTGCAACAGAGCATACTATGTATTCAACTTCGGAAAAATTATGGGAGTATGCAAAATCATCCCGCGCTTTAACCGAAGTTGATAAAAAAGGTATTCTTTGGAGCCGCGGATTTGTTCCGTATTCATTCAAAGAAGATGCCAGCTCTTCCAAAAGGGGAACGACCCAATCCATCCATTTAGAATTTTGGAGCTCTATGCCAGACTATTTTGCAGACTGGGTTTACGATCCTTTAACAAATATATATAAAAGGAGCACCGGAAAAGAGATTCAGACAGACAAGAATACAAATAAGCAGTTGACTTCGAAAAATATTGTAGTATTATTTATGCAGGAAAGAAACGCTAACGACGGGTACGAGAACAATATACATCTTCTGTATAGAACAAAAGGAGCAGGGAAGGCAGAGATTTTTATGGACGGAAAACAAACAAAAGGTACATGGAGAAAAGACTCAAGAACCACCAGAACATTACTTTTTGATTCAAGCGGTGCGTCCGTTGAGCTTAATAGAGGACTTATTTGGTTTGAAATTCTGCCCACGGATGGAGTAGTGACAGTAAAATAAATTCGAAATACGAATATCTAAATTCGAAATAAATTCTAATTTTTAAAATATTAAATACGAAACACTTTCGAATTTGTTAATTTTGATTTTGATATTGTTTAGGATTTAAGATTTAGTATCTAGAATTTGAAGAAGTGGGCTTATGCTTTCTGATTTAATTACATCAAAATCTCGAGTAAAACTCCTAAGTATATTTCTTGGGAATCCCTTCGAAATGTTCCATGTTAGAGAACTGGTGCGAAGAACAGGTGATGAAATAAATGCGGTAAGAAGAGAACTTTTATTTCTTGAGAAAAAGGGTATTTTAGGAAAAGAACCAAGAGCAAACAGAGTTTACTACTCACTTTCTAAAAATTACCCTTTTTACTTCGACCTTTTAAGAACTGGAGTAAGAACTGTAGGTCTTGGTAGAGATATCTTAATAAATAGAGCAAAACTTGGAAAAATAAAATATGCCATGTTTTCCGGTAAATTTGCAAGAAGAATGAAGGTTGAACCGGATGAGATAAATCTGCTTTTGGTCGGTACTGTAGTACTCCCTGAGCTTACACTTTTGGTAAGAGTAGAAGAAAAAAGATTAAATACCGAAATAAATTATACAGTAATGTCCGAGGATGAATTTGATTTTAGAAAAAAAAGAAGAGATCCTTTTATCCTCTCTATCCTTTCAGGTTCCAGGATCATGTTAATTGGTGATGAGGAGAGCATGTTGGAATGAAAAGAAGCCCCCGTTTTTTATTTTGGCTCATAATCCTACTGACTTTGGTCTCTATGTTTATAAATGTGCCAAATCTTCAGAAAATTTCTCTAGGTCCAATAAAAAATTTAGATATTGATCCGTCTTCATTTTTAAGAACGTTTGGAATTGGGAAAAATTTAGAGTTTAGAAGAGGTCTTGATTTAGAAGGCGGAACGTCTATAACCTTTAAAGCAGAGACGTCGGATGTTCCTAAAGATCAAATGCCCGATGCTTTAAATTCTGCCAAAACAGTAATTGAAAAGAGAATAAATCTTTTCGGAGTATCCGAACCGGTTATTCAGACTGCAACTGTTAATGGAGATTCAAGAATTATTGTAGAACTGCCCGGGGTAACAGACGTAAACCAGGCAATAAATCTAATTGGTACTACTGCACAGCTTTCTTTTTGGGAACAGGGAGCAAGTGAATCTGCAAGACAAGCATCACCATCAGCGTACCCATTGGGAATAGTTGAAGTTCTAGGACAAAATGCCAAAAAAACAGATTTATCAGGCGGGGACCTTCAGCGTTCAAGTGTAACTTTTGACCAGAATACGGGAAATCCTCAAATCCAATTAGTTTTTTCCGGTAAAGGTGCTAAAAAATTCGCAGATATAACAAAAAGAAATGTCAATAGAATTGTTGCTATGGTTTTAGATAACCAGGTTATAGAGGCTCCCAGAGTTAATCAGGCAATTCTAACAGGAGATGCAGTTATTACAGGAAGTTTTACGCTTGCGCAGGCAAAGCTTTTGAGTACCGAACTTAATGCAGGAGCTCTGCCTGTTCCTCTTTCGGTTTTAGAGCAGCGGGTAATTGGTCCAACGCTTGGAATAGAGTCGCTTAAAAAAAGCTTTTTGGCAGGAGCTATTGGATTTTTAATAATAGTAATTTTTATGAGCATTCTTTATGGAAGGCTTGGGGCTGTAGCAAGTCTTGCCCTTGCTGTTTATTCCCTCTTAGTATTGTCTATATTTAAAATCAGCAACCTTACTCCTTATGGAATAACTTTGACACTTTCGGGAATAGCTGGTTTTATTCTCTCAATCGGAATGGCGGTTGATGCGAATATTTTAATTTTTGAGCGGATAAAAGAAGAGAAAAGGCTTGGGAAAAAACAAGAAGAGTCAATTGAAATTGGATTTTCAAAAGCATGGCCTTCCATAAGAGACTCAAATATCTCAACTCTTATAACAAGCGCTATCCTTTATGAATTTGGAACAGGAGTCGTTAAGGGATTTGCGTTGGTTTTGGCAATTGGAGTCTTAGTCTCGATGTTTTCGGCAATTGTTGTGACCCGAACATTTTTGCGATTCTTCTATGAAAAATAAAACACTGGATATTATTGGTAAAAAAAATTTATATTTTGCGCTCTCTTTGATAGTTGTTACACCGGGGTTAATTGCACTTCTACTTTTTGGGCTTAATCTTTCTATTGATTTTACCGGAGGATCAAGGCTAACCGTTAGTTTTAAGGATAAAATAGAAAAACAGAAGATTGATGGCATAAAACAGTCTTTAATTTCGCAAAACATAAAAGTTTATACCGTAGAACAGTCAAAAAATCAGGTATACTTTCGAACCAATCCAATAAGTCAAAAACAAAATGTCCACTTCGTAAGTGAACTTTCTAAAAACTTTAAGGGTGCGAAGGAAACTCAGTTTGAAACAATTGGGCCTACAATTGGGGCCGAGACAACTGCAAATGCCATAAAAGCAGTGATTCTTGCATCGATATTGATTATTTTGTATATCACCTGGTCGTTTAGAAAAGTTCCTAAACCTGCAAGCAGTCTTAGGTTCGGAGTAAGTGCGATAATTGCCTTGATTCATGATGCTTTGGTTGTTTTGGGAATTTTTGCAATCTTAGGCCATTTTTTTGGGGTTGAGGTTGATTCTCTTTTTGTAACCGCCCTTCTTACAGTTATTGGGTTTTCTGTTCACGATACGATTGTTGTCTTTGACAGGATTAGAGAAAATCTTAGAAGATCTCAGGGTTCCTTTCCCCAAATTGTTAACGATTCAATACTGCAAACTCTTGATAGATCGCTAAATACTTCCTTAACCGTTCTTCTTGTTCTTTTTGCTCTTCTTCTTTTTGGAGGAGAAACAATAAAATGGTTTGTGGTAGCTCTTCTTATTGGAGTAACAAGCGGAACTTATTCTTCAATCTTCAACGCCGCACCAATTCTAGTTGTCTGGCAGGAGTGGAGCGAAAAAAGGAAGTCTAAAAATTAATTTATGGCAAATAAAATAGAGGAAGGAAAATCAGATCCTGGGTGGAAAGAAAGAATGTCTGCGATTGTAGGAGGAGATGATCCTGGCTTACGTAAATCAATCCAAACCGGCACCAGAACAATAAACATGTCTAGGTTTAGCGATGACATATTTTTAGGATGGGAAATTGAAGTTGCGGATAATTCTAAAATGGTAGTTACCTATAAACTTTATGACCATATTGGATTGGTTGAAATCAAAATTCCTGATCAGGATTCTTCTGAGGCTCCAGGGTTGTCCAAGGATTTTTTTGATAAGAGTAAGAATGGAGGATTAGAGAGAAATTCAGATGGAGGTTATTATTTTCTCGCTGATGAGACCGATGATGAAGTAGAGAGCCAAACGATAGCTATTGTAAATTATGTAGAAGAGCAAATTGCTAAGACAGTTTCTCCTTAACTATTTTACTTACTAAACCTCCGTCTGCTTTGCCTTCGAGTTTTGGCATTAAGGCGGTCATAACTTTTCCTATATCTTGCATTCCTTTTGCGCCGGTTTGGGAAATAGTTTCTTCTACCAATTTTTTTATTTCCTCCTCATTCATTTGTTCTGGCATATACTGTTTCAAAATTTCTAGTTCCTTAGTTTCCTTATCTACTAAATCCTGTCGCCCGGCATTTTTAAATTGCTCTATGGAATCGTTATGCTGTTTTGCTTCTTTTTGTATGACAGTAAGTACATCTTCATCAGTCGCTTCATAACCCGCGCCGCCTTTTTGAATTTCGTAATAATTAATCGCCGATAAAACCATACGAAGAACCGAAGTTTTAAGCTCATCTCTTGCCAGCATAGATTGTTTGAGCTCTTCCTGTAAATCCTTCTTTTGCATATATGAATTATACTTTATTCCTCGTTTCTTGCAAACTGTCCTGTCTCTTTCGATTTGTTAAACATAATATTAAAAAAGATTAAAGCAAGGATAAAATAAAAAATATTTTCAGCAAAAGATATGAAGGAGATTCAAGAATTACGTCTTAAATCACGATAATATCCTCCTGAAACAGTAGTCGTTGTATCAAAGAAATTCCTCTTGAACAGATTTACTTTTCCGACAACTTTTTCCCAAGATTTGTTATCTCCA
>Ga0209542_10013776_pt1 | contig 13865 bp, 20 predicted proteins | sample RifCSPhighO2_01_FD_184028 | JGI IMG/M metagenome (GOLD analysis project Ga0209542, IMG submission 184028) | Soil microbial communities from Rifle, Colorado - Rifle CSP2_plank highO2_0.1 (SPAdes) (version 2) | ecosystem: Environmental > Terrestrial > Deep subsurface > Rock core/Sediment ...
TTTCGGAGTCGAGCACGCGAGCGGCGAGGTTGTCATAACTACCGACGCTGACACTATTTTCAATAAAGACTCGGTAAGGAAGCTTGTCGCGGGTTTTGCCGACGAGAAGGTCGGAGCGATCGCAGGCTACTACAAGGCCAACCAGTCGCTGACGTTTTCGGACGCAATCCGCTTTCTCAAGCACCATGACTTCAAGAAATTCAGCCACTACTTTTTGGAAAAATTCCAGAACCTCGAATATATCTTGTTCCTTTTCACGCGCAAGAGGCAGGAAATCCTCGACGCTATCATGGTAGTTCCAGGCGCAATCGGCGCGTTCAGGAAGGACGTTCTGCGAAAAATCGGTGGCTTCGACGAGAAAATTTTAATCGAGGATTACGACATAACGCTGAAGGTCCACAAGGCAGGCTACCTAGTGAAGTGCTACAAGGACGCAGAGGCAAGCACCACTCCTCCGCAGACGTGGAAGGAACTAATCGGTCAGCGCATTCGATGGTACCGCGGCGGACTGCAAGTCATGGCAAAGCATTCCGACCTTCTACGCTCGCGCCACGGCTTCGTCTCGTTTGTTTTCGGATTTGAATATGTGAACGTAGTTCTGCAGTTCTTGATATGGTCCCTATTTTTTTCAGGAATTTTCTACAAGGTCTTTATTCTTCAAGAAAGTATTTTATTCCTGCTGATGCAGTGGATAAACAGGATCATCTCGCTTCAGTTCCAGCTCTTCGACTACATTCTTTTCGTCGCAGCAGTCCTCTTCCTCATCGGCATGTTCGAAGCCATCCAGTCAGTCAAACTATCGCGCGCAAGCAGGAAAACTCTCCTCTTCTATCCTCTTTTAGGAATTTATGCGATGTTCCTCGGCTACGTCTGGCTCTATTCATTCCTCGCCCACGTCACTCGCAGGAAAATTTCCTATGCCGGCCGCGGATGGAAAGGCCGCTGATTTTTCCAGCTAATTTTTTCAGAGCAGCTTCAGCTTTCTCGTAATCTTGTCAATTTTTTTCGAGTCGGCAGGCCCGATGCCAATCGCAGTTATCGTCCCTTTCTTCAGCTGCGTCTTTCCCGCGTCTCTCACCAAAAAGTTCGGCAGCCTTGCAGCCTTTATTTTTTTGCAAATGACATTGAACTCCTTCAAGTCATTCACGCGCACGACGATCTTCATCGCCCCTTCCTTGTTCCATCTCTTTACAATTTCAGCATCAGCAGCAAAAGCAGCACCAACAGCAGCATGTGAGCAATGAGCAGCTAACTTTCCTTTTCCCCAATCCAAGTCGCGACGCACGACAATAACTTGCTTCAGCATATTTCTTCTTGGGATTTTTATGAAATAAAAGCGAATTATTTAGAAGGATTTTTATGCAGGAAGACGACTCAACAACTCCGGAAAATGCAGCAGAAACACAACAGCCTCAGCAGCCACAACAACCTACTCAGCATCCTCAGCAACCGCAACAGCCGCAACAGCCACAGCAAATCAACGACGGAATGGAAAAAATAATTCTCGAGGAAATCGCAAGACGGCTCGTGGTGAAAAAGGAAGAGCTGGTCCAATTTCTCGAAGGCAAGACCGCAAATCCTGTCTCGGTTGTCAAAGACGTCACGAAAAAACTGATCAGCGAGCAGCTCGTGACGAACGTGGATCCTGTCAGCATGTCCTCATACGCAATCACGCAGAAAGGAATGCGAGCCGCGAAAGTGTAAGTAAGGCAAATCGTCGAAAGTTAAGCTTTAAATTCTTCATAAATTATTTTATCGTAGTTTCAGTAGACAGTCCCGTCGTCTAGTGGCCAAGGACATGAGGCTTTGGACTTTTGGTCACAAAGCTCTGATTGCGAGATGAAGCAGAAAGGAAGATCCCTCAAAACGTCGGTTCGAATCCGGCCGGGACTATTTTTTATTTTTTAACTAGCAAAACAAAATTTTTACAATGGCAACATCACTACTCGCTGACCTAATCAATTTCATTCTACACATCGACCAGAGCCTCAGCGCGTTGATTCAGACTTTCGGGTTGTGGACTTACGCTATTTTGTTTGCGGTAATTTTTGCAGAGACTGGCCTTGTCGTGGCTCCTTTCTTTCCCGGCGACTCCCTCCTTTTCGTCGCTGGCACTTTCGCTGCCCAGAGTTCGTTGGATATCATGTGGCTGTTCATTGCGCTTTCGGCCGCTGCGATTGCTGGGGACACTGCAAACTATTGGTTAGGACATTACCTCGGTCCGAAAGTTTTCACGAAGCAGAAGTCGCGATTCTTCAAGAAGGAATATTTGCAGAGGGCGCGCGAGTTTTACAAGAAGCACGGAGGCAAGACAATTATCATCGCGCGTTTCGTGCCGATCATCCGCACGTTCGCCCCGTTCGTCGCAGGCATAGGCGAGATGAGCTACAGAAAATTCTTGACATACAACGTCGTCGGAGGAATCGCGTGGGTCGCTATATTTCTCTTCGCCGGCTATTATTTCGGCACTCTTCAGGTCGTCCGCGACAATCTCTCAGTCGCGATCATCCTCATCATCGTCGTCTCTCTCATCCCAGTGATTCTGGAAGTCGTCAGGGAAAAAAGAAAAATAAAATCAAAGAAAAAGAAGTGAAATAATTATGAAGTGCAGCACGATTATACAAAACGCGAGAAAGCAAAAAAGAAAGCTGCTTACGCTGGCAGAGTCGCAGACGATTTTGCAGCGGCACAAGATTCCTTTCGTGAAAAATATTTTGGTGAAATACGAGGAGGACGCGATCAACGCAGCGAAGAAGATCGGTTTTCCTGTCGCACTCAAGGTCGTGTCGCCGGACATCACGCACAAGACCGAGTTCGGGGCGGTGCAGCTGAACTTGCGCAACGAGGCAGAGGTCTTGCTTGCATTTAGAAAAATCGTTCACTCGATAAAAAAGAGGCGGAGAGATGTGAGAATTTCTGGCTTCCTTGTGCAGCAGATGGTGGGCGGCGCGGAAGTTTTGGTCGGAGGAAAGAAGGATTTGCAGTTCGGACAGACGCTGGCGTTCGGGGCGGGCGGCGTGTTTGTCGAAGTTTACGACGACGTCTCATTCCGTGTCGTGCCGATAACGAAGAAGGACGCGAGGGAAATGATCGAGGAAGTGAAGGCGTACAAAATTTTGCACGGCTACCGCGGCAGACATTACGACTTGGCTGCGCTGGAAAAAATCCTGCTGCACACATCGGAACTTTTGGAAAAGCATCAGGACATCGTCGAGCTCGACATCAATCCGATTTTCGTCGGAGCGAAGGGCGCAGTCGCAGTCGACGCGAGGATTGCAATAAGTTAATTTTTCGTTATGCAAGATTGGAAAGGTCATTTAATTTTCGGACTGCTGCTTACGATCGCTTGGATCAGCGGAATTTATTTTTTCGGAATTTTTTCTCTCACGTTCGAAACTGCACTTCTTCTCGTTGCCGTCGTGATGTTTGCGAGCTTGTTTCCAGACATCGACCTGCGAGAGTCGAAGATTCGCGACTGGTTTTCTCTTGCAGTTTCTGCAATTGTTTCCGCAGTCTACATCTTCACCTATCGCGACACGTGGTACTACGGTCTTGCCTACTTCCTAATCCTCTACTTCCTGCTGAGAAACGTCCCCTCGAAGCACCGCGGCTTCTCGCACTCTATGAAATTTGCAATCTTGTTTTCGATAGTCATCGTCATGCTGGTTCATTTTGCGCTCGGCTTGTCGCCTAACGATTTTATTTTCTGGTTCGCTGTCATTTTCTCGGCATATTCTCTTCATTTATTGCTTGATCGAATTTGAAAAATTTTTAGAAAACGAAAATTAGGTGGTCTCTAGCTACCTCCATCTACATTTAATTCAGTCTGGAGCGATGCGATCATCCCACCAGTTTAAGTGATATAGTTTGATATTTAAACGTTTGTTTATTTTATTTGAAGCCCAAAATAATTCTATGAAGATCAAGCTCTCCGCCGTGTACGAGGGGAAGTGCGACATATGCGGCAAGGTCAAGAAGAACGTCTTCTCAGCGGGCGACGAGGAGACAGGGCGCGTCGTCACGATTTGCCGCGAATGCTCTGACGAGAGGCCAGGGATGATGACTTCCGAGGCCATCGAGCGCTACGGGCATGAGGAAAAGACGGCATTCGAGGGCGGAATAAAGGTTGAGAAGGGCAAGACGAGCGCGGCGTGACGTTTGCTGCTGCTTGGTAACGGTTTGACTGAGTTTAACTATTTAAGGTTTCTTTCCAATATTCTTTTTCTGAGAGCGTGAAGTGAAAAAATGCCTATGAAAAGCGTAAGTGCTGATGTGAAATTCAGTCCGAAGTCCCCGCGTGTCGAGTTGCTCGTGCGCATTGTCTGGGGAATTGTCGGAGGAATCGTTCTCGGAATTTTCAGCTTCGTTGCCGCAATAATTTGGGCAATACAAATCTTGCACATCCTCTTCTACGCGCGCAGGCACAAGGGCATGCAGTCATTCATCAAGACAGTCGTCGTGGCGCGTTACCGATTGTCAGCTTATCTGTTCCTTCTTACAGACGAGCGTCCGCCGATAATTCCTGAGTCAATGCCGGCTTAATTTTTAAAGCTAAATCTTTTTTCCCTCATTTAATTAATATGGTTTTAACTTTTCACAGAGAACAGGACGATAATGTTACTTGGAATACTTATTCTCATTCTGAAGGTTTGAAAGAACCTGATATTGCGACTGTAATTAAAAGTTTGCCGATAAAAGTGAAGCGAATAAGAACTAGTGGGAGCGATGATTGGAGGGCGAGAACACTTAGAGCAGTTGCCCAAGTTTATGGCCCTTTTGGCGATAGCGATGTCCAGCATGTTGGCATTTATGTGACTCCTAATTTGCCTATCGCTCTCAAATATGGCTCTCAAAATATTCGAGCTTTAGAGACCAACCCATCATATGCTTGGTTTACATTTAACATCATGGATTCAGATCGAGATTTAGTGACTAGACTTCTTCCGATTAATTTAAACGTTTGGTGGAATTTTTATTTTAGCTACAGACGAAATGCACTTTTCTCCAACGTCCCAGACATTAAATCAAGAATAGAAAAAATAATCTAATTTTTCTTGCTTTTATATTTTACAAGCGATAAAGTAATTTGACTTCTATGCGATTCAGAGATTTGCCTGAAAACATCCGCACAAAGCTGCAGTTTTGGCAGAAGACGATAGAGGCGACGAAGAATTTCACAGGCAGCAGCCCGCCGTCGGTTTTTGTCGGAGACTTTGGATATCCAAAAGTCAACATGGGCATTCTCGCTCCTCCGCAGCAGCAAGAGGATGTCCAAGCGGCAGTCCTCGACTCGCCGGAAAGCTGGTACGGTAGCAGGGCAACGCTCGAGCAGATTTTTGCCCATCGCTCGCAGTTGATTTACAGCCGCTTCAAGTCGGACATCCACTCACAGTCAGGCCGCTTCGTCGACGTGGCAAAGGAAGTTGCGGCAGCCAAGAAGCCGACCGATGTTGAGATACATCTGAAGAAGCAGCCGCGTTTTCTTTTTGCCCACGACATAGTCAGCACGCCGATTGGAAATCCCGCTCAGATTATTTCAGCGCGACTGACAGAAAATGCAGCAGTGGAAAAGAAAGTCGACTACTTGATTTCTGATGTCGATATCAAGGCAAACACTGCAGTTCTTGAGTTGTACAAGCACAAGCTGCCGACGACGCGGATACAGAAAGTTTTTTCTGCTGGGCTGCTGGGAATGCAGGTCGAACGCAGGTTCGTGCCGACGAGATGGAGCATTACTGCAGTTGACGACATAATCAGCAAGCGGCTGCGGGAAAAGATCAAGGAGAATCAGGAGCTGGGAGAGATAAAATTATTTTTCAACGAGTACATCGGCAACCGGTATTACGTCCTGCTTCTGCCGGGCGCGTATCAGTTCGAGTTGATTGAATTCTGGCAGGGAAAGTGGGGGATGCCGGAAATCAGCGACGATTATGAAAATTTCTGGGGAAGAAAGGACTACGCCAACCGCACGCACGGGGCGTTCTACTCCGGACGTCTTGCAGTCTGCGAATATCTCGACAAGATAAAACGACAGGCAGCAGCGCTGATTGTCAGAGAAATCACGAGCGAATACAGCCTGCCAGTCGGAATTTGGCAGCTGCGCGAGTCGGTCCGAGACGCGTTCAACAAGCCGCAAGAAAGTTTCGCCACGCTGCAGCAGGCGATTGCGAGGATTGAGAGCAGGATGAAGCTGAGGAGCGGATGGCAGGAAAGGAGCGAGCTGCTGAAGAGCTACAAGTATCAGAAGAAGCTGACCATGTTCGCAAGAAAAATCTGAAATTTTTAAAAAACTAAAATTAAACAAAACAAAATCAAAATTAAAACAAAAATTAAAAATAAAACAAATGGGAAACTAAATAAAATTCGTCTTCAAAATGTGAGCTTGAAATTAAATTCCGAGCGCGCTTAGCCATCCCATGTAATATGCGACGGCAACGATGACCAATATCACAAGGACTGCGATACCGAGCGTCGCGTTTCTGCTTAAACCTTTCATGTTTGAATTTCACCTAATGCCTAATTCGTTTTCTGATAGCTTATAAATTTTTTTCAGAAGCAATTATTGCAGTTGCATTGCAAGAATCATGTAATATTGGACGGCCCAAGATTCATTTTGCTGAGTTCTTCTTCTGTATAAGGCCAACATGGCTTATCTTGTGGAAATCTTCTTTCCCATTCTCTAGCATTCGTAGAACAAGGGTTTTCCCAAAAACCGTACTCATCTAAATGACCAGAACCAAACGACAAATCTTCAGCAATGTTGTGAGAAACTCCGCAGTCAGCATGCCCGCAGCCTTGGTAGCTGTGTGTCAATCTGTAAAGCAGGCCCTGGACTTCCTGGAGTTTTCTTGTAATTCTAGCTCTGAGATACAATTGATCCATTTGAATCAGTTAAATCAAATTGAGTTAAGTATTTAAACTTTGTTTAAACCAAAAATCTTCATCAACAAATTATTTTTTCTTTGCCTTAGATACAGAAGCAGTTCCGTTCACGTCAAACCTCGGACGGACGACGCCGAACTGAAGATCGCTCTGGCATCTGCTGCAAATCGGCAGCCCGTTCTTTATGACTATCTGATCAATCTCAAGACGGCCATGGTTAGGACAAAAAGTTTTAGCTTGCATCACCGACACCAAAAAATTTTTCACACAATTTTTTTTACACTCAGCTTCATTAGCCTATGTATCCGTGCTCTTTCTCCTCTTCCTCTTTCTTTACCTTTTTCTGCCTCTCGACAAACTTCTCGTAGTGCAGCTGAAGCTCTCTCGTCATGCTTGGCGTGACTTGCTTCATCGCGTCGTCGAAATGCTTCTTCAAAACTTCCTTCGCCTTGAAGTTCTCCCTCAGCGCGCTCATCGCGGCCTCGCGCACAAGGGATTCCAAGTCCGCGCCGCTGTATCCCTCCGTCTTCTTCGCGATATCCTTCACATCCACTCCCTTCATCGGCGTGTTGTTCGTGTGCACTTTCAAAATTTCAATCCTAGCCTTCTCGTCAGGCGGCGTGACCATTACCATCCTGTCGATTCTTCCCGGTCTCAGCAACGCGCTGTCAACCATGTCCGGGCGGTTAGTCGCGGCGATGACAACAACCCCTTTCAGCTCCTCAAGCCCGCTCATCTCTGTCAGCAGCTGCGACACTATGGTTTCCGTCGCATGCTCTCCGAATCTTCCACCGCGTTTCGGCGCGAGCGCGTCAATCTCGTCGAAAAATATCACGCACGGAGCGACCTGCTTTGCTCTTCGGAACAAGTCGCGAATCATTCTCTCAGACTCGCCGACCCATTTACTTCTCAGCTCAGGCCCTTTCACGCTTATGAAATTCGCACCGCTCTCGTTCGCAACAGCTTTCGCCAGCAGCGTCTTCCCTGTCCCAGGAGGCCCGTAAAGCAGAATTCCTTTCGGCGGCTCTATTCCCAGCCGCGCGAAGCCTTCAGCGTTGTTCAGCGGCCACTCGACCATCTCCTTCAGCGACTGCTTCACTTCCTCAAGCCCTCCGATATCGGTCCATTTCACTTTCGGAATTTCCACAAGCACCTCGCGCATCGCGCTCGGCTCCACCATACGCAGCGCGTTCTCGAAATCTTCCTTCAAAACAATCAGCTTCTCGATGATTTCTTTCGGCAGTTCTTCCTGCTCTCTCCATTTTATCTCCGGCAGCACGCGCCGCAATGCAGACATTGCAGCTTCCTTGCACAAAGCCCACAGGTCCGCACCGACGTAGCCGTACGTTATGTCGGCAAGCCAGTTCAGGTCGATGTCCTTGGTCAGCGGCATGCTTCTTGTGTGGATCTTCAGAATTTCCAATCTTCCGTTTCGGTCGGGCACAGGAAGTTCTATCTCTCGGTCGAAACGTCCAGCGCGTCGCAGCGCTGCATCGATCGCGTTCGGCCTGTTCGTCGCTGCAATAACAATAACCTTTCCGCGCTTTTTCAGTCCGTCCATCAGCGTCAGCAGCTGCGAAACGGTCCTTCGCTCGACCTCCCCTGTCACGTCCTCGCGTTTAGGCGCGACCGCATCAATCTCGTCGATGAAAATTATGCTCGGCGCGTTCTTCTCCGCCTCTTCGAAAATTTTTCGCAAATTGTTTTCAGTCTCTCCGTACCACTTCGAGAAAAATTCCGGCCCGCTCACTGAAATGAAATACGCACCCGACTCGTTCGCGACCGCCTTTGCAAGAAGAGTTTTTCCTGTCCCAGGAGGCCCGTACAACAGCACTCCTTTCGGCGCTTCGACTCCAAGCCGCTCGAACAATTCCGGATGACGCAGCGGAAGTTCAATCATTTCACGCACTTTCTGCACTACTGGGCGCATTCCTCCGATGTCTTCATACGTCACCACAGGCACGCCGCGCTCTTCCAGCTTCATGCTTTCGGGAAGCTCTGGCAAAATTTCCAACTCTGTCACGTCGCCGACACGAACGATTCCTGCAGGATCTGTTCCTGTCACGACGAAGCGCGTCTCTCCAGGAAACGGAGTGAAAAAGAATTCGTCAAAATCAAAACCGAAAAAGTCCTCGAACAGACTGTTGCCGCGGGCTCTGCGTCTCACGACCGGCGACGGGACGAGTATGTCTCCTTTCGCTACAGGACGCATGAAAATATTTTGCTTCACCAGGTTCGGCGAGATGTGAATAATTATTCCTTTCTCAGCTGGTGCGATGGAAATTTTTCTCGCTTCCTTTATGTCAGTCTTCCTTACGCGTATGTACTCTCCGACACCGCTCCCACAGTTGCGGCGCGTTATTCCGTCCATACGTATGATGTTCAGTCCGACGTCGGCAGGATAAGCCCTCACTGCGATCGCGGCAGTCTTGCGGTTGCCTTCAACCTCGACTACGTCTCCTTCTTTTATTCCGAGCTTGTTCATGGTGTTGCTGTCCAGTCGAACGATACCGCGGCCTGCTTCCTCACGGGCCGTCAGCTCCCCAACTTTCAAGCGAACTTCTTCTTTTGTTTCTGCCATATTCCAAACCTCTTTCTTATAGCTTTTTCTTCCTCAGAAATATTTTCCTCAGCCTCTCCTTCCTCCTCTTCATCTCCAGGCTGCTCACCTTCGCCTTCCTCTTCTTCATTCTCTTCGTCAGCCATCATTTCACGTCTCATTCTGTCAAACTCGTCAAAAATAGACTCATCTTCTATTAAAACTTTGAAAGTGTTGAATATAACCTTTTTATGCCACTGCTCGAAAAACTGCATGATCTTTTCAACTTCGTTTTCCGGGACGATGAACGCCGACTGGTCGATTCGCTTGTGCGGGACTTCGTCAAGCACGCCCTCGCGATGGTACTCGTAGGTCTTTTTCTTGCCTGGGACAGTCTGCTCCCAGCCGTAAAGCTGCTTGAAGAACTTCACTCGTTCAGAATTCTTGCCCGCGCCGCTTTTCACGTTGAAAGTTATAATGATGCCTTTCTTGGTCACTCTTTCGTTAGTCATTTTCTCGTCCTTTTAGGAATATATGTAGGCTAAAAGTATATAAACTTTTGCAACCAATTAAAGTAAATGACTTCCAAGACCTCGAAGAAAAGTGTCGATTACTTCCGCAAGCGGTACGAAGAGTCGAAAGACTTCCAGGAAATTTTCTCACTGATAAAAGAAGGAATCGAGCAGCTGACAGGACGCAGCAGAACCGGTCTCATGCTGGGAATGGCGGATCTCGGCGTGCGGCAGAACGGCTTCATAGGCGCGTTCTACCCGGTGGGCTCTAACATAATAGTTTTGAACAAGACGCCGCTGAACATGATCGAGGCGCAGAAGCCTGACATGCTCAAGTCGTACGTCTTCCATGTGCTGATGCACGAATACCTGCACACGCTGGGAATACTGAACGAGCGCCACACAGATTTGTTCGTCTTCAAGATCAACGAAAAACTTTTTGGAGAGAACCACGAAGTCACGAGGATGAGCTTCAACTTCGACAAGCTTTTCCCAAGCGTAATAATGCCGGCAATGGGCTGGCAGCCTCAGAATCAGTTCCGCATCGAGCTTGTGGAAGATTTTGAGAGAACTAGTTATATTGGATAAAATTTACCACTTCGAGTGGTTGCAAAAGTTTATTATCGCAAACTGTTTCTATAAAGTTAGATAGGTTAGATGGATATGGCTGCGAAGACCAAAAGCGGGAAAAGCAGGATGAGAAGACTTCTTACATGGAATGAAGTAAACAGGATGATGGAAGTCAGAGGATGGCAGCTTGTGACGAATGAGAGAACTAAGAAGGAATGGAAGAGGGGAAATGAGAAAGTTAGCGTTTTCAAAACTTTTGAGGGAAGATGGAAAGCCGAGTTCTTTTACGGCAGACGTTTGCAGGACTCGACAGGAACGCATGATGAATTCTTTGCCAAAGTAATGACGGTTGAATTTGCCGCCATGAAGTAGGTTAAAACTGATAGAGTTTTTTCTTTTTCAACGATTTTTCTACGACAACAGCAGCATTGACGCTCGTGGTAATGATAAAGACAACCTACGGTTTTCTTGAAACCTTCCCTTTTCTGAATTAGTTGATGATTTCGAGAGAACGAATTATATTGGCTGAATATTGGATTAATTCTGCCTCGTATTTTATTTCTTCGATTTTCCCGAGTTGAACTCGCTCAAAACTTTTTCGTATTCCGCCTTTAAAGTTTCTGTCGTGACGCTGGCTCTTCTCGAGGCGTAAATTTCAAACACATGGTCCCTGCAGACATGGTGCGCATAGCGGACGACTGCGACCCCGTTGTTGACATCTATGCTGGCGATGACATAATCCCTCGGCCGCACTTTTATCCTGTCGCTTGAACTGAGGTCGTCGCGCACAAGGCGCCTTTCAAGCAGGAAATATTCCTGACGGTCGACCCATATCGAAGGCCTTTCGCTCTGTCCGTCAGGCTCGATGCCCTCTATTGTCATATTTTGTCAACTCCACGTGCCTGTCGAGCTCGGTAATTTCAGTCATGTCATTAAAATTTTTAAGTTCGTTTATAACGCCGTTGAAGTGCCGCTTGCCCACTATTGCAAGCAAGCTGTCCACTTTGTCTTTGCATAAATCTCTGTCTAGGTCGAACGCCATCCAAATAGTTCGCTCCTTTTTGTGGTGCGAGACGAGGACTGTCTTCGGATCTTTCGGCTCTTCCACTATGCCATTGTTCCTGCGCTTGAAATATTGTCTGAAAACGATTAATGCATCCAAAGGAAGTCTGGCATATCTGAGCGCCAAATCAAGCATCCTCGCATATCTGTTTTCAGTATCCCATCCAACGCTCAACTGATTCTCCAGCGGGCGGTACTTGTCTTTTTCCTCCGCATAGTCTACTGGCCATCTGCCCCTGCTCCTTCCAAGTCCTGCTCTTGCAAAAGGGAAAGTCAACGAAGACAGCATTCTGGATATTTTCATGTCGACAGGCTCGTTGTCAGTCACAAGCTCCTCGGCCGCAACTATCTGGTATCTGTCAACCAGTCCCGACACGAATTTCGACTCTTTCGCTGTGTAGAGCTCGTGCTCTTCCCCGACTATCCCAAGTCTCTTCTCCCTTTCTCCGATTGTTACTAGATATTCTTTGAAGTAAACCATTTTTCTCAGCTACTCTTCTTTCTTGCTTGTTTTGAGGAAAATTTGATTATTTACTAAGTTTAAAAGCTCTTCGTTTTTTAATTTTTTTTACTTTTTTTGCCGTCCTCCGAATGCCCTTAAATCTTTTTCTTTATTTAAGACTTGATTGATGGCTTATGGAAGCAAAGCATGAGGAGCGCAACTACAGGATCAGGATATCTCTTTTAGGATCTTTTTCTATCACGCGTACGAGTGCTGGATATGTCAACGACATGTACCGTCTGGTGGAGTGCACTGTGGAAAACTCGAAGTCGAACGGCCTCATAGACAGGTATGAGCTGGAGCAGCAGGCCGCGCGTTCCAGGGGAAACCATGCAGTTTATCTGACTCTTCGAGTCGAAGGCACGGACGCATCAAAACTTGGCGTATTCGAGCGCATGATGCAAATACAGTTCAATGCACAGACAGTCAGGCCTGGATCCAGACGTTGACGCTTGCAGGATCAGCGCCGACACTCGTGGTAATGATGAGAAAGACAACCTACGGTTTTCTTGGAACTTTCCCTTAGCTATAAGATTATCTTTAATTATAACAAAATAATAATTAAGAATTGTCATGAGCCTTGATAAGTTTAGAAAGGTTTACTCGCTTTTGCCGGATAGTGAAAAAAAGTTAACTATCATTGTTATAGATAATCAAAAATACAGTTGGGAAGAAGCATATAACGAAATTGTGAAGAACAGCGATATTGGAAAAACAATACAAAAGAAACTAGAAAAACTAAATATAATTTAAAGATAAGTGTTTATTGGTTCAAAACAATAATTAGTGATAGAATGTTCGAATTGTTGAAGGAATTTAGTGAGGATGAATGGAAGGTTGTTCGAGCTAGAATAGAGGCAATGCCAGACAATATGAAACTATCGATAGGCGGTTTCAAATCCTTGGATAAGAACGAGCTTTTACAACATATAGATAACAAAGATGAACTTGGAAAACTTTTAGTAAAAGTACATTTCAATTATTTGAGATCCTTCAAAAAAGAAGCAAAAATGTTGCCTTTATGAAAGATATTCTTGTTACGCTGCCAGAGTATGATGATACAACATTCTATTGCAGCAGATTTTCAGAAGATATTGTAAAATTTGCGAGAGACGTTGGGCATAATGTATTCGATATAAGAAAAGAGAGAGTTAACAGAAAGACAATCGTAGCGATATTACAAGAAAAGAATCCAAGATTAGTTCTGTTCAATGGGCATGGCAGTGACGAAACTTTGACTGGGCATAACGACGAGATACTCATAAAAACACCCGATGATATCAGTTTATTGAAATCAAAAATTGTGCATTCATTGTCATGCAGTTCGGCAAAAAAACTCGGCAAAGATGCCGTCGAAAAAGGAGCTACAACTTATATTGGCTATGAAAATGACTTTATATTCTTTTTCGATAAAAATAAAACGGCACGACCTTTAGAAGATAAAATTGCCACCCCAATTTTTGAGGCCGCCAACCAAATTCCGCTCGCAATAATAAAGGGGAATAACGCTAGTGAAGCGTTTGTAAGATCTCAGAAGACTTATGAAAAATGGATTAATCATTACCGACTGCATGGAGAACTGCTTGAAGCACCACAAAATCTTATTGCATTAATGTGGAATAAAGAAAGTCAAGTTGTTCATGGAGACAAAACGGCTATTTTGTGAAGTGCTATTTATGAGAGGTCAATATGAAGAATTAAGTTGCCCTTTTTGCGACAAAAATAAAGTAAATTAGGATTTCTTCGGAATCAAACCTTTCAACTGCGAATCAACAACGATCTTCTGCTGCCTGCTCCA
>Ga0209542_10013779_pt1 | contig 13863 bp, 10 predicted proteins | sample RifCSPhighO2_01_FD_184028 | JGI IMG/M metagenome (GOLD analysis project Ga0209542, IMG submission 184028) | Soil microbial communities from Rifle, Colorado - Rifle CSP2_plank highO2_0.1 (SPAdes) (version 2) | ecosystem: Environmental > Terrestrial > Deep subsurface > Rock core/Sediment ...
GGGCAATCACGAGCAGATGGAAACTTTAATGGATAAAATGTTTGCCGGCAATTTTTCTTTATCCGATCAGGAGGAAATGATTGCTTTGATGAGAGATAGCGCGGTTGGTCCGGGCGCTATGAATATGATGACAAGAATGATGTTGCCGCAGATGATGACGGGCTATCGTTATGGCTATGGCGGATTTGGTTTGGTATTTTGGATTACAGCTGCGTTAATTTGGGCGGCTTTAATTTCGGTCATTGCCGCAATTTGGCGCTGGATTAAAAAGAATTAGAGCCGTGCCATTTTGAATTTTTCCTATTGCAATTTTTATTTGTTGTAGTATATTAAAGTTGTTCGTTGAAAATTTTTCACAGATGTAAGAAGGGAGGCAGACAATGAAAGCGCGACCGAATCGAAAGCCTTGGGGCGCTGACGAAGAGAAATTGCTTCGCGAATCGTATCCGAATGTTTCGGAGAAAGATTTAATGGGGAAATTTCCCGGACGCACTCCAAGTTCAATTTATGCTAAGGCGTTAAATATGGGTTTGCGTCGAGGAATTTCCGGTTCAGGCCTTTTTTGGTCAAAAGATGAAGATGAGCGTTTGCGGAAACTTTTGGAGACGAACGTCTCCAGAGAAGAGATTAAAAAAGCATTTCCTAATCGCACTCGGAAAGCTATTGAGCTGCATGCCGCTGGCAAGGGCATTAAGAAGTCCGCTCCCAATTCTAAAGAAGCGGACCCCAAAGAATCTGCGGCGATGCCTGCGCCTATTTTGGAGAAGCGTGATTGGCCGACGACCAAAGTTTACGGCATTGATGAAAAGAAATGGAAAGAGTCGCCGCCGCGAGTCGGTTTTATTTCTGGAGTAGATTTCAAAGATTCTGGTTTTAGGGCAGGATTGATTGAGGTTGGATTTGAGATTTTTGCCGATGAAGCGTGCCGATACATCGCTTTGGTCGGCAGACTCGTCAGCAAAAAGTGGTTCCAAGATAGGCTTAAGCAAACCTCCGGGAAATACCGGAATGAATATTTGCAATATCTAATTCAGGAAGCGGCGAAAGAACTGGCATATACGATTCCCAAGATCAAGCGGCCCGGCGCTTCAAATGAGTATGTAAGAATTTACATCGTTACAAGTCCGCCGTATGACGGCGAAATTGGCGAAGAAGTTGCCCGGAAGCTTCAAGAACTAAGGCCTGAGGATGTTCGAGTTTATAATCCGGTAAGCGATCGAGTTGACGTTAAAGAAGTAGGTAAGGCCATTGGTCTTATTTGTCCGGAGATCAGCCGGTTGCCGAGCGAATATTTCAGCGCGGCCGTTGATCGGGAAGTTAAAGATAAGGAAAGCCAAACATCCGTTGATTATCCTGATCTTTGGGTGGTTGGAACAACTTCATCCAGCGTTCATATTCCTGACCGCGGAAGAAAGCCCCCGATTATCTCATTGCCTTCTTTGAAGCGACTGCAAAGCATCAGGGTGGGAGAAAATCAGCAGGGCGTCAGAATAGTGGAATTTTCCCGCGTCAATAGCGAAGAATATTTCGTCCGCACTTACTCGTTAAAGGACTTAACGAGGAATGAGCGGCAGTTTATTACCGGGATTAAGGAAGGCGCTCATGAGATTCATAAGAGAATTGTTGAGCTTATTAAGAACGAAGGCGCTAGAACTGAAGGATTAATCGCCGATAAGTTGGGAATGGAAGGCCAGAGAGAAGAGGTGCGAAAGGCATTGGAATTTCTCGTAGAATCAAAAATGTCTCTTCGTAAAAATTGGCCCGGCCTTTGTTATGACAAGCATTCTCAACGTTACGACTTTCATACAGATTGGATTCAGGAGCGGCTTCGCTACCCCAGCTTAGTTAAAGGCTCATTCATCGAAGATAGGTTTTTGTTTTTCAGCTGTCTTCATGCCGGTTATAACACAACCGATTATGAATATGTCGTCAAGCGGCTTCCGGAAATTTTGTTTCATAACAAAGTGCGGTACGTGTGCTGCCTCGGCGATGTTATCGCCGGCTTGAGCCACAATTTCTTGGAGCAGGGCGAAGTAATGGGTGGAATGAATTACACGGAGCAGGAACAACTTGCCGCCGAACTTGTCGGAACCATTCTCGCTAAAGTTTTTGAAAGGGGATTGCAGGAAAGTCCCGACGTTAATAAACTTTCGGCTAAAGAAATTATTGGAAATCTTTTGCCGACATTCCTTTATATCGCCGGCAATCACGACGATTGGCAGAGACGATTTGGCGTTTTGCCCCTTGTGACCTTCAGAAGCAAGTTGATGAATCTTTTGGCTCAACGGATTGAAATAGCTTTGAAAAATCATAATCTTGCCGCTTCATCAGTCGCCGAATTGATGGGGACGATACATCTTAAACTTGTTGAACTTTCGATGGACGGCGCGAACTATATGCCGACGTTTACGCTTCCTTCCAGACTTACTATTGAATTGCGGCATCCGCATATGGGACGCGCCAAGACTAAATCTTTGCGCGCTCAGGAAATTCTTGAATCTTCCAGCGCTCACATTGTCGGCCACGGCAATTTCCATACTGCTATTGGCACCGATCTTTGGGAGCCTCAGCTTGGCCAGCGCGTTGATGTTGAGGCGGCGACATTCGTGATCTTTACCGATTTTGAAAATAAAAAGAATAAAAAGACCGGTTTCGGCCCGGGATATTTACGGGTTTTGTCGCGAGATGGGAGAATTTTTATGACCGAAAGCATGTTTGATCATAGGCCGATGCTTAAAGCGCCGCGTCCCAAGTGGACGAATTGGCAAGAATTGAAGAAAGAATTGGGAGTTTATCTCGCGCCTTAGCGCGGGAGCCCCTATCCGAATTTGGATAGGGGATTTTTTTACAGGTCGCGTTGCCGATTGATTTCCGAGTTCGAGGTCGTAGATTCCCGAAACCAATAGATACCTCTATTGGTTTCGGGAATCGCATTGTACAATAAGTGAATCTCTCCCCGGCTTTACGGCCGGGGCATCTGGGGAGATTCGATCTGATAAGAGTCGGCTCCGCCGACAGTATTTTACACCCCATTCATCCACGGCCTGACGGCCGTGGATTTCTGGGGGACAGATTAAAGCTGCGTATTTTTTTATGTCTTTAGAAAATTTAATTAAAAACTTGATTCAAGAAGGTTATTTAAAAACGCCTTTGATTATTGAAGCTTTTGAAAAAATTGATCGCGCTGATTTTGTTCCGGCTGAAATTAAGCAGGACGCCTATTTGGATACGGCTTTGCCCATCGGCCACGGCCAAACTATTTCTCAGCCGCTTACGGTGGCGTTTATGCTGGAGCTTTTACAGCCGAAGCCCGGAGAAAGAATTTTGGATATTGGAACTGGCTCGGGATGGAAAGCAGCTCTTTTGGCCCACTGCGTGGCCAAAACGCAGACTGACCTCAGTACCAGCGCAGAGCACGGTGCGGGGCACAGCGCAGACTATACGCAGAATTACGCAGAAAAAAGTTTAGATGGAAATTTTTCAGCGAAGTCTGCGTCTGTTCAGCGTGAGTCCGCGGCTGGTATCGTTCTTTCTATAGAACGCATACCAGCATTGGAGAAGATGGCAGAGAAAAATATCGCTAAATACAATTTTATTGAAAAAGGCGTTGTGAAAATTATGTTGGGCGATGGTTCTAAGGGGGCGCCGCCCGAACTACTGCCGGTTGGTGGATTTGATAAAATTATTGCCGGCGCGGCCGGTGACGAAATTCCCGCGGCGTGGAAAAAGCAACTCAAGATTGGGGGACGGATAGTGGCGCCAGTTAAAAATAGTATTTTAGTGATGGAAAAGAAATCCAAAAATAGGTTTGACGAAAAAGAGTATTATGGTTTTAGTTTTGTGCCTCTCGTCAGAGACTAGACACGCCTGATATTTTCAATTATTCTAAAAATAGAGTTCCTTGAAAACTAACCACTTCGTAAAAGGAGGTGGCAAATGGAAAAGGAAAGGAAGCTCATCCGACTCGAGGGCGGCGCTTTAAGCGCGGAAGGCCAGAAGTTGAAAGGATTTCTTCTTACTGAAGTCAAGGGGCAAGAGAGGGCCGTTAAAGATTTGGTTAGAGCTTTTGAAATTAGCAAAGCCGGCCTGCGTGATCCAAATCGACCCATCCATGTTGCGCTTCTTTTGGGACCCTCCGGCGTCGGGAAAACTCACTTAGCTAAAATGCTCGCCAAACATTTTTTTGGTGATCCAAACGGGTTGACAATGGTTGCTTGCGAAACTTTCAGTCAGCCTCACGAGATTGCAAAGCTGATCGGTTCACCGCCGGGCTACGTAAGATCTGATGAAGAACCTCTCTTTTCGCAATTTGGGATTGATAGATATCATTTCGAATATCGGGTAAGACATGAAGATGGATTTTTTGAAAATAATACTCAACTCGGCAAATTAATAGAACAGAGAAATAGACTGCAGAAACGCATTGCTCAATTAGCCAAAGAAGGCAAGCTTGGCACGGAAGTGTCAATGCGCCTGCACAGAGCTTTGGAAAGTATTAAGGATCAGATCGAAGAATTGAATCAGAGCGCCGATTATTTAAGGGAACAAGCCGGCGCAAAAGCGCTTAAAGATCTCTATGCCGAGTTATATGATGATCGGAAATTTGATCTTGATAAACACGGCGGCTATAAATCTATTATCGTTTTTGACGAGATCGAAAGAGCCGATCCTAGATTGCATAATTTGCTTCTTGGGATAATGAATGAGGGTCGAGTGACTTTAGCTAATCACAGCGTGACCAGATTTAATGGCTCCTTTATTTTTATGACTTCTAATATCGGCTGGTCAGAGATGAAAGCGACTTTGACAGGAGAGGGCATAATCGGATTTAAGCCCAAGAATAGAAGTAACCAAGGGGCAGATCAATTAATTTACGAAGTCGCCAGAGAAGCTGCTGAGAAGTTTTTCGAACCGGCTTTTATGGGCCGATTAGATCGGATAATCGTCTTCAGGCCGTTAGACACAAAAACGATGGCCGAGATCTTGGAGCTTCAGTTGCGCGATTTGCGCGGTCGGATTATGAAATCTGATGTGCCGATTGATTTGATAATATCTCCTGATGTTAAAAATTATTTGATTGATAGAGCGATGAAGTATCCCGATCAGGGCGCCAGGTTACTGCTTAAAAGGATTGAAGAAAAGCTATTTGATACTGATGGTTTGATCGGTTTTATCAATTCTGGTAAGGTTATGCGCGGTGATCGGCTGCACGTGGAATTGGAAGTTCATGATGATGAGGCCGAAATTGTTTTTTTTAACGATCCGAATCCCAATTTCAATCCTGACGACAACCCCAGATTTAAGCGCGTTGATCCAAAGCTGGACGAAGCCGACGGCGACACCGATATTGATATAGATACCGAAGGCGAAGGCGAAGACGATGGAGAAAAATAGCCCCAACTTTTTGGGGCTATATTATTTTGTCTTGGTGCCGCCGGTCGGAGTCGAACCGACATGCCTTTCGGCACACGATTTTGAGTCGTGCGTGTCTGCCAATTCCACCACGGCGGCATATTCAGTGCGCGACTTGATTATATCAGAAATTTATTCTAAAGTAAATTTATTATGGAAAACTTACCAATTCAAGGGCCGGTTTTTTTGATAGAAACCGAGCATATTACTCCAAACCCGCATCAGCCGCGTCGGGATTTTGACGAGGAAAGTCTTAGGGAGTTGGCAAGTTCTATCCGCGAATTTGGCATACTTCAGCCCCTGGTAGTTTCTAAAATTGAAAAAGAAATTGAAACCGGCACCGTAGTGGAATATCAGCTTATTGCCGGAGAGCGTCGCTGGCGCGCCGCGAAAATACTTGGACTGGAGCGAGTGCCGGCGATTATTAAAAGCGTTAATTTGGAACGCGAGCGTTTGGAAATGGCAGTGATTGAAAACGTTCAGCGCGCCGACCTTAATCCGATTGAAGCGGCCAGGGCTTATGCCAGATTACAAGATGAATTTGGCCTTACTCAACGAGAGGTTGCCGCTCGGTTAGGAAAAAGTCGGGAAGTCATTGCCAACACGGTTCGTCTTTTGAACTTGCCGTCGCAAATACAAGAAGCGCTGACAAAGGGGCATATCAATGAAAGTCAGGGGCGGCTTTTGCTGGCAGTGGTTGACTTAGCTCAACAACAGACTTTATTTGACGACCTTCTGAAAAATAATCTTAGCGTTCGTGAACTCAAATCAAGAATTCAGCGCTTGAATGATTCTTCAAAAGAAAAATCCACGGAGGAAGAATCGGGAGCCGCGACCGCGATTGATCCCGAAACGCAGGCCCTACAGCGGCAATTGGAAGAATTTTTGGGGACCAAAGTAAAACTTGAAAAATCCGGTCCAACCGGACGGCTCACTATTATTTTTTATTCACCCGAAGAGCTTAGAGGAATTGTTCAAAAACTTCTTGTCGAAAAAAGAATTCCCGATCCGGCGCCGCCTGTTAAACCCGATAGTGAATTTTTCGTTTAGACCAACCGATAGCTGATTTCTTTAACATCCTTGATTTTTTTGAGCTTGAGGAGCAGTTTTTCGATTTTATTTTTATCAGTGCTTTCGCAGAGTATTTTGAAAATCGCGAATTTGGCGCTTGGGCCGCTATTGACCCCGATGATATTAATATGGGATCGCGAGATGATCGCGGAAATGTCTTTCAAAAGCCCGATCCGGTCGTTGGCGGCGATTTTAATTTCAGTTTTCTGGGGAGATGATTTTACGCGAAGGGCCGGATTTTCATTTTTACCCTGCCTTAGAGCCGCTTTGATTTGATGACGCGCGGAGCCGGTTTTTACAAAATCCAGCCAGGATCCCGACGGCTTTTTATTCTTTTGGATAAGAATTTCCACCACATCGCCGGATTTAAGTTCGGAATTTAGCGGCATGATTTTACCGTTGACTTTCGCGCCGACGCATTTATTGCCGATTTCGCTGTGGATTTGATACGCGAAATCTACCGGCGTAGCGCCGGCGGGCAAATCAATAACTTCTCCTTTGGGAGTAAGGGCTAAAATACGGTCTTTAAAGAAATCAATTTTTAAAGATCGCAGGAAGTCTTCCGGATCGGAAAAATCTTTTTGCCAGTTCCGTAATTGTTGAATCCATGACAGGGTTTTGGCATCGGCAAAAGACGTCCGCCGTTCAATATACGCTTTGGAGTCTTTTGTTTGTTGATAAGCCAAGTGAGCGGCAATACCGTATTCCGCTTCATCGTGCATTTGCGCGGTACGGATTTGGATTTCCGTGAGTTTTTTCTCCGGTCCGAAAACAACAGTGTGAAGACTGCGGTAACCGTTGGGTTTCGGCAGAGCGATGTAGTCTTTAATTCTTCCGGGCACCGGCGGCCAGAGCTTATGGATGATTCCAAGAGCGGCATAGCAGTCTTCAACCGTATTAACAATCGTTCTTATCGCGACAAGGTCGTGGATTTGTTCGATATTCATATCGTAACGAAGAAGTTTTTTGTATAAGCTGGTGTAACGTTTGGCGCGCGAATCGATTTTCGTCAGGTTGACGCTGTTTTTATTTAGCGTTTCCTCGATCAGCGGTTTAAATCGTTGAGCGTATTTTTCCCGTTCTTCATAGCGTTCTTTCACGTTGGCGATTAGCCATTTGTGTTCTTCCGGATAGATATAAGGAAAGGCCAAGTCTTCCAATTCTCCGCTTAATTTTTGCATTCCGAGCCGGTAAGCGAGGGGAGCGTATATTTCCATTGTTTCAAGCGCTATGCGTTTTTGTTTTTGAGGATGCACGGCGTAAAGTGTTTTCATATTGTGCAGGCGGTCGGCAAGCTTCACCAAAATTACTCTGATGTCTTGACTCAAGTACAAAATAAATTTACGCAGATTTTCAACTTTGGCTTCAACGCCGCGATATCTCACTTTTCCGATTTTGGTAACGCCGTCAACCAAAAAAGCTACTTCTTCCCCGAAGTTTTGTTTAACTTCATCTAATGTGCGAGGAGTGTCTTCAACGACGTCGTGCAGCAGGGCCGCGGCTACGGTCGCTTCATCCAATCCCCATTCCGCCACTGATTCCGCGGCCGCCAAAGAATGATTAAAATACGGCTCGCCGTTTTTCCGTTTTTGCCCCTGATGAGCTTTTTTCGCGAACTCGTAAGCTCGCGCCACCAAACCGTATTTGTCTTTGTTTATAAATTGTTGAACTGTCATAAAATCCTTGACGGTCATTTAATTTCACCTTATAATCTCTTCAGCTCTTTTGCAACCAATTACGGAAGGTCAAATGAACGAAAACGTCGCCGCTATAATGAACGGCTTTGAACTATTGCGGGATGATCCATATTATCGCGGCATTGTAGAAGTGAACGTCCGGCGGCTGCGAGAGGTGGCGGATAATTTGGCAGACAGCGCCTTAATCGCGCCGGATTGGCAAATCTCGGGCGTTTTGCCGTCTTCCCATAGAGCTTTTGTGTCACACGCTTTTTATACGGCAGTCATTAATTTTGCTTTCCGTCATTTCGGCGGCGCGCGCAACAGATACATTTTTAATCGCTATTTTCACGGATCCTTCGGCGCCGGAGCGTGTTTCCACAGGCAATTCGGCGAAAAAAGAATTAGCGCCGGAGAAATTCTCCGCGTTACCGCGACGCTTAGTCGCGTCAAAGAATTTCTTAAGGGTAAAAACAGCATGCCGTTGCTTTCGGAGCGCAGGGATCATTTGCGCGAAGCGGCAGAGGTTGTTTCGCGAGAATTTGGCGGCGATCCGATGAATATAATTGAGCAAGCCAAATTTAAAGCCGAAGATGTCATCAGAATTTTGGTAGCGCGTTTTCCGACGGCATTCGGCGCTGATTATGCCGCTTTGCCCGCGGCTGATTACAAAATTATGACATTCCGTTTTCATAAGCGAGCCCAGCTTTTGCCGTTGATGTATCACGGCCGGGCGTCTCATTCAAACGGCGAACTCCCGATACTGAAAGATCCTGAATATATCGGACCGATTTCCGACCCGGCTGTTCCGAGTGGACTTCGCTTGCTGGGAATTTTAATTTATTCGCCCGAGTTGGAAGATAAAATCGCGCGGCAAGTATTGTTAACGGCCGGCGGCAGGGAAGAAGTTTTAATAAGATTGGCAACAGTTTACGCGATGCAAAAATTGCTGGATTGCGTAAATAGTCGGCGCTACTGGTATTTAACCCAGCCCCGCGCAACAACAAGTTGTTTACGGGGCAAGCCGGAGATTACAATGGTTGAGTTGGATAATTATATGTGGAAACTTGGCCGCGCCGCGGGATTACCGCGGCATCTAACCAAAACAACCGCTTACTGAGGCGGTTTTAATATAGACCTTGTAGGGTTGCGCGGCACATTTACAAAAGGAGGTAGCGCGTGTTGATCCGACTGCCTACAGAGTTCACTATTTTTTTTCGGCGGCGTATTTATGGAGGAAAGATTGAGCAAGTCTTATCCCGGACTTCGTTCTGTATACGAAGTTTATCCCGCCCACATAAAACTGTTAGGAGATGCGGTGATTCCAGATGGCCATGAAGTCGTTGATAAAGAGGATGGCAAGAAATTGGTATTTTGTTGGCATAGAGATGAATAAAACCTGGAAGATCTTCCAGGTTTTTTTATTCCTCTTTTTTGCCATCGTTATTGTCACCGGTCGCCGTTTTCCCTAAGGGATTTTCCCAGCTGGCATAATCACATTCGGGATAACGCGAGCAGCCCCAGAAAATTTTTCCGCGGGCGCGGCCTCTGCTGACGCGCCGTTCCACTACTTGCCCTTGGCCGCACTTAGGGCAAATCATGCCGATTTCCTTCGGCGGCTCTTTTTTTAGCTGTTTAGTATTTTTGCAATCGGGAAATCCGGAGCAAGCTAAAAATTTTCCAAAGCGGCCGAACTTGATAACCATCGGTTTGCCGCATTTTTCGCAAACTTGGTCGGTTTTTTCCTCCACGACGGTTTTTGCGACCTCCACGTATTTTTCTTCGAGGTTTTTTTCAAACGGCCCATAAAAATCGCCGATCAGTTGCTGCCACCTTTCTTTACCATCAGCCACCTGGTCCAGGTTTTCCTCCATTTTTGCGGTAAAAGAAATATCCACAATTTGCGGGAAATGTTCGGTGAGAACTTTATTAACCATTTCGCCGATTTCGGTTGGAGAAAATCTGCCCTTTTCTTTTTGGACATAATTTCGCAATTGAATAACGGAAATAATCGGCGCGTAAGTGGACGGCCGGCCGATGCCGTTTTCCTCCAGGGTTTTAATTAAACCTGCTTCGGAATAGCGAGGCGGCGGTTCCGTAAAATGTTGCGCGGGTAATATATCTTTCAAATCTAACTTCTCGCCATCCTCAAGCGGCGGTAGGTCTTTTTCGGAAAACTTTTGCGGCCAGATTTTCAAGTAGCCGTCAAAAATTATTTGCTGGCCGTTAGCCTTGAGAGTGTATGGGCCGGCGGAAATTTCTACCGAAGTCATTGCCACTTTGGCGGCGGGCATTTGAGAGGCGACAAATCTTTGCCAAATTAGGCGGTAAAGTTTTTTATCGCTTTCGTCTTCCAATTCATCGGCGGATTTATAAATATCGGTGGGACGGACGGCTTCGTGGGCTTCCTGCGCCAGGCGGGATTTGCCGGTGAAAACTCGCGGCGCGGCCGACGCGTAATTTTCTCCGAGATTTTCGCCAAGCCATCTTTTGGCGGCAATCAGCGCTTCTTGAGAAAGATTTACCGAGTCCGTGCGCATATAAGTAATCAAGCCGTGTTCATAGAGTCGCTGGGCGATGAACATAGTTTTTTTTGAAGAATAGCCGAGTTTTTTAACCGCTTCTTGCTGGAGCGTGCTGGTAATAAAAGGAGGAAAGGGATTTTTGTTGGCTTCTTTTTTTTCAACTTTGACAACGGCAAACTCCCGCGTCTTTAGATCTTCGGAGATTTTTTCCGCGGCCTCTTTATTTTTGATATCAAATTTTTCCAGCGATTTGCCGTTGATTTTCGTTAATGATGCCTCCAGTTCGCCAACACCTGTTTTTAAAAGTTTGGCGATGATTGTCCAGTATTCTTCCGGCTTGAAAGCGCGGATTTCATTTTCTCTGTCAACAATCAGCCGGACTGCCACCGATTGCACGCGGCCGGCGGAAAGCCCGCCCATAATTTTTTTCCACAAAAACGGCGAGAGTTTATAACCCACTAAACGATCTAAAACGCGGCGCGCCTGCTGGGCGTCCACAAGATTCATGTCAATATCGCGCGGATTTTTAAGCGCGTTTTCAATCGCGGACTTGGTGATTTCGTGGAATACGATGCGTTTCGGATCTGCCAATCCCAAAGCTTGTTTTAGATGGTAGGAAATTGCCTCACCCTCCCTGTCTTCATCGCTGGCTAAAATCACCGTCTCGGCTTTTTCGGCTTCCTTTTTCAGCTTACCTACGGTCTTGCGCGCCTTTGTTGGGATAACATACTGCGGCTCAAAATTGTGCTCAACGTCAATACCTAATTTGCTTTTGGGCAAATCGCGAATATGGCCAAAAGACGATTCAACTTGAAAGTCGGCGCTTAAGAATTTGCCGATAGTTTTCGCTTTCGTGGGACTTTCTACTATAACAAGCTTCATGATTTATAAAAAATATTTTCCGCCGCTTTCCTTAATTATACCTTTTATTACCAAAAACGAGAGAAGGCGATTGACGACATAAGTTTCAAGTTTGGATAATTCGCTGATTTTGTCAACTCTGATCGGCTCTCCGGCTTCTTTTATAATATTTAAAATTGATTTTTCTTCTTCATTCAAATTCTCATTTTTAACCCTCGTGTCCTTATTGACCGCGATATTTAAATTATCTAATACGTCATCAATTGAAGTGATGAGGGCAGCCCCGGCTTTTATCAATTTATTCGACCCGACATAATTAGGATCGTTAATGGGACCGGGCACCACAAAAACTTCTCGATTTTGTTCCAAGGCGAAATTAGCGGTTGTTAACGCTCCCGATTCTTCCGGCGCCTCAATAACTATAGTTCCCGCGCAGAGGCCGCTGATAATTCGGTTTCGATGCACGAAATTTGACGGATAAGACGGCTGCTCAATCGGATATTCAGATATTAACGCGCCGCCCAGATCTAAAATCTTTTTAGCAAGATTCGCGTTTTGGCGCGGATAAACCGTATCAAGGCCGGTGGCCAAAACCGCGATCGTTTTGCCGCCGGCTTCAACCACGCCGCGATGGGCCGCTTCGTCAATGCCCATTGCCAAACCGCTTACGACATTAATGCCGTAATTATTCAATGATTGCGCGAAGTTTTTCGCGATTTCTCTGCCCCGGAGACTTGCTTTGCGCGTGCCGACGATGGCTACGCGCGGCTCGCCCCGCATACAACTTGTTGCTGTGCGCGGTTCGGCGCCATCCGTTAACGCGCCCTTGTAATATATTCCAAGGGGCGTCCAAGGAGTTTCCTTAAGCGAGGCCGGATAAGCCGGATCATCTTTCAAGATTAAATTTATTCCTTTCTCTTCTAGTTTCTTCCATTCTTTTTCGGGATCGATCTTCGCCGTTTTCTTCCCCGTGTTTTTCCAGCCGTTGGTCCAAGATCGGTATTGCCCAAAAAGTTTTTCAAGTTCTTTGTAATCGGATCCCGTAAAAATATTCAGCGCGTTATAGCTTATGGCTTCATAGTGATTCATGATATAATAACGAAGTAATCGCGAACAACGCGAATCTATGCAAAATAATGCGAATTCGCGTTATTTCGAAACCAATTAGCATTATTAGCGATTACTCCGATGCCCGATTCTTATAAGACAAGTTTACTAGTTAATCTAGCCGTAGGTCTAGGGGGTGTTATAATTTTGGCGCCTTTGATAATTTTCATTGGTTTTGACATTAGCGGGCGGGCAGAAAAAATTCAAGAGCAAAAAAGAGAATTAATTTCTCGGACGCGAACAGTGGATTTTTTGGCGCGGCTGAAAAGCGATTCGGAAAAGGCGGCGGATTATTCCAGTTTTTTGACCAATGTTTTGCCGGCCCGGGACCAGCTTATTGGTTTTTCGAAAGATTTGGAAGCTCTTGCCAAGAAAAATCAGGTTGATTCGGGATTTTCTTTTGGCGCGGAAACAGCAAGTACCGAAACTGAACCCGGCGCGACCGGTTTTATCCTCACCGCCTCCGGCAGTTATAATAATTTTGTTAAATTATTAAAAACGGTTGAGGCAAGCCAGTATTTTGTCGGTTTCGAAGCTATCAATTTAGAACGGAAAGGCAAAGACTACAAGTCGGTGTCAAATGGAAGAGTATTCTATCGATAGAAAGCATGATTTTAAAATCTAAAAGAGATTTGACTTTTTTGCTGTTGGCCGTTTTACTATTTTTAATAGTGGCCGGCTACACAATTTACGCGATTAGCTTTTTGGTTTCAAAAGCGAACGCGGTTTTGGGCGCGGCCGCTGTCAAACCGCCGGAAATAGTGAGTTTTAATATTGAGAAGGCGGAGGCTTTGAGGTCGGCAAAATTAGGAAGATAATTTTTGGGCACATAGTTCAGTGGTAGAACGCTGTCCTGATAAGACAGAGGTCGAAGGTTCGATTCCTTCTGTGCCCACATTTTAGGAAAACGCAAGTTTTCAAGGTTCGCCTCGCTTCGCTCGGCGATTTTATCGTAAGGTTTTGCCCACACAAAACGAAATCGACGGTCGTGCAAAATGTGGTTCGAGCCGATATTTTTAAGAAATGTTGAAATTTCTGGATAGTTTTCCGGCTCAACCAGTTTTGTGGCTTGATTAAGGGATTTTACGAACTCACGAGCCGGTTTGAGCCACGACAGACCTTTCTGTTCAAAATCATGGATTTGTTCCCGCAAACCGACCTTTTGCTTGAGCAGTTTTTCCTTGCGAGAGCGTTCTTGGTTACATTTTAGG
>Ga0209542_10013780_pt1 | contig 13862 bp, 10 predicted proteins | sample RifCSPhighO2_01_FD_184028 | JGI IMG/M metagenome (GOLD analysis project Ga0209542, IMG submission 184028) | Soil microbial communities from Rifle, Colorado - Rifle CSP2_plank highO2_0.1 (SPAdes) (version 2) | ecosystem: Environmental > Terrestrial > Deep subsurface > Rock core/Sediment ...
CAAAAAGATCCGTTACATCCTATTCTTGTTAAGGCACTTGCACAGCGTGAATCACAACGCTATCATTCCACAGGAGAGATGAGAAGAGATATTCTTCAAGCACAGTCGATGCTAAAATCAAGGAATGCTGTATATCGACAACAGGTACCGCTTGCTTAGAGATGGTAAAAAGATAGGATGAGAAAGTAAGATATCAAAACACTCTCTTCTTCGACCGCTTCGGTCTATGCTGCCTATTCTTTAAGCGTCGTTTCTCGGCAATAGAAAGCCAGTCGTTTCTCCAGAGAGGCCTCCAGTGTTCGAATTTGCCTTCGTTTTCTCGGACAAACTGCTTCTCTAAGTCAGGAGTCTGGATTTGGCTGATCTGCTTGAGACGTTCGTCTTTGCTGACTAAAGGAGTATACTTCTGCACATGAGCTTTTTTCTTATCTTTGTCTTTCCTTCCCATAGAGCGTTGATGGACAAGAGGTTATTTATAAATATTTTCTTGGTGAGCAAGGAGGGGGCAGAGCCAAAACGACCACAATATATAAAAAGCAGGTTGCGAATAGGTGAGGTATGGCTCTTGATGATGATAAAATGAAGGAAATCACCCATAAGTTCATGACCAAGGATGATGGGGATTTGGGCAAACATAAAGTATATGCACACGAGCACCGCAAACAGCTCCGCAGGGTGGTTCTCAAAACAAAACTCAAAGAGAGAAAATTGAGGATCAAAGAAAAACTCAGGGAGCAGAAGATTCAGAAACAACTGCAGAAAGAATTTGAGGAAAAACGCAGAGAAGAAGAGAGGCAGGTGAAGGAAGAACAAAAGCGAGCGCAGAAAGAATCTGCACGCAACCGCGAACGTTTAGAAAAAGTAGAAGAAATCCCCCAGGCACCACAAAAACAGTTCAAAGGACATGTTGAATTAGGAAAAGACGAAATTCCCAAGGAATATTCACTTGAAGCAGAACAGGAGACGCCTGCACACCACATTCGGGCAAAGATTTTTGGAAAAGCAAAACAAACGAGTGAGGAAAGCGAAGTCCAGAAGCTCAAACTCGAAAAAGAAGACGATGTGAAAAGACAACAAGAAGTCTCAACCGATCAAAAGCACTATCCCCCTCATCAGGAAAGCAAAAAACCCTTTGTTGAACTTGCCTGTGCAAAATGCAGCAAGATTTTAAGGCCTCATGCACGATTCTGCGACCACTGCGGAAGCAATAAGATTATGAAAGTGGAGGAAGAAGTCAAAGAAGAGGCACCGAAACCAAAAGGCTCAAGCTGGGGTATGAAGCTTGTTAAATTCCTGGGCTGGTTGATTGTAATTTTGCTGGTGCTGGGTGGTCTTGCACTGGTTGCATTTTGGGTCCTTCTTAACTATTTTGATATCAAATTTGTATGAACGAGAAACGAGGAAATAATGTATGAAAAAAATAGACGATACTGACGATGATGATTCCATTGATCCTCAAGACTACGATGAAACCTATGACGAATCTGAAGATGAACAGCTTGAGCAAAAAAAGAAAAAGATGGGTTTCTTTCTTACGCTCGGACATGTGATCTTTGGATTGATTATCCTGCTTCTGCTGATTGCAGCAGTTGTCGGCGTTGGTTATTCGATGAAAAAATACAACGAACTCAACACCGAAGTTATTGAAAAAACCCTTCAGGCTGAAAATCAAGCGCAGCGTGCAACCGACCTCGAAGAACAGCTTGCATCAACGAAAAAAGAACGCGATGATCTCGAAACCGAGAATGAGGTATTGAAACAAAAAGGAGCACAGCAGGAAGGATCTGCTCCTGCACTCATTGAACAGAAAAATGCAGAACTGATTCAGATAAAAACTGAACTCCAGCAGAAGACGCAGGAAGTCAATGCGATGCGATTATTGTTGAACAACACCGTGAATAGAGATGATGTTGTGGAAGAGTTTAAAAACGAATACAACCGGGCTATTGATCGATTGTACGACGAGATGCAGAAAGCGTGTATTGAAGCGGTTGATGTCGTGATTGGAAATAATGAAGGGACTGATAATAAACGGGATATTAAAGAAGTAGTTGAGGACAAAGTGAAGATTGACCGGTTTAAAGCAGGATTGTTTAATCAGTCACGGAGCTGAAGTGGATGAACATGAGAACCTTCAAGGCCGAAACAGCTTATGCACCACATCGAGGGTAAACAACAAAATTGCATGTGCCTGTTGCTGGCTTGGCTGAAACGCAGTTTGCTTCTTATGCACCGAAAAGACACGCACTTGATTAATCAAATGGATCTGCTGGCTCACGCCCGGATCAAAGGGAACTTCTTTCTCAGTCAGTTTTGCAACAAGATTTCCTAAACCAATGCCTGGCTGGGTTTCGAGAATATCCTTCCCGGTCACTTCATAATATTTTCGATGCAATGCGGTCTCAAGAATTCTCCCGCAAATAATCACCGCGCTTCGAAAGCATCCTGCATTAAAACATCGTTCAAGCTCAGTCATGTCCAGCACGATTTCTTCGCGGATGTCTTCAGGAACAGCAGGCGCTTTGATATTCAGGCCTGCATGGATGGGAATCAGATCCTGCAGTTTGCCTGCATCCTGTTGCATCTGCCGTACAATACTCTGTGCAGAAGAAAGATCTTCTTTTTTTGCTTCAAGCTCGTGAAAACGGTTCAACAAGTCAACAATAACCTGTTCATTTTTTGACGGGTTGCCGGCAAGAAGCCACAGCGCTTTTTTCAGTTCGCTGGCTGTTGCATCTACCGCTTTTCTCTGGTACCATGCTTTGTTGGTTTTGAAGTCATACATTTTCTTTGCTGAAGAAACCTGCGAAACCTGCTTCTGCTGAAACGTCTCTTCAGGATACTGCATGGCTTGTGCAATGCAGTCCTGCATGCGATCGAGCTTTTCTTTGACTAAACGAACGGTCATAGCTATCTCCTCTCTAACTATCTCCCCTCTGATGATATGTAAATTATAGATATTTAAGTAAGCAGGTAAGCAGAAACCGTACCGCTTGACGATGCAGATATTAAAAAGATTGCGACGGTTTAGTGTGTAGTATATTAATGGATAAAAGAAAATAAAACCTTTTCTCAAATCATAAAATTCATTGTTTTCTCTTACAATTTTCTAGCACCCACTGGACAAGCCATAAACCATGAAAACCTACAACCCACAGCCTAAAACCCCTGTTCCGCCAAGCACTGGTCACTGGACAAGTGCGCGTGAGGTATATAAACAGGCAAATCTCTTAAGACTCCATGGAAAACAAATTTAAAGTGCTCAATGAAGATGTTCGCTTTTATCAAAGTGCTGAGGAAGATTATATATGCCTAACTGATATTGCAAAATATAAAGATCCTATCCGAAGCGACTATATTATCCAAAACTGGCTGAAAAACAGAAACACCATAGAATTTTTGGGCATATGGGAACAGATACACAACCAGGACTTTAATTCCATAGAATTCGATGGGATTAGAAAACAGGCAGGATTAAACACTTTTATTCTTACTCCTAAGCAATGGAACGAAAAAACGCATGCGCGAGGGATTATTTCGAAAGCAGGAAGATATGGCGGGACTTATGCGCATAAAGATATTGCTTTTGAGTTTGCGTCATGGGTTTCTGTTGAGTTTAAGCTCTATCTCATAACCGAATTTCAACGTTTAAAAGAGGATGAAAATGAGAGAAAAGCATTGGGTTGGGATATAAAGAGAAATCTCGCAAAAATAAACTACCGAATTCATACCGATGTGATTAAGACGCATTTGATACCTCAACAGATTTCAAGAACTGAAGAAAACCTTATTTACGCTACTGAAGCAGATCTATTGAATCTGGCGCTCTTTGGTATAACAGCAAAAGAATGGCGAGAGAAAAACCCTGACCTCGAAGGGAATATCCGGGATTATGCTGACGTTTCCCAGCTTGTTTGCTTGTCTAACTTAGAAAATTTGAATGCTCTGTTTATTAAAGATGGGCTCGAAAAACCAAAACGACTTGAAAAACTGAATACTATTGCCATTGAGCAGATGACGCTTTTAACAAAAGAACGGAGACTCATGTTGAACTGAAAACGAGGTGATGCTCATGCTAAAACAAACCATATCCCGAGACATTCCTTTGGCCGAGATCACGCTGAGGAAATATGAAAAACCGGTCAAGCTTGAACAACGCGAGCTGGTTAGAAAACTCTGCCTTTCCACAGGACTGTTGCAACCTGGAGATTCTCGAGATATTGTAGTGGATATCCTCCATGCACTGCTTATAGCAAAACGAGACAAGCATGAGCTCAGCAGTGAAGAAGTCAAGACCGTGATCATTCGGGCAAGAAAAGAGGGCAATCTCCCTGTTGTGGGGGTTGCTGATTCCAATATTCGCAGACAGCTCAAACGCCTTCGGGACATCTATTTGGTCGAAAAAATTAAGAATCGCTATCGGATCAATGAACATGATTCATTGTCCAATATCTTCAGCGAACGGATCGAACAATACCTGTTGCAGAATGTGCTTTCGCGCATTAGGGATTATTTGGGCAAGATTGATGAGAGGTTTTGAACCTGCCGAGATACTTTAATAAAGAAAGGGAGTATGGTGCTAGAGATGGAACATGATAAATCAAAATTGGATTGCTTTGTTGAAGACTTTGTAAAGATTTTAGAAAAGTATGGAGACTACATCATTGTTTCAGGCTATGTGGCAATAGCTCTCGGACGTTCAAGAGGAACTGAAGATATCGATATTATTGTACAACCGATAGAAAAAATTAAATATAGTGAACTCCATAATGAACTGATACAAGCAGGATTCGAATGTCTTCAGAGCCATGATCCTAACGAAGTCCATAGTTACTTAAAGGATTATTTGAGTGTTCGTTATGGTAGAAAAGGAACGTTCATTCCAAACATTGAATTGAAGTTCGCTAAAGATGAACTCGATTATTATCAGCTCAAAACAAAAAAGAAGCTGAAGGAGACAGGGTTAGATTTTTATTTTTCAAGTGTTGAGATGAACATTGCATTCAAGGAGGAATATCTAAAATCAGGGAAAGATATGGAAGATGCAAAACATTTTCGTATTGTTTTTGCCGGCAAACTGAATGAAGATGAGATTGAACAAATCAAAAAAGAGATAAGGCGGGTAAAATTATGAACAAAGATAAAGAGATCAGAGCATTTGAACGCAACTGGATGATTGAAAAGTGGGCGAAACATGTAAAAGAAAAACCGCTAGAAGTATGGAAAAAAGAGCATACCTTATTCATTAATGATCAACTTGAAACTGCACAACGTTTTTACCAAGAACTTGCTAAGACAGAGGAAGGAAGGATAAAAATTGAATTGATAAAAAAAGAGCGGTTTATGACTAAAACGAGAGAAATATGAACCAACCAAAAATAATATCTTCTCCTGATGGAAAACTCATCCACACCTCTGCCGGTGCAATCATTGAGAAAGATGGAAAATACCTTCTTTTAGATCGTGCTAAACCTCCGTGGGGTTTTGCATGTGCATCAGGCCACATTGATGAGGGAGAAGATCCGGAAACTGCACTGAAAAGAGAAGTAAAAGAAGAGACAGGATTAACTGTTACCGATTATAAACTTGTTTGGGAAGAATATGTAGACTGGGACTGGTGTTCTAGAGGAGTAACTGGACATCATTCATACATCTACCAAGTTGCCACATCTGGAAAAGTAAAGGGGAATAGTGAAAGTAAAAGCATCAGCTGGTATACCAAAGAAGAAATGAAAAAAATAAAACTAGAACGCATGTGGGTGTACTGGTTTGGGAAATTGGGGATTATCTAAAACCCAAAGTATTATGTACTGAGCTACATTTGTAAGGGTTTTAACTAGTTCTTAAATAATTACTGTAATGGCACAAGATTTAAATGTACCCTTAACTTCTTTATATAATATACAGGTGAGGGGGGTTGGGATGTGGTTTCAACAGAAGCTTCGCATCAGGCTCCTACATTGAGCCTTACAAAAGGAGGGAAGAAAGCACTTCAGCACCCTGTACTCCTTACGACTTTGGTTCTCTGCGTTCTGTTTAGTGCTTTCGTTATTATAGTATTCAAATATAGCAGTTCTGACATTACGGTAACTACAGTAACACAAAAAACGATTAAGAACTCGGCGCAGAATCTATCAAATGGAGCAAGCGAATTCTCAGTTTCCACCCCCATAGACAAGGCGGGTAAAAAAGAAAAGGAAACGAAAAAAGAGACAAAAGCGCCGAAAGAGATTACCCCTTTCAAAAAAAACAAAAAAGAACGAGTCCAGAATGAACTTCAAGAGAAGATTAAAACAGAAAAAAAGAAGCCGAAAAGAGAACAGCAGCAGATTACAGTTATTATAAACTATGAAAACGAAGAACAGAAGGAAGAACTGAAGAGGGAGATAGAAGAAGCAGGAGGAACGATTCACCAGGATATTATAACGGGAAATTCGTTTATTGTAGAAGCCCTGCCTCAACAAGCAGAGAATATTGTGAACAGCAGGTTGGCAATAAGAAGCTTCGCAAATCAAGAATTCTATGCCGTACTCAATGAAGTGCACCAAAATGTACATACACAGACTGCACATCAAAGAAATCCTTCAGTAACCGGCCAGGGAATCAGGATCGCAATGCTTGACACCGGTGTTGACAAACATCACCCCATGCTTGAGGGAAAAGTGCTCTATGAAAAATCGTTTGTAGGAGATGATAATGCCTCAGATGAACATGGACACGGTACAGCAGATGCTTCTGTTCTTGCAGGACAAAGTGAACGCTTTACCGGCATTGCACCCGGTGCACAGATATTAAATGCGAAAGTACTTGACAAAGATGGAAAGGGAACCACTGCATCAATTTTAGAGGGTATTGACTGGGCTGTTCGCTATGGGGCAGATATTATTACGATGAGTTTTGGAGGACCGTACAATGATCCTGATTCTCCTATTCATGAAGCAATACGCGAAGCAGGAGAAAATGGCGTCGTAGTTGTTGTATCAGCAGGCAACTGCGGTGTTGAAGCGCAGGATCCCACATGCAGAGATTATATGGGTGTTACAACTCCCGGAAATTCTCCTGACGTGATAACGGTTGGAAGTGTCAACGACCAACGCGGACATGCCCCCTTCTCGAGCGGACAAGCATTTGAGACAGAACAAGGCATCATGATAAAGCCGGACGTGGTAGTTCCGGGAGTAGAGGTTATAACTGCATCCCTTCATAATGAGTATGCGGCAATTTCCGGAACAAGCGTTTCTGCACAGATTGTGGGAGGCATTGCTGCGCTTCTTCTTGAAATGGATCCGGATCTTTCGCCGCAGCAAATAAAAACCCTGCTGAAGCAGAGCGCTATTGATCTTGGAGATCCAGGAGAGGATTTGCTTTATGGGGCAGGATTTATTGATATTGACCGTATTGTAAAACCAACACTTGTTATCGCACCAGAACTAAGGCTCCTCTCTGAACATTGGAGCACCGCACAAGAAGGACCAGGCCCTTTTACTGATAGTCTTTTGTTTACGAACACAGGGGATGAAATTCTGCGCATTGATTCTATTACTGTTCCTGATGATACCCATTATACCATTGTGGATAATGATAACAACCAAATTTTCCCGCGTGAAACAAAGGAAGTGCGGATACAACATCCAGGAATTGAACGAGATGATCAGATGATCGTACAAACCAATCAGGAAGGCAATGGTGGAGAAGATCAAGGAATCGTACGCATACCTTTCCAGATTGTTTACGAAGGAAATCTTCCTGTTATTGAGAATGTTGAGTATACAAAATATGGGATAATCGATAAGGACAGCATGGCATTAACATTTACTGCACGAGATAACAACAGACTGGAACGCGTAGAAGCAGTTTTGATTTATCCATCTAACGAAGAAAAGTGGATTGAGCTTGGGGAACAGGATAGAACCTACAGCGGACAGATCGATGCTGAAGAAATCAATGCACAGGGAGTATACGTACTAAAAATTACAGCAGAAGATAATGAAGGCCATGCTGTTGAGGAACAAAAAAAGATGAGGGTGTTCCACGATAAGAAGCAAACCATACAAAATACGCAGATAGCCGGCGAGTTCTCGTACCACACCATCTGGAAAGAAGAAAATGATGAAGCGGACCGATACATCATCGTCTTTGAAATGAAGTCTGACGCTTACCCATGCCTGCTCTATCCGCTTGCGCAAAATGCAAGGTCCTGCGAGGTCGATCAAGTAGCTGACGGCCTTATGACAACCTACCAAAACGTTCCTGATGGACAAGGACAATACCATCGCGATGCTGAAATTACAGATGATGACCTTGTTTTCACATGCTCAGTTGCGGTTCTCGACAACGTACAAACAGCAAAAGTCTGTGCAGAATTACGAGGAGAGAAAAAGGACGCTTTTTTCTTAGTAAAAAATGTACAAACACCAAATTATCTGGATTTCACTGCAAAATTAACAGTTGAGCAAGGAAATGCCTGCAATAATGAAGATGCCTGTGATATACAGGATGGCTGGTACGGCGAGTTTAGCGAGGTTTGTGTACCACATGAAAGAAGAAAAGGATTGATGCGCGAATATAAAGATTATGAAACTGATGAAAACTGCGATTGCAGAGCAGTCTATCAAAAAGAAGCTCCTTTTGAACTGCTCAGAAACGAAGTATGTATGGTTGAGGAAAACGATCCCAACAATGCTGAGGAAGGTAATGAAATAAACAACGAGGTCTCTGCACAATATGCACTTTTTGGAGGCGATGTTCTTCAAACTATATCTCTCGGTTCGTATATCCCTGCCAATAGTTTCCGCCCAGCAGTGATTTGGACGCATCAAGCAGAACAATCGAGGCTGAAAGCATATTTGGTAAAAGGGGAACGCGGAAGATGGAATGAAGTTCCACATGAATATGTGGGAACAGCAGGCATACAGCCACCTGGACCTCGTGAAATAGGAAACTGGATGCTTTACTATTTCCCCCACCCCCTCCAAGTCAGCAGATATGTCGTTGATGAAAGCTGGTGCAATCGATATAATCGCGTGTTTTTTCTGCATGAAAATTATTACAATGGTGGATGGCATGAAGATATTCCAGAAGAACCTGATGTCCAAGAAATGGCAAACTGCGGAGAAGAAGGGCAGTACTGCTCAAGCTTTCTGCTGAGTTGCAATGGGGGAACCGAACGGCAATGCCAACCGGGCTACGACTCACAGCGTTATTGTTTAGATGGAAATGTAGCCAGAGACAGAGTATATGCAGACTGTTCGAAAACGCCTGAAGTTGTTCGAGAATGCGAAGAGGGAGAATACTGCAGATCAGGAAAATGTAGACGACGGGAGTTTAGTGAAGGATTTTATGGAGAACCCTATTGCACCCATCTTGATGATCAGTCAGTTGTCAGAAATTACAGGTACTCTAACGGAAATGAAGAAGCCCGCGAGATCCAGCACTGCAACGGTCTTGAACGATGCGGTGGTGGAGGATGTGTAAATCCCTATGAGGTTACCGCAAGCCCTCGCTGTTCAAATAACGAACAAAGTAGTACGACATGCATTACACGTGCAGGACAGCAGCTTGGAATCAACAATGCACACCATACAGGATCTGAAGCAGTAGATCAAGTTCCCAATTTTGTCTGTTATGATTGGTGGAATGATAATTCCAGACAGCAGGGTTCGATGCAACTCGACGGACACTCATGGGACTTCTGCCATGGAAACTGCAATGAACTGAATAACTGCCGGGCAAATGTTCCCGCTGATGCACCATGGACGCTTGAAGAAGTGTTTCCCTACTCAAATCGTGAAGTACGCGTGCTTGTTGCAGGCTACTCAAACGAAGCACGACAAAATGTATATGATCAAAGCGTTCTGAGATTTACTTGGACAAACTACTGCCAAAGACAAGCAACAGGACAGCGGTTCTGCAGTCAAGAAGGAAAAGGAGGGAATGTATTCAGACCTTATATTCAGGAAGACTGCAGTACCCGCAACGAAGTCGAAGAAATCTGCGCAGAAAATCAAGTTTGTACGGATGGAAGATGTCTTATCAGCATGTGTGCAACGGATGCAGACTGTGGAGCTCCTTCTTTCAGCCAGCAGACATTCTGCCGTGAAGGAAATAGGTGGGCTGATCAGACCGTGTATCATTGCGTAAATCCCGGTACTGCCCGGGCTCTGTGCGAAGGCAACACGATTCCAACACAGCGATTTGCCTGTGAAAACGGCTGTAATCTTGGCCAGTGCATCAATATTGTTCGATTCAGTTCAGCGCTGGAAAAAAGTCAAAACAACCGAATAAAGAAACAAGCAGGAGATAAGGTGACGATCGCTGTTCAAGCAGACAGGAATGGACGCATTGAATTCAGTTACCCTCCTGATAATTTTGAACCTGAAAATCCTGCGTTATTTGACGGCAACACTGCAGATGTTCATTACGGCGAAAATGCGTTCGTGTTTAAGATATCGGAAGGAACAAACAACGGCTTGTATTCTCTTCGTGTAAAAGATGAAACCTACATTGTTGAAGTGATCACGCGGCCGGAAACCATTGTCGTGACGAATAGTAAAGCGCTGCGGTATGAATTCCCTGATTTAGGCCAGGATGTCACCGTATCAGAACTCCTGCAGAAAGCATACGGAGATTCCGATGAACAGCGCATCGTCTATGATCTTGCCGACTACTTTGACGAGATGCCGTGGGGGCTCTTTAACAACTACAATCAACAGCCTCAGACGCCCTCTTTGCAAAATAATGAATATGTGGTGCGTATTGCGGATTTTATCAGAGACCGATGCTATTTCTGCAGTTCCATCATTCTGCTTGGTGATGATTATGTCATTCCCCATTTGAGAGTTGATCTCGAAGATGTTATGAGCGAAGAAAATCGAGAGGTAGTGGGGTCAACACTGCTTACTGATGAAGTGTATATTCCGAAAACAAAGAAAAGCTTTGCTGAATTTGACAGCTTATTTTACAAGGATGGAGAATACGAAGGAAAAGATGTAGTCCTTATTCTTCCCGACCGAATGAACGAGGTTCTCAGAAACCAGATCAATAGGATGAAAGAGGTGCTTGAAGAAAAATTTAATCCTGATTTGAGAGAGGTATCAGAAAGAAATGTACGGTGCGATGATTTCAATGCAAATCTTGATGATAAACTCCTCATTATCTTGGGAACAACAGATAATAACAGGGCATTGCGATGTTTCCAGCAAAATCCTGATCTTGACTACCAAGACAGCGCTTCCATTGAGAGAAATGTGTGGTCAGATGATGTAGAATATGCGGTTCTCATGAATACAGAAGAACCTTCAGTGATAGAAATCTTTACAGCATTTATTGAAGGAAATGAATACAAGAAGTTAACCGGAGAACATTGGCAGACGATACGCATTACTTCTAATGTGGTGGGGGGTGTAGCATTAGGTGTGGGAATCACGCTTGTGGTTGTTGGCACGGGAGGTACAGCAGGGATAGCGCTTGTTGCTGTTGGAGCAGGAGCTGGCGTAGCTGGAGATGTTATTGATGCAACGGATTATTGCTGGGTAAATCTGGAAGATGGATTCTGCCCTTATGTTGCGGCAGGATTTATTATTCCGGGAGCGGTTGATAAATATGGTGCAAAGGCATTCAAACTTTTTATGAAAAATGGAGGAGACAAGGCTATAAGGGTTTTCGATGAGTTCGGAACTGACGTCAAAGTGCTCACAACAAGAATTTTGAAGGAAACAGAGTTTGGTGAACAACAGATTAGACTATTCGGCAAGCTCATTAAGGCAGCAGATCAAAATGCCGAAAAAGTATTCCAAGCATATAAAAAGTTGCCAACAGACTATATAGATAATGTCCTCAGAAAGTTTGATGGAAGTTTAAGATATTTTGATGAAGGAGTCATAGATCCAACTACCCACAGGTTTATGAAATGGAAGAGATACACAAATACAAATCAGGTATTTAGAGGTGTAAATCCAGCACAAGGAGAAACACGTGAACAATTACAGGAAAGAGTCTTCAGAGGGGGTTTTCATCCGCAAGGTGGGAGAGATGGACATAAAGACCTTCTTAGACACGTAAGTGGAGACAATGCAAACTCAGCCTTTGTAAGTGCGAGCAAAAGGGAAGCAACAGCTGTCAGATTTGGATCTCAGGGCTATGTTTTTGAGATTAATCCTCGTGCTCTTAATGGGGTAGATGTCGAAAGAACATACTTGCCAGAACTTGATCTTGCAGATCTTCCGCAGGATGAAATAGAATCATTAAGAAATCTTGTTACAGGAGAAGACGAAATCTCCTTCTTCCAAGGAATAGATCCCAGAGATATTAAAGGTGCATGGAATGTAGTCAATGGAAAAGTTGACACGAGTGACATCAGAAAATTTGAACCTAATCCAAACTATAAGGAATAAGTGATAAAAAATGAAAAAGAATAGAGAAATAAAACCAGCTAACATGACGTTATCTATGACATTGAATACGTATACCTATATGGACATACTTATTAGTCTTTTACAAGAAAAGTTTGAATGCAACACCATTGAAAAAACAACCGATTCAGGAATAGCCAATATAAAGATAGATTCCACTATTGTAAGGAACACGACAACGAAGATTAAATTTAGGATCACAACAACAAAAGAGAGACCGTTCTTAAGTTTTCTTATTTATATTGATGGGCAAGTAGATTATAATAAGATTGTAGAGTTTGTTACCACTTTTATTAAAAGCACAGATGTAAAATTATGCATCGCTAGTCTTCCGGAGCAAACTGTCGAAACGACGGATGGAGCTACACATGTTTATTGGCTTGAATATAATCATTTTAATCCTGAAGACCTCAAAGATGCTCCACTTTACAGTTGGGAACCTATAAAAAAGGAAATTCTTGTTCGATATGTAGAGAATCCTGAAAAAACGACAAAAGAAAAACTTAAAGATTTAAATGAGAAGTATAGCACGGAATATAAACTTTGTCTAGGAAAAACGAATGACCGAGTGTATGATGTCGTAGTGCAGAAAATAGCTAATGGAAAAAAAGACTGGACAAAGCTTAAGGTGAACCACAAAGAACACTATTTCAAATTGTTAATAGATGGGACAGAAGAAATTTTTTATTTACAGAGATATCCGCCGACAGATACAGGTGCCATCACGAGAGAACCAGTAGAATTACGGAGATTTGACAAGTACTTAAACAAGAAAGGGTATCGACTTATCTGTAATGGAACTTCAAAGGGAAGCTGGCCTTTACTTCGAAGAGAGGAGACAAGAACCATGGTTAATAATCTTCAACAAAAAAATTGCTTTGACATTTTTGAATATTCAAAATGGAACGAATATGATAATGATAAAATCAATTTAGGTGAGGGGGAAGTGTACATTCAGGATATAAAAACAAAAAAGAAAGTAAAAGGAATCTTACGATTTAATTACGAAACGCAGGAAGTGGGATTGACTTTCGATTCCGAAATATATCGACAACCTTTAGAGACATATACTCATTTCGAAATAATAAGAAATCTTGATGAAATTCTTAATAAAAAAGGACTGAGACTAATTTGCAATGCAACGTCCATCGATGTTTGGCCAATAGGACTAAGCGGAAACATGGGTTTTGGTATGATCGCTGTTTGGCTAAAATCATTTGAACATGTTTCTTGTTATGAATATTCTCTATGGAACAGATATGCAACAAGAAAACAGCAAGAGGATTACATGAACAAAACTAGGGTCTCCAGAGCCACTAATAAACCATGAACCCAATAAAACTGATCGGATGGAGCAGCGTCATCACCGTCATTCTTTTACTCGGTATACTAACCACCATACCAACGATACTTGCAGTTGAAGAAACGATGATCACCAGTTATGAAACTGCA
>Ga0209542_10013781_pt1 | contig 13862 bp, 15 predicted proteins | sample RifCSPhighO2_01_FD_184028 | JGI IMG/M metagenome (GOLD analysis project Ga0209542, IMG submission 184028) | Soil microbial communities from Rifle, Colorado - Rifle CSP2_plank highO2_0.1 (SPAdes) (version 2) | ecosystem: Environmental > Terrestrial > Deep subsurface > Rock core/Sediment ...
CTTGAGTGTTGCATTTTGCTCTTCAAGGACATTTTTATCTTCCAGCTTCTTCATGAAGATTAAGTAGGATATTTGTTCAATTGCTTGAAGAGGGTTGCTAATTCCACCGCTCCAGAATTTGTCCCATAGCTTTCTTATTTTTGATTTTAGTTCTGCGTGTAACATATTATCCTAAAACCTCCCAGCTCCCGCCTTTTCCATGTCCCTTTCTTTTAATTCTTCCATTGTTCTTTAAGTTTCTTATGTGATATCTAACGCCGTCTATGGATAAGTTAACTAGGCTAGAGATCTGATTGACACTGAGATAAGGATTATTTTCTATAATCTCAAAAATCTCCTTTTCTTTATCTTCACCTTTAATGGTAGTTTTAGTGGTAGTATAAGTGGTAGTTTTAGTGGTAGTACCACTTTTATCTTTAGGAAAATTAATTTTATAATAGTCGAAATCTCCTTCGATTATTGGCTTTAGATGATACTGTTTATTCCACCCATTAATCATTTTATGGAAACCTGAACCTATGTTTTCTGCAAACCTTAAAAATCTAAATGCCTTAGCAATAATAGGGTTCCTTGGTAGTGAAAAATCTTCTTTTAGAATCAATTCTATTTTTTTTGGAATGTCTGATTTATGATTATACGGATCCTTTGTCCTTTCATCATCCATTTTCAAGAAGAGCAGATAAGTCAACTGTTCAACATAATCTCCATAAGACAACCCGTCATCTCTGAGTATGTTACAATAATTCCATAACTTATTTACGAGTTGGTGTGATTGTGTCATTTTTCTAAGATCGCCTCGCATTTATTTAAAAAATCAATTGTTTTGCTTTTAAATTCATTCATCTTTTCATTGGAAAATAAAATATCTGTTGAATAGCTCGCATCATGCCTTTCTTTTTTTAAAGTAGTGTAAAACTCTGCATCAGATTTTGTAATAGATAACTCTTCAATTAGTCTCAGTTCTTCATAGTTAAATGAATAATTTTTTATTACAAATAACCAGGTTGCAGTATGGTTTTTTGAGATATACCCTTTATTTGCTACAAGAGCGAGACTTGCGTGATAGAGAGCATAATACAGCCCTATTACAATCCAATCGTTGAACCCAGGTTTATCTTTTAATATTGCAGTTAAATCAAGATTGTGCTTTGCTTTTTCTATATGGGCTTTGACAAGGTTTTTTGCAAACTCTTCTTTAGAGAGATTCCCCTTAGTTATATGAAAAAGCAGGTCTACCTCTAGTTTCTCTTTATTTTCAAAATATTCTTTTATGTTAGTCATTGTAGTATTGAAAGCTCCATTGGATTGGAAATCCTGTTTGTTTAGCCTGTAGTATTAGATGATCTTTAGATATTTTAAACTCTTTTGAATTGACAAAAACCAAAGAAATAGGATGATTGCTTCTTGAGTTTACTTTTTTTCGTACTGATTCACATTTCTCTTTTATTTCTTTTTCATATAACTCCTGAAGCTTTTCTTCTGAAAATGTTTGCAAGATAATCATTAGATCAATATCAGACCCTTGTTTTTCCTGTTTTCTTGATGCAGAACCGAAAAGAAGAATACATTCAATCTGCTTTGGAGCTTGGTTTAAAAAATCTTTTAAAGGTATTTTTACTCCATGGTTTAATTCATTAAATCGTAACCTATCAAATGTAGTGAACTTAGTTGCCCTTTCTTCTTTTTTAACCAAGGAATAAAATACATTTCCTTTCTCTTTTAGTTTTAAAACCTCATTCTTTTCTTCAAGCTTAGCCAATACATTTTGGAGAGAGCTTATGGAAAACCCGATTATGTGTCTTAATTCATTGAAATACATCTTTTCTTTCTTAGATACATAAAAGGCATAGTACACTTTCTCAATTGGACTTAAAAGTGCTTTTTCCATACTGTGCCTAAGATTGGGGCATTTTTAAACTTTACCATTATTTGGTATTATTTTACCAATAATTGGTAAATTAAAGTAAGTTTAAGTTAGTTTAAGTAATTTATTCTCCGAAGAACCATACCATGGATGTGAATGGTATTTTGAATAGTCTGGAGTATAAAAGAGTTGTGCTTCTGCGCTATTTTAAGCGATCCATGGTCCTTTCTTGACCATTCTTGTATTATGTTCTGATTTTGCTTTCTCTTCTTCCGCTCCTGCTTTTCTTGCTTCAGCCTCTGCTATTCTAGCTTCCTCTTCTTTTTTATCAGCTCCTGAGATTAATTTGATAGGTATTTTTATAGTGTGTACTTCTTCGCGCTTAACCTGCGCTCCTGCCTTTAGTACGCTTATGAAGAATCCCCCACCAGCCGATTTTTCTAGAGTGGTAGAGACCTCTAACTCTATTGGTCCCGATAAGGAAGCATCTTCGCCTAGCCCCTCTTTTACCTGCGTTTTAAGGTTTTTAATGTAGGTCATGATGTCGCTTCCTGTTTCTAAGGGTATTTCTGTCATTTTGTCTCCTGTTTTTGTCGGTCTTTCATCTGTCTAGACGTTCTTCCTTTATCAATCTCCCACTCGACAACACCACCTTTTTTATAGTCTCTTAGTGCATTTTCAAATCGAATCATACCGAGCATGTCTTTAATAAATGCACTTCTCTGTTTAATGTTATATGATTGGATTGCCCCATAAAAGAAATACTCCTTACCCAGATTTTTTATAATGAGCGCCCTTATCAGCTGTCCTTCTTCAAATTTTGCCGGAAGATCCAGCGTTTTTATTAGATAGTTCTTTTTGTCTAAGAGATCCTTAATGGCGTAGTTTCTCTTATCAGGGGAAATGTGTAGTATCTCAAAGAGAGATTCTTTGTAACCTAGGAACTGTTTGATCATTTTTTTCTCATTTTTAGTAAAAAAGTCCAGAGGAAACGAATCAGCCATTTCCATTGCTGTTGCTTCGCTTGGAAATTCATACTTTAGCAAAAACCAGGCGTGAAAAGCTAGGCGAAAATCGACCTTTCTTTTTATTATTTTCATTGCTGCCTCATTTTGATGCACGAATATCTCTCTTGCTTGTTCTTCGATTCCTGGATAGAGACCTTCAATCATGCTTCTGACTTTGGCTATCATCCTTGCTTCTGGAGCTTTGTTTATTCTTTTCATTTTAATCCCAATATTTTTTTATTTTCTTTATAGTGCTTTCTTATCTTTTCCATCATCTCTGGAAACTTCATTTGGTTAGTAGGATCATTTCTTAATTGTGAATTAAGTAACGGAATATAATCTCTTAAATCCTCATCTATAAGGTAATAATGATTGAACATTATTTTCTCAACCAATTCGTTTTCCATTGGATTAGAAGGAAATAGGAATCCATTATCATTTTTGTTGACTAGATCAATCTTTTTCTTGAGAGCAACTAGAGGAGCGTATACTTTTTCTAATTTCTCTTTTGCTATTCTTCTTTTCTCTTCCTTCTTATCACGATATTCTGTATACAGAATAGTTGATATAGAGCCCAGCAAGGCTCCAATTAATCCGCTTAGTAGAGAAATAGCTACTTCATTCATTTTATAATTCTCCTCTAAATGCTTTAGTCATCAAGGAATTAAAGAGCTCTTCTGCATTGATTTGGGCTTTCTTAAGATTTTCTTTTATTTTTTCAACATGTTCAACGATTGAGGCGAAATGTTGCTGAAGGGGGAGGGGCGGAAGGGGGATTTTTAGCTTCTTAAACTTCTCAGCAGTAAAATGGGCGATCGTTACTTGCGATGTGCTTTTAACTATTAAGCCTTGCTGAACAGCAGATTTCATAAAATACATAAAGTATATTTTGTCAATTGTTGGCTTAACTATCCTCAATCTGTGCAAAGCATTTTGATAACAACAATTAGATATTTCACCATTATATATTGCAGTTCTTCCAACTTCTCCACCTTCACATACAAGAATGTCTCCCCGTTTTAGCTGATATTTATTATATTCATTTTCATTAAAGTCCATTTTTTTAACATCTGAAAGATCGAGATATCCCCATCTAACATTTACGTTTCTTAAATATGGTTTCAAATTCTTCCCAGTATAATTTCTCGCAGATAACATTTTACCCAGCTTCATATCAAATAGTTCTTCAGCGTTTATTTTATTCCATCCTCTATTGTTTGACACAATATCGCCGAACATCTCATTAAAAACGCTCTTAAGATATTCATCAAGCAAATCCTTTGCCTTTTTGCCTTTTTCTTTGAGTTTTTCTGCTTTTTCGAGGATGCTGACTATTCGCTCTTGTTCGGCTAGGTCTGGTTTTCCATTTGAGAATGGGAGCGGGATTTTCAATTTTGAAACAATGGTCTTAGATATCTCTTTAAACGTTGCACCTCGACCAATTGAATTAAGATATTCTTTTTTTGATCTTAACCAATAATAAAGATACTCTTTGTTAATTTTGTTCTTATCACAAATAAAATTTTTAAATCCTTGATTGGAACACATTTCTGTTCCGGCTATTGCTACTTTTCCAATTGGAGCTCTGGAAGTTAACATGACAGTTCCCTTAGGAAAAAGATTTATTGAAGCTGATTCCAGCCCCTCCTTTGTAATCTTTTTTTTGGTTTCATCGTAATACCAATTATTTCCATTTCCTATTTCTGCAGGAGTTATCCAATTAATATTGCCATTCCAATAATTTTCTTTTAATGTGCTTGGAGTTGAACCGGAAACAATTTCGCAAACTTCACTAAGTTCGACTTCTCGCCATTCAAGTTTATTTGCTTGTATTTGTGTCATTTTAGATCTATCACCTTTTTGACTATATCTTCAACAACTTTAATTAAAGAAGTGCATAGAGAATAAACCTCTATATCCTTATCTGAAAGTTTTACGGATACATTGTAATGTCTAATTAATTGATGTGTTGATGGTATAAAAACTGGCTCTTGAGTTATTGGGTTTATTTGGACACCATTAATATAAACTCCATTCCCGAAACGCGCACCTTGCTTACTCCAGCTAACTTCTCCGTTGGTACTCTTGAATGTCGTACTTATATGATTTGCTTCTCTTTTTTCTTTAATCAAAAATTGATGCTTTTCTCGTGATCCTTTCTCTTGTAAAATTGTTAATATTTCCTTGTCGGGAGAAGAAAACGGTTGGAAACTTAAAATTAAATTAAAAAATGGGGGGAGTTTATAATTAAGATCTCCTAAACCATAGTTTTTTAGAACACTATTAAAATCAGAATTATTTTTTGATATTGGAAAGTACAAATAGGAATTATCGAGGAGATAATTTTTCTTGCTTAAATAAAATAGAATTGTCTTATCCAAACAGATTCTCAATTTTACAAATATCTCTTCAGTAATATTTCTAATTTTCAAAGAAACATCTGTGGAAGAGATATTATTTTGCAGTTCTTTTTTTAACTCGGTATTCAGTTCTTTCGCTCTTTCTATTTGACTTAACAATTCATTCTCTTCATTCATCTCTTCCTCCAGTCATTTTTGAAACTACTAATCCAGCTAAATCTCCTATTATTGTCCCAGGTAATGCCTCCATAAACCAGTTTGCTATTCTGTCTATATTATTAACAACATCATTTGGATTATATATAGCTGGAATATAGGCTATAAATAAAGAAACTAGAACACTTATGCTTCCAAACTTAACCCAGTACTCAACGGGATCAAAGTCATAGACCCTTTCTATTGCCCATCCAACCAATCCGAAAATCACCAAGAAAATAAAATTAGTTTCTAAGCTCATCTGTTATCCTCCAGATTTATCTCTTTCCGTATCATCTCCCGCAATTTTGTGTTTATTGTTTTACCCTCTTGATCGCAGGCTTTCTTGAGATAGAGGAACTCGCTTTTGTATAACCTAGTGGAGACTATCTTTCTTTCTTCTCCGCTCAAGGGATTGTTTTTTAAAACCATAGTAGCTAGAAGTGAAGAGAAACTATATAAATCTTGTCTAAAAGGTGTATACACCTTTTTCTCACTTATTTACTTAATTAGTTGAACCGATAGTTTTTTATACGATTATTCCCCCCTATAAATGAGGCAGTACTATCGGCTTGGCGTTTCATCCCTGTGGTGGGACAAAGGGTGTTGCGGTTCTTAGAACCCTGGGTACTGTCTTCATTTTCTTATTATATTATATAATCTTTCAGTGTTTAAAGCTATTTGTATACACTCTTTTAACTTTTCTTTATCGTTTTTTCTAAAGGTTTTGCCGGCATCATCAATTAAAGAAGGTTTTTGAAATTTAGTTAATACTATGTCTTCTAATTTTAAACTAGGAATCAATTTGGTAAACTGTTTAAATAACATATATTTTATTTCATGAAAGTGACCATCGATATCATTGCAAATCTCTATATTGACATCGTCCAGATAGCCTAGATCGTTTATTGCTTGCTCCATTAAGCTTATTATAATTGCGGTGTGAAAGCGAATTCTAAACCTATTCTTCTTTGCTTTTTCTGAAGTTCCAGTAATCTTCATTTCTCCCTTTTTAAATTTTGAGACTAATTCATCTTTTATTTTTTGAGGAATATTAGTGCCATAAATCTCTTTTTTATTTACAAGAAGAATAACGGAGTAATCTTTTTCGAATATGTCGCTTCCAGACTTATCAATTTGAAATAGAGTTATCATTTTACTTCCACCTTAATTTATTGCATTTCTGCACAATAACTTGGAGCTGTTCCCTAGTAAATACGTCTAAAGGGCGACCATCGGCAAGCGGGTGTTCTGCAAAATCCTTAAGCTCTAATCGTTTTGATCGGATAAATACTTCTTCTAATAACCTCAGAAACTTAAGCTGTTCAGAGGTATAGTGCTGATTTTTGTCCTTGACGAATTTATCGAATTCCCACTTGATCATTTGTTGTGGATCAGGCAGGTCTTTTATATGAATCAGCTCTCTGAGGAATAGGATAAAGTCTTTAGTTTGTTGAATGTTTTCAATAGTCAAATGGGGATTAAGGTGTTTTAACTTGCCTTCAATTTGGAATAGCTCTTGAGAAGTAACTCCTTCGCCATTCTTGAGTTTCTTCATAAGTGCGTCATGTTCAATAATTTCCTTGAAACTCGTGTCTTTTCTCATTTCCATGGCTTCTTTATATACGTTGAGAACTATGTCGGGCGCGTTAATTTTAAGCATTGTTTTTCTTTCTGACTCATAAAAAAGCATTAGAGGAGCTATTTCTCTTACTAAGAAATCGACATCTTCAAATGTTATCTCATCCCAGAACGGTTCTTTTTGAATGCGAATTAGATCATCTCTTTTTCTCTTTATTGCTTCGATATTTTTGTCCCAAATTGATTCAATGTGCTCAACAACATATTCCTGGACTTTGGCTTTTTTATCTTTATTGTCTTGTTTAATATGATCGAATAATTTAATGCATTTCGAAATAAATGCATACACTTTAGAGTTTTCAGATTTAGAGTAGATTAAGAGAGGAGCTATTTCCTCTTTAAGCGTGACTATGTGCTCTTTGAGATCAAACTTAAATGAGATGACTCTTTTGATTAATTCTTTTTTCTCAAGAACTAAAGGAGATTCTATGTCTATCTCTTTGATGGTATCACGTATTTGTTTTTCTACTATTTTTCTCTCAGAGTCTGTTAATTTTTTCTTTAACGTGTCCACCTGTTCAAGAAATATCCTTGTTTTGGCATCAATCGCTGGAGATTTCTGATTTAAATGGATGAGCTTATGTTCTATCACATTCGACCAGTCTCCAAATTTAAAGTCTATAATGAGAAAATTATCTTTTATGTGCTGACCTTCTGCATTACTTGGAAGCCAGTCTTTGTTTTCACAAGAGTCTAGATTTCGAGTGCCTCTCCCTAACATCTGCCAGAATCTAATAGGAGAAATGACTGGTTTGACGAATATTAAATTCATCACTTCTGGAATATCTATCCCCGTATCCAACACACCTACTGACAAAGCAATTCGAGGGCTATCTCTTTTTCCAAATCGTTTAACTTCATCCATATAGCGCGACTTGTCAGAAGTTATGACCTTAACTTCCTTTGCTAGTAAGGGATATAGCTTTTGAAACAGTCCTTCTAAAGCTTCTGCATGTTTGACGCTTGCACAGAAGAATATGCTCTTACAGGGTCTTTTATCATCAGATTTGTAGCATCGCTCGATAAACTCTCGTATTATTAATTCATTGGTCTCCTGATCAGTAAAAAATCTCTCAAATTTTGAGCCTGGAGCTTGAAATTCTTCAGGCTTCTCTTCTTGTTCTCTTAATTCTTGTTGCAACTCTTTGCTTAAATTTTTACCTTTTATTCCCAAAGACAACACTTTAGTTTCTATAATCTCTGCAGTATAGGGAGCAAGCACATTGTCATTTACGGCATCCCAGTAATTATATTTGACTGTGGGCTTTCCTTTTTCACATCCAAACAATTCAAAAGTATCTTTACTATCATCAGATGAAGGGGTCGCCGTCAACCCTATTTTCAAAGCATCGAAATACTTGAAAATGTCATTGTTTTTATCATAATAAGACCTATGCGCTTCATCATAGATTATCAAGTCAAACGCTCCTGTGCCAAATTGTTCGTAGAATTTGCCACGAGGTTTCTGCGAAGACATTAAAGTCTGCACAGTAGAAACATAAAATCGAGCGCTATCAGAGTACCCTTCTTCGTTTAGCTCACAAATAGGGCTATCTGGAAAGAACTTTTTGAAACCTTTTTCTTTTGCCTGACTTCCTAAAGAAATTCTATCAACCACGAACAGCACTTTCTGTACACATTCTGCTTTTATGAGTCCGTCTATTATAGCCATTGCCACTCTTGTCTTTCCTGTGCCAGTAGCCATGTTGATGAGCGCGTTTCTGTGTCCTTTAGAGAAATGTTCTAGTACTAATTTGCTCGCTTCTAAACATCTTCTTCTGTTTACAATGGTCTCGTTTATTTTAACATGTGAAGGATCTCGCTTTTTCTTCATTAGGTTAATGGTACGATGAAGATCTTTCTGTGTAAACGGTAACTTAACTTGTCTTCTCCTATCTAGGTCATCTATGTAGTGCCAGGTTTCTCCATTCGTTAAGAAAATAGGTACCTTGAATCCTAGATTTTTTTCTATATCCTCTCTATATGTTCTAGCTTGAATTTCTCCCTTCTCTACACTTATGGAAGTTCTCTTTGCCTCTATGATTGCTAATGGGGAATGATCTTCGTCAAGAAGCAGATAATCAATAAATCTGTCTACTCCTCGTTCAATTATCTGTTTATTGCTTACATACTCTTTCCTTTTAAAATCAGATTTTACTGGATTAATTTCTTCTTTAATATACTCTTTTTGCCACCCGACTCTCTTTAGTAAGGGATCAATCTTATCTTTCCGAGTTTCGGCTTCTGAGAGGTGCATGATGAATCGAACTCATTCTGCTATAAAAATCTGCCTAATGAAATATAGTAAAAACCCTAATCATCTTGTTCGATTCTTGGGGCTAGGACAAATGAGAGCATGACATTTCCCGTAGGGAAATCCAGGCGCATGGGGTGATTGTTGGAGAAGGAGAGCGTGGCTCGAGATGAGACTTTTGCTCCTTTCATGAACTTCGCGAGATATTCGAGAGAGAAGCGGGCGAGGGAATTACCGGAGTGTATTTCCAGTTCATCGGAGGAGAATTCTGCGCGGGCAGAGTTGAGACCGTGGGCTTCGACTACGAATTTGTTCGGTTCAGCGATGAACGTACAGGCATCTGCAACAATGCCGCAGTCTTCTATGACTTCTACGAGGGCGTCTGAGTTAAGTTTTATCACTGAGTTGAATTCCCAGATCGGTAGTTCTTTTTCTTCTACGGCTATATCTAGGAGGGCGAGGGTGAAATCTCTCTTTATTCGGTCGTTGATGGAGAGTTTGAGCATATTATCTTGTCTATCTATGGTGAGAGAAGCGCCTGGTTTGCATCTGCGCAGTACTGCCTTGAGATTTTCTAGATTGACACCGAGCACCTCATCTTTTTCGAGTTCGTAGAGAGCAAAGAGATCTTTGGGAATTTTGAAATAGATCATGGCGACATTGGCTGGATCTATTGCAGTGAGAGAAAGGCCTTCAGAAGTAATCTTTAGTTTTACTTCAGTCACCAGCTCGGAAATAATCGTGACAATGTCAGCGAAAATCCGAGGATTTTCTAATTTTAACTGCATTTTAGTATGGACGTGTGGGAGCTTTTAAGGATTGTGGTGTTTGAGGATTTATGTGGAAGTAAAGAACTCATTACTGTATTGTTTAGCTTCATCAAGAGAGGCGTATTGCTGTACCGTTGCTCCCGTATTTCCTGCTATCATTGCTGATAGTTTTTTATTAGGTTGTGGTCTGTGAAGACAGAGGATTCTCTTTCGTTCTTCTGGAGGTACCCAGAGATTTCTCTCAGTGATTCTCCCTAATTCATACCCTACGCCTAAACTTGGTGTGGTTACTTCTGCTACAAGGTCTTGAGCCTGTCCTAACCACGACATATCTCTATCGTGAATTGCTTGATCTGAGATTCCATCTTCCCCCATAATAGTTAACTCTTTTTTACCTATATGTTCGGTGAGTATGGTTCCATATTGTCGTATATGATTCATTAACTGGGTATAGAGTTCGACATCCTCTCTGCCTCCTCTGATTGAGGCTGCAAAATATATGCTTCTCATGTCCGTATGTTTCATGTTGGTTTATAACTATTTGTGTTCTCATAGTTTGGGTGACTACAAAATAGAAGCGTGTGGTCACCTAAACAGATTCTTGAGGGCTTTGTATTCCTTAACAAACAAATCTATCGTTGGCCTTAGATTGTGCTTCTTTTGATATTCTTGTAATGATGCGTAATATTCCGTCCGATTTCTAAAATCAATGTTAATGGGAGGTAGATTGTGTTTAAGCAGTATAGCATTTAACAGTATTCTTCCAACCCTTCCATTACCATCTCTAAAAGGATGAATAGTTTCAAATTGGTTATGGATAACTGCTGCTACAATAAGAGCAGGATACTTCTTTCTGTGTTTATGATACCAGCCTACTAATTCATTTAATAGATATACCACTCTTGACTGCGGTGCACCCTCGTGTATTATTTCCCCGAATCTGTTTTTTACCACAACCTCCTCACCTGGCTTTCTCAAATGACCTGCAAAACTCTTTGAATTCTTAAAAACGATGTAGTGGATTTTTTTCATTAATTCGATTGATACCTCCTCTTTTGTTTCCCTTATGTATTGTATTGCTTCGCTCACACCATAGGCTTCGGCTATGTCATGCTTTGATTTCTCTTCCGGCCATTTATCCTCCTCTAGTATCGCTTTTACTTCACGGCTGTTAAGCTCACTTCCTTCAATAGCGTTTGTATTATACGTAAAAAGTTCAGAAAAGGTAATCCATTGTTGTTCTGATAGATGACTTATGCTTAGAGGAATTTCTTTCTCTATTTTCTTAACAAACAAAATATCCTTTTCTGATAGTTCAAATTGCAGTGGATCTTTTATTATATTGTACTTTTCAATCTCTTCTAGAATCAATTCTTTGGATTTAGCTACTCTTTCCTCTAACATAGTTTTATTCAAATCCACGCCAAGAAATTTCCTTATTTTGTGCACTTTTGAGCCTTCTCTCAATGAGTGTGCAAGATAATATTTTACCTTTTTTCCTACTTTTCTCTTCTCAATGTGCATAGTACTATAATGGGTGACTACATATATAAATATTTCTATTTTATTTGTCTACATGGATAAACAGCTATTTTTGAGCGGTGTGGGTGATGCTTGTTGGTCATACAAAACCATATAAATATCATGGAAATGGGCTTGGTATGGAAGAGGTGTCTGAGAAGGAAAAGAGAGTGCGGGGTATTACGAAACTGTATTATTCGCAGCCGAAGATACAGCGGGCGCTGCTTTCGTTTTCAGCTCATAGAGAGGTGGTGCCTCGATATTTTGAAGGGTTTGGGAAACGACCGGATAGTTTGCAGTATTCGTCCGACATTATGGGATTGGTGGGAAAGGGAGCGACGTCATTTCATTGTTCGGAAGAGTTGTGGCATGATCCATTGCAGCTGAGTCTTGATTTGTCCTCTGAGCAAATCGGAGCACTGCGAAAGGGATGGGATTTATTGATTGATATTGATTCTCCCTTTTTAGATTATTCGCATATTGCAGCGAGCTTGTTGATTGAGAGATTGGAACAGGAAGGCATTAAGAACTATGGGATTAAATTTTCAGGTAGTAAGGGGTTCCATATTATTGTAGGATGGGATGCGTTTCCTAAGCGTTTTGAGGGTGTGGAGACGAGTCTATTATTCCCTGATGCGGCTCGAGCGATTTGTCAGTATTTGGAATCTAGAATTCGAACTGAATTCAATAGACGTATTTCAACTGAACAGGATATTATGAATTTACAAATTCGTACGAATAAGAAGCGAGGAGAGCTTGTTGAAGGTATTTGCCCACGATGTGGTGCAACGATGGAAAAGAATGTGCTTCTTATTATGGAGTGTAAATTATGTAAAAATGAGACGCGGCAGCGTAAAAGCGTTCTGGCAAAAAAGAGAATACTACGTTGTATGCTTGACAATGCTCCACTTGAGATAGTGAGAGAGGAGGACATATTAGAGTGTGTACAGTGTGGTGTGTCGAACGTTACGTTTGTCTCAAATGAAAATGAAAAACTGTCGAAAGAGGGGCGGGAGAGACAGGATAGTTTTGTTGATGCTCAAGAAAGTATTAAGCAAAAAGAAAGTGGAGGATTTGATTTGGTATTGGTGGCTCCGAGGCATTTGTTTCGAATGCCTTATTCGTTACATGAGAAGACCGCTCTGGCGAGCATCGTGTTAGGAAAAGAGCAACTTGCTGGATTTTCACCTAAAGATGCGGATCCTATGAATGTGGTGGTACAGAACTATGCTCCGATACATATTCCTCATGAAGCTGAGAGATTATTGGTAACTGCCTTGAGTTGGAAACGGGAGAGGGAAGCGAAGGAAGAAGGAGTATCACGAAGCTATAAAGAAGTGAAGCGGGAAAAATTAAATATTTCGGGAGTGCCTGAGAGTGCGTACCCTCCAGCTATACAGAAGTTGATGAAGGGATTGCATGATGGAAAAAAGCGAGGATTGTTTATCCTTTTAACCTTTTTGCGTTCAATCAATGTGCCTGTCGAAGAAGTGGCGAAAAAAGTGAAAGAATGGAATAAAAAAAATCAGCCCCCCTTACGAGAAGGGTATGTACAATCACAACTTGATTGGCAGTTTAGACAGAAAAAGGTTATTTTCCCGCCTAATTACAGTAATGATAGCTTTTACAAAGATTTAGGTTTGCTGGAAAAGAAACCCGAGAGTAAAAATCCGGTGGTTGATGTGCTGAAAGCTATGAGAAAGCGATAGAGAACATTTTTAAACAAAACATCCTTGTTAAAGCAATGGGAAAGAAGAGTGTAGTAGCTGTGTTGTTGTTTATTCTTGCTATGCTTCCTGCGTTGGCTGCGGAGAGTGATGCTGCGGTTGATAGAGCATACAAGTGTGTTGCTGATTTGGAGAATAAGACTGGGGCTCGATCTTTGCAAGAAGCCATTTTTTCAACGCTTGCTTTGGGGGGAATGAACAAGAGTGTAAGTAAACTGGAGAGTGATCTTTCGTTGGCTGGAACGTGTTGGCCGAGGAGTGGATGTACTATAAAAGAGACAGCACAGGCTTCGCTCGCGTATATCCGTATTGGAAGGAATGTTACGCAGCCTCTGGAATGGTTATTGACTAGAAATACCACTGCCTCTAATCTCGTGTGGTATCTGGAAGTAGATACAGAGAATCAGGTGCCGGCGCAGTGTAGTGTTAGTGTATCTGGTTCGAGTGGAAGTGTGAGTATTGGAGCTGATATGAAACTGACTGGTAATGCGGGTAGTTGTTTCTCTATTCATCCCAATGGCTA
>Ga0209542_10013785_pt1 | contig 13858 bp, 8 predicted proteins | sample RifCSPhighO2_01_FD_184028 | JGI IMG/M metagenome (GOLD analysis project Ga0209542, IMG submission 184028) | Soil microbial communities from Rifle, Colorado - Rifle CSP2_plank highO2_0.1 (SPAdes) (version 2) | ecosystem: Environmental > Terrestrial > Deep subsurface > Rock core/Sediment ...
GCGTGGAGTAGGTAGCGCGCATTGGTTCAATGAGCGCGGGGAAATCAATGATCTCGTTTAGTCGGCGAAACGGATGCTTTGCGTCAACGATTCGGTCAAAGAGTTCCTGCTCGGTTGAAAGGAGCATGCGTGATGTTTTCTCGGAGGGTGTTTGCATAAAATATGTTGGAGATTAGGACTGTTATGGGGATATTGTATCACATTTTACTCCATTTCTTTTGTGGAAAAGTCGATCATTCGGCAACAGTCCCAGCATAGGAGATGAAGGAGGAACTATGGGTATGAAGGATTGATGATGGGGCTGTATTACGGGACGATGAATATAGGGTACATGTCCACACCTCTTATTCTCCCTTTCCTAAAGGGAGTGGCCGCAGGCCGAGGGATTTTAGAAATCCTCCAGCATCGAAGCTCGGCCACCTCCTTTAGAAAAGGAGGAATCAACGCCATGCATCGGCAGGTGTGGAGAGTTACTGAATAGGAAATTGACGGGCAGGGCTTGTTCTGCTACTATTTCGGCCATGCTAAAAATCCGATTACAGCGCGTCGCTCGAAAACATATTCCGATTTTTCGGGTGGTTTTAACTGATTCAAAGAATTCCACAAAGAGCGGCAGGTTCCATGAGATACTTGGTACGTACAATCTCGTGACCGACGAAAAAAGAATAGACGCCGAGCGCGTGAAATACTGGATTTCCAAGGGAGCGCAGCCCTCCGGAACGGTCCACAATTATCTGGTAAACGAGCGTATCATCCCCGGGAAGAAAATTAACGTGCTTCCGAAGCATCGTCCGGTAAAGAAGGACCAACCGCAAACAACCGACAACCAACCGCAAAAGAAGGAGGAGAAAATTGAACAAGTTGCGCCCGCGGAAACACCAGCTCAAGCAACTGAATAATTTATCACTGAATAACTGGATGACGGAAGTCATTTCCTTTATGCGATTCAATCATTCAATTATTTGTCATTTGTAATCCAATATGCTATTCTCATTTGAAGCAGTAATACTGCACGGTCGAGGTCTCTTTACGAAAGGTTAGCCAAAGACAAGCATTATGGCACAGGAAAGCGACGTTGCGTTTCTCGAGTACGTCATCAAAGCTCTTGTTGACGCTCCGGATGACGTCAAAATAAATCGTACAGTTGATGAGATGGGAGTTCTTCTCACGCTATCTATTGGTTCGGCTGATATGGGCAAGGTCATCGGTCGCAGTGGTAACACGGCCAAGGCAATCAGGACGCTCCTGCGAGTTGTCGGTATGAAGAACAACGCGCGCGTCAATCTCAAGATTAACGAGCCGGAGGGGGGAACTCGGCTGGAGCGTTCAACCAAGAGCGTTGACGAGGCGATGGAAGACCTGAAGATTTAGTTTTGAAGTTTGGAAGTTGGTAAGTTAAGACTTGCTACAGAACACCCGCACAAATGTGCGGGTGTTCTGTTTGCTTTGACTTGTCTAAATAAGTATGATATTTTAAACACTGGAGATTATGCTTGATATCATTCCGATTCATTCCAACATTCCGTTTGAGAATATTTGCAGATGCTGTCGCACAGTTCACGAAAGAAGCCATAATTACATTCAAATGGTAGCTGACGGAGATCCTCTCTTTCTTCTATCAGACTCTGCATTTGTTTGTAGCAAGTGTGAGACGATTGGCGTGGGCGTCCGCCTTTTTGAGACTATGGCGGCGGCGATTGCATTCGGAAACGATCTGATAGCTCGATTGGGAAAAGGGGAAATCATCAAATTGCGTGCAGCAACCGCTCACGGTAGTCCGAGGATTATCAGATTGGAGAATGACCAAAGATGGTTTATCGAATAGGATGTGGAGCCGTCCATTTTTTTTCTGGGCGGCTTATTTCTTTCTGGCCTTTTTCCCAACTACTATCTACTATCTACTTGCTACTAACTGACCCCCGTGACTTTTCACATCATCACCCTCTTTCCTCGCGCATTCGACTCCTATCTCGGGGAGTCCATTTTGAAGCGCGCGATTGAGGACAAAAAAATAAAGGTGAAGTTTTACAACCCGCGCGATTTTACTAAAGACAAACACAAGCGAATAGACCGCGCGCCCTACGGAGGCGGTCCGGGGATGGTGATTCAAGCCGAACCCGTCATCAAGGCCCTTGAGAAAGCCTTGAGAGATTTAGGATTTAAGGTTTATGATTTAAGAAAGAAGAAGCTAAACGCTAAACGCTTAACGCTAAACGCTTCTCCTAGAATTGTCTGGTTAAATCCACACGGCAAGCAATTTACGAATGGGAAGGGAATACAGCTTGCGCGGCATAAGCATCTCATCATTATCTGCGGTCGGTATGAGGGAATTGATGCGCGAGTCAAGCAGGCGATACACGCGATGGGAGCGGCGCTTGAAGAAATTTCCGTCGGCCCATTCGTACTCACAGGAGGGGAACTTCCGGCCATGCTTATGATTGATGTTATTTCACGGCAAGTTCCTGGCGTACTCGGCGATTTCAATTCGCGTGAGGAGGCGCGTGTCGCAAGCCCCGATGTCTACACACGTCCCGAAGTTTTCGACTATAAAGGCAAGAAATTTCGCGTACCCGCAATCCTCCTCTCCGGCCACCACGCAAAAATCGAAGCGTGGAGACAGGCAAGACGAAAAAAGTAGTTTAGATTCACGACTATTCTAAAGACTATTCAAAAAAGCGGGAGAACCCAGCTTACGTTCCCCATTCGTTCTTATTCCATTATTCGCGCGAATTATGGAATAGATAAGAGCACATGGGGCAACGGGGGACTGCGAATTCAGAGTTTTCGTAGAGATAAGATGCTGAAGTTAGCGGGTGCGGGCGCCGCCCATGAGACCGAAGGCGATGAGCGCGACGAGGATGAGTCCGAGGGAGAGCGAGAGCGCGGCGGCGGCTCCGAAGTTTTGCCATAGGAGTCCTCCGACAACGCCGGAGATAAGCGCCCCGCATCCGATGGCGGCATTGAGAAGCCCGTACGCGTTGCCGCGTTCCTCCGGAGACGTGAGCCGCGCGGCGAACGAACGCTGGACGCTATCGGTAAACGCGCTGCCGATGCCGAGAATCATGAAACCGAAGGCAAGCGCGGAGAGCGTGTGGTCGTAAATCATAAGGAGGTACCCGAGTGCAATCAAAAGATACCCGCCAAGAATTACCGGCTTGTCGCCGACACGGTCTGCCATGCGGCCAGCATGAACAGAGAAAAGCGTGTATGACACGTTGAAGAAGAGGTAGAACAGCGGAATAAAACTCACTTCAAGACCAATATCCTGCGTTCGAAGCAAAAGAAGCGCAATAGGGAGATTGGCGAGGGAGAGTATGAAGATGATGATGAGGAATCTCTTAAATGTTTTGGTTTGCGCTTTGAGTTTGAGCTTTACTGTCGCTCCTTTGTGACGTGCCGCCTGAATTTCCCGTATAAAAGCAAATGAGAACAGCGCAAGAATTCCGACAAAGAAAGCAGTCAAAAACACTCTATTGAATGCTCCCGGGAATGTTTCAAGTATGAGAAACGCGACTAGGGGACCGAGAATTGCTCCCATGGAATCCATCGCGCGGTGGAAGCCGAAAGAACGGCCTACCGATTCCTCGGTTGTGGAAAGTGACAGCAGAGCGTCTCGCGGCGCTTCGCGGATACCTTTACCGATGCGGTCAATCACCCTAATCCCAAAGACATGCGCCGCCGCGGATGAAACGAGATAAAACGGCCGCGTCGCGACTGAAAGGACATATCCTAAGAGGGCTAAAAGTTTTCTTTTCTGCAGTTTGTCGGAAAGACGTCCCGAAAATATCTTAGTTATGTTTGAAAGGCCGTCGGCAACGCCCTCTATAAGTCCCAAAGAAGCGGCTCCCGACTTTAGCACGGAGCTGAAAAATGCGGGGAAGACCGAAACTATCATCTCGTTTGAGAAGTCGTTGAAGAAGGAGACGAGCCCCATAAAAAATACATTTTTTTCAATGCCGAAAATGCGTTTCATTTGGATTATTCTAGCACGGGTAGAGCAAGTGGTGAGGAAACACGCCTCTCATAGAACTCGTTCGGCACACATCAGCAAAGCTCTCGAGCTTTGCTGATTTTCTACCCTCAAAAATTACTCTAAAGGGTGCCCTCTTTTTGTGGAAAAGGGGCGCCCTTTTGCCCACCCTTCTTACACCTTTCCGTTACTGATTGACAAGTCTTTCCTGCCGTCGTAGTCTTGACCTCGGCAAGAAATCATAAAACCATGAAAGCTCTTATCATTGGGAAAGGGAAAGTAGGTACGGCCCTCGGAGCGCTCGTTGAGGCGGAGGGTGGAGAGACATGCTTTTTTCCTCTCGCTCCAACCGGGCGACGCTTCCAACCTTACTTAAGAAGGTTGATGTTTGTTTTCTCGCGATACCAACCGATGTGGAGGGAATCATCGTCCAAAAGTACATTCTTGAGACGATTGCAAACGGGAAACCGGGCGCCTCCTTGGCGCTCTCTGACGGCCTATGGCTCCAATAGGCTGTTTCTTTTTGCCCTGTGGACAAACAAGTTGACAAAAAAAGGGCCCTAGTGTAAACTCTTTTTCACCTGCGGAATGAGTGAGTTCCGTCCTTTCCTGCTCACGTTTTGCGAATGCAAAGAAAGTGAGTGGGCTGCGGGCAAGAATTAAAGGCTTTGTCCTATATATCTTGCTAAGCGTCAATTAGTAATCTGTCCAAGAAAGAAGACCCGAGAGACCGAGGGCCTTTTTCTTTTTGCGCATATTTCCCAAAAACCAGGAGCGCGGCGGCTATGAATTTTGGGGGCCCTCGCACATCCCGCCGAGGCGGGCGGGCATATATAAGACGAAACGCTTTTATAAACTCATTATCATTTGCGTTAAAAATCAATCATGACCACAGAAGATAATCGCGTGTCGCCCGCGTGGCCCAAGAAATATTTTGGCGCATATACGCCTCCGCTCACCACGCTCCCGAATTTGGTAAAGCCGCAATTAGATTCGTTCAAATGGCTCCGTGAAGTTGGACTCAAGGAAGTCTTTTCGGAGTTCTCTTCCATAAACGATTATTCACGGAAGAAATTTGAACTCAGCTTTACCGACTTCAAGCTCTCGGAGCCAAAATACGACGAATTCTACGCAAAGGAAAACAAGCTCTCGTACGAAGCCCCGCTCAAAGTAACGGTGCGGCTCAAGAATAAAATCATGGGTTCCATGAAAGAGCAGGAGATTTTTATGGCGGATTTTCCGCTCATGACGGGGCACGGCACGTTCATTATTTCCGGCATTGAGCGCGTCATTGTGCCGCAGCTCGCGCGAAGTTTTGGCGTGTTCTTCACTGCGGAGGAGGCACGAGGCAAGAAGTATTTCGGAGCGAAAATTATTCCTTCCCGAGGCGCGTGGATTGAAATTGAAACCGACACCGACGGCGCCCTGAATGTGCGCATTGACCGCAAACGGAAATTCCCCGTAACCTCGCTGTTTCGCGTTCTCGGCGGCAAGGATGAAAAGCATATCTTAAGTCTTTTTGATTCCCATCCGGAGGCAAAAGCGCCCCTTGAAGCAACCTTTGCGAAAGACCACGCAAAAGCGACCGATGAAGCGTTCGTGGAAATCCACAAGCGGCTTCGCGACGGCGAGATCGGAAGCGTGGACAACGCGAAAGATTTCATCAACTCCATATTTGGGTCAGAGCGCTACGACCTCTCAAAAGTCGGACGGTTCCGCTTCAACAAACGTTTTGGGAAGTCCATGGGTGAGAAGGAATTGGATCGCCGGACGATTTCCCTCGACGACCTCATGACCGTTGTTTCTCATATCGTCTCTCTCAACAGCAGCGCCGAGGCAGTGGAGGACGACATAGACCACCTCGGGTCGCGAAGAGTGCGCTTCGTCGGAGAACTTTTTCAACAGAAAATCCGCGTCGGCATGGCGCAGATAAAACGCAACGTCCAGGACCGCATGTCCACGGTGGAGAGCGACGTGACGCTGCCGGTGCACTTCATCTCGCCCAAACCGCTCCAAGCGCGCATCAAGGAGTTCTTCACCACGAACCAACTGTCTCAATTCATGCAGCAGGAAAACATCCTCTCGGAGCTTGAACATCTTCGCACGCTCTCCGCGCTCGGTCCGGGAGGACTCACGCGGGAACGCGCCGGTTTTGAGGTTCGCGACGTGCATCCTTCGCACTACGGGCGCCTGTGTCCGATACACACGCCGGAAGGTCCAAACATCGGCCTTATTCTCCGTCTTTCCATCTACGCGCGGCTCAATGATTTCGGCATGATTGAAACTCCATACGCGAAAGTGAAAAACGGCAGAGTTACCGCCGACATCCAATTTTTGAACGCGCTGGAAGAGGAGAACTTCAGAATCGCGCACGCCGCCACAAAATGCGACAAGGATGGCGTGATACTCTCCGACGAAGTTGAAGTGCGCCTCAACGGCAAACCGGAACTGGTGAAGCGCGAGGAGGTCGACTTCATTGACGTGGCAACCGACCAGGCATTTTCGGTTGCGACTTCTATGATTCCGTTTCTCAATCACGACGATGCGAACCGGGCGCTCATGGGTTCCAATATGCAGAAACAAGCGACTCCCTGCCTCATACCGGAAGCGCCGCTCGTCGCGACCGGCATCGAAGAGGCCGCCGCGCGCGATACGGGCCGTCTCGCCATTGCGGAGGAGGATGGAATGATAAAGGAGGTGGATGCCCGCCGCATTGTCGTGAAAAACGCAAAGGGGAAAGAAAAAGAGTATACGCTCGTCAATTTTTCTCGCACCAACGGCTTTACTTCATTCCATCAGCGCCCGACCGTCTCATTGGGAGCGAGCGTGAAGCGCGGAGAAGTTCTTGCCGATATATCCTCAAGCGATCGGGGACAGATGGCGCTCGGACAGAACATCCTTACCGCATTCATGTCGTGGTCCGGCTCCACCTACGAAGACGCCATTATTATTTCAGAGAGGCTGGTCAAGGACAGCCGGTTCACCAGCATTCACATTGAGGAGTTCGTCGTGAACGTGCGCGATACGAAACTCGGACCTGAAATAACCACTCACGACATTCCGAATGTCGGCGAGGCAAAGCTCAAAAACCTGGACGAGGACGGCGTTGTGCGCATCGGCGCTGAAGTGCGCCCGGGCGACATTCTCGTCGGTAAAATCACTCCGAAGGGGGAAACGCAGCTTACCCCGGAAGAACGCCTGCTCCGGTCCCTCTTCGGAGAAAAAGCGCGCGATGTGAAAGACACTTCAAAACGCATGGAGAACGGCAAGCGCGGGCGTATTATCGGAGTGAAAGTCTTTTCGCGCGAGCGGGGAGACAAGCTTGACTCCGGCATCATCAAGCGCATTCACATAGAGGTAGCGGAACTTAGGGCGGCTTCTATCGGAGACAAACTTGCCGGACGACACGGAAACAAAGGCGTCATCTCGCGTGTGCTTCCGGAGGAGGACATGCCCTATCTCGTCGACGGCCGGCCGGTAGACATCATCCTTACCCCGCTTGGCGTGCCGTCCCGCATGAATCTTGGGCAAATTTTTGAACTACATCTTGGGCTTGCCGCACACACGCTCCATTATCAGGCAGTTGTGCCGCCATTCGCCGGAGCGACCGACACTGAAATCAAGGAGGAGCTCTTGCGCGCCGGTTTTCCGGCAAGCGGAAAAATGCCGCTCTTTGACGGCAGGACCGGAGAGCGTTTCAGTCAGGACATCGCGGTGGGCTACATGTACATCATGAAGCTCCACCACATGGTTGAAGACAAGATTCACATGCGCTCCATCGGACCCTACTCCCTTATCACCCAACAGCCGCTCGGGGGAAAAGCGCAGGGCGGTGGCCAGCGTTTTGGCGAGATGGAAGTCTGGGCGCTCTTGGGGCACGGCGCGGCGTACACCCTGCGTGAAATGCTTACGATAAAATCCGACGACATACTGGGGCGTTCCGCGGCCTTTGACGCGATTGTGAAAGGTGAGCGAATACGGCAGATAAACGCTCCTGCATCTTTCAATGTGCTGCTCAACACCCTGCGCGGACTTGCGTTGCATGTTGAGCTGAAAAAGGAAAATGAAGTTCCACCTGCGTCAGTCGCGCGGCGGTCGAGCACGTATGAGAGGCGAAGGGAACGTACTAGATAACAGATACCAATCTGCGAATGAATGCCAATGAGATGGTTACAAAACTATTCTTGCTGCAATTTGTCCTTTTTGTCCGATACTTCGTCAAGCTGGCGCAAAATGATTTTCGTCGTAGCCGGGCTACGCCTCAATCATTTTGCTGGCTTTCCTCGTCTCGAACAAAAAGTCCTAAATTTCGCTTAAAAATAGTTTTGTAACCATCTCAATCTACAAATACCTGCAAATAGGAACTAGGCACATTAGTAGGTATTAGCAGATTGGAATAGATTAGTATTATTGGTATTTGTGAAAGACATGAAATCCAAAACCATTTCCAGCATCAACGATTTCGACTCGGTGTTTATGCGGCTGGCTTCTCCCGAAGATATAAAGGAGTGGTCGTTCGGCGAAGTGACTAAGCCGGAGACGATAAACTACCGGACGCAGCGCAGCGAAAAAAACGGCCTTTTTGACGAGCGTATTTTCGGGCCGGATAGGGACTATGAATGTTACTGCGGCAAATATCGCGGCGTTCGGTACAAGGCAATAGTGTGCGAAAAATGCGGCGTTGAACTCACGCGCTCCATCGTTCGCCGCGAGCGGATGGGACACATAGAACTTGCGACGCCGGTCTCCCACATTTGGTTCCTTCGAAGCATGCCCTCGCGGCTCGGTCTTCTTCTTGGAATGACCAGCGCGGACCTTGAAAAGGTGATTTATTTCGCCGGTTATCTTATCACCGGCGTGGATTCGGGGGAGCGGGCGAGGTTGCTTCGCGAGCTTGAAGCGGAATATCGCGCCAAGGTGAAGACGCTTACGAAAGAGCGCGAACGCGACGCCTTTAAGGAACGCTACATCGGCGCCAAGCGGGAAATTGAGGACATCGTCAAGGGCGCAGTGCTTGACGAGGTGGCGTACCATGCGTTTTCATTGAAGTATGGCACGCTCTTTGACGCCAGTATCGGCGCGGAAGCGATTTTTGAACTTCTCACGGCGCTTGATTTGCCGGTAGTTGCGAAGACGCTTGAAGCGGAGCTTCTAAAAGCGGGGTCGGCAGAACGCGAGCGCATCAACAAGCGATGTTCACTCGTGCGTTCTATGATGTCTGCCAAGATTCGGCCGGAGTGGATGTTTCTTAAAACTATTCCGGTCATTCCTCCGGCGTTGCGCCCCATGGTTCCGCTTGACGGCGGGCGCTACGCAACCTCGGACGTCAATGATTTGTATCGGCGCGTAATCAACCGCAACAACCGACTGCGCAAATTAAAAGAAATCAATGCACCGGACGTCATCTTGCGAAACGAAAAACGCATTTTGCAGGAGGCGGTTGACTCGCTCATTGATAACTCCATCCGCCACGGGATTGGCTCGGCGGGAGCGCTCACGGCATCCCAGCGCCGGCCGCTCAAATCACTTGCCGACAATCTGAAGGGCAAGCGCGGTCTCTTTCGTCAGAATCTTTTGGGCAAGCGCGTTGACTACTCCGGCCGCTCGGTCATCGTCGTCGGCCCCGATCTTAAATTACATCAATGCGGCCTTCCAAAGCACATGGCGCTTGAGCTTTTCCGGCCATTCGTCATTTCGAAGCTGCTTCAGAAGGAGCTTGCGTTCAACATTCGCGGCGCCGGCCGACTCATTGAAGAGGGCGTTCCGGAGGTGTGGGCGATTCTTGAGGATGTGATTAAAGACAAGTACGTGCTCCTCAATCGCGCGCCCACCCTGCACCGTCTTGGCATTCAGGCGTTTCAACCCGTGCTGATTGAGGGGAACGCGATTCATGTGCATCCGCTTGTCTGCACCGCGTTCAACGCGGACTTTGACGGCGACCAGATGGCCGTGCATGTGCCGCTATCCGAAGAGGCCCAGCTCGAAGCGCGTGAAATTATGGCCGCGCACAAAAACATTTTGAAACCCGGCTCCGGCGACCCCATTGTATCGGGAAAGATGCTTGATATCGTACTCGGGTGCTGGTGGATGACGAGAGTGCTTCCGGGCGCGCGTGGAGAGGGCAAGATGTTCGCGCGCCCCAATAACGCCATTACTGCATGGGATTTCGGCGTCGTGGATTTTCGCGCGAAGGTTAAGGTGCTGGCGACCGACCAGAAGAAATATCAGGAATATGCAGGAGCGGTTTTTGAAACGACCGTGGGCCGGCTCCTCTTCAACTCCGTGCTCCCGAATGATTATCCATACATCAACAAGGAAATGGAACGAAAGGGGATGGCGGCGCTCGTTGACGACCTTATCAACCGCTACAGCATCTCTGAAATCCCCCCCATCATGGACCGAATCAAGACGTTCGGCTTCAAATACGCGACCTACTCCGGCATCACGTGGGGCATTGACGACGTGAAGGTGCCTCCCGGGAAAGCAGGAGTAATCGAGAAGGCGCGAGAAAAATCTGAACTGGCATACCAACAGTGGCGCGATGGACTGCTCTCCGAAGAGGAGCGTCTCCGCAAAAATATTGAAGTGTGGCACGCGGCCAAGGGGGAAGTGGAAAAGCTGGTGCAGGGGTCGCTTGACAGAGACGGCTCGGTCTACAACATGGTCTACTCCGGCGCCAGAGGTTCGTTCTCGCAGATTACGCAAATGGCCGGCATGAAGGGTTTGATTCAGAATACCGCCGGAGAGACCATAGAATTTCCCATTCTTTCGTGCATGAAGGAGGGACTCACGCCGATTGAATACTTCATTACGACGCACGGCTCGCGCAAGGGCCTTACTGACACCGCGCTCAACACCGCGAAGGCGGGATATCTGACGCGGAAACTTTTCGTCGTGGCGCAGGACGTCATGATTACCGAGGAAGACTGCGGCACCAAAGATGGCATCAAAATTCACAGAAGCGTTTCCTCCGGAATTGACGCGCAATTCGGCAAGAACATCCGAGGACGATTTCTCGCGGGGGACATCGTGGATGTCGAGGGCACCACGCTCTTCAAGAGGGACTATTTGCTTTCCAAGATTGACGCACTCCAAATCCAGAACGGGAGCGTGAGAGAGGTATTCGTGCGCTCCCCGCTCTCCTGCAGAAGCATTTCGGGCATTTGCCAGCGCTGTTACGGACTTGATCTCGGCAAGTACGAGGTCGTCGGACTCGGTGAAGCCGTGGGGACGGTGGCGGCGCAAGCCATCGGCGAACCCGGCACTCAGCTCACCATGCGCACGTTCCACACCGGCGGAGTGTCTTCGCTTGGCGGCGACATCACGCAGGGTCTCCCGCGCGTGGAAGAACTCTTTGAGAAGCGCGCCCCCAAAAATCCGGCGGTCATATCTCGTGTTGACGGCGTCCTCTCCGAAATCAGAGATTCCGGAAAGGAAAAGGTCATTGTCGTGCTTCCCGACGTCGCCGACAAGTCGAAAACTCCAAAAAAGAAAAGCGAGGCGGAATACGTGACAAGCTACAATCGCATTTTGCTCTTTAAGGTTGGAGACAAGGTCAAGAAGGGAGACCTGCTGACGGACGGCGCCGCCGATATTGACGAATTGTTCAAATACGCCGGCCGCGAACGAGCGCAAGATTATATCATCACCGAAGTGACCAAGCCCTATGATCTTCAGGGAGAAACCGTCGCGAGGCGGCACATAGAAACCATTGTTCGACAGATGTTTTTTAGGCGCAAGGTAAAGGAAAAAGGCGGCACGGGGCTTTCCGTCGGGGATATCGTTGACCCGCAGACACTCCACCTTGAAAACGAATCCGCCAAAGAACGCGGCGCGGAGGAAGCAAAAGCGGAGCCGCTCGTCATGGGCATCTCCGAGGTATCACTTTCCCGCCGGAGTTTCCTTTCCGCGGCGTCTTTCCAGCACACGACGCGAGTGCTCATCAACTCGGCGGTGCGGGGCAGCACCGATTCTCTCCGCGGTCTCATGGAGAATGTCATCATCGGCCGCCTCATTCCCGCCGGCACGGGGTTTAAGGGCGGTCCGAAAGCAGCCATGATAGAAGCGCTTCAAAAAGAACTTGAACCGGAATCGGCTCTGGAAGAGCCAACTGGATAACTGATGACCCACCCCACAAACTCGAAACATCGCAATGGGGCAAGTAACTGAATTACTGATTAACAAAACTTTCCGCCGATGACGGATGGTTTCTTGGCGTTGGCATCTTTAGCCGATTATTTTTTACGGCTCTACGCTTTGGTTTTTTGAGAATTGGTGGTATGCTTTGAAAATATGCTTACAGATGCTGACCTAAGGAAAATAAGGAAGTTGCTCGCGCCGTTGGCTACCAGAAAAGATATTGGCAGCAGTAAGAATCTCGGCGCTCTCTGGGAGAAATATGCCGCAATCAAAATAAAACTTGACCAACACGAACGGCTTATAAAGGAATTACAGAAAAAAAGCACTCTGAAAAAAGAAGACGAAATGCCAATGCCAATACTGGACATTTCTAATTATGCCTTTACTGCAAAGAATACGAAAGATGGTAAGAAATAATCCTATTTCCTTCCAATGAACACAACTGACCTGCAAAAAATACAAAAAGAATCTGCGGAGCAGGGACTGCCGGAGCAGAAGAAGGTGCTGTCGGCTTCGGATAAACTGCGGCGGAAGACAAGCAACCTCCCCGACCCGACGCACCCGCCGATGGGGTGGCAAGACGGAAAGGGGTACGACCATATCTTTCCGTGGGTTCACTTGCCGCGCTTTCACCCAACAGGAGGAAACGACACGGTAATTTTCAACGCACCCGACAAACCTGCGAATCAACTTATCCTCGGCGATAACTTGGAAGTATTGCGGACGCTCAAAACGGAGTCCGTTGACCTGATTTACATTGACCCGCCGTTTTTCTCGGGCAGAAACTACAATGTGATTTGGGGCGACACGAACGAAGTGCGCTCATTTCTTGATGTTTGGGAGGGCGGGATGGATTCGTATCTCGTGTGGCTGAACGCGCGGCTGTGGGAGATGCTCCGCATCCTCAAAAAGCTCGGCTCAATTTATGTCCACTGCGACTGGCATGCCTCGCATTACATAAAAACCGAGATGGACAAAATTTTCGGGTATGGAAGAGATGCAGGTAATCAAATTGAACCTGGCTTTAGAAATGAAATAAGTTGGTGCTATGCAGGCGGTGGAACGCCAAAAGGGGAATACCCAAGAAAACACGATGTCATTTTTTGGTATACAGCAGGTAACAAATGGACTTTTAATACAAAATATCGTCCGTATAGCGAAGGCACGCAACAGAGGGGCAGAACACAAATAAAAGGCATTTATTTCGAGAAAGGTTTACGAGAAGAAGGGACTCCTATAAATGATTGGTGGACCGATGTTAAAAAGATTACCAGCCCGACAGATCCAGAAAAGATTGGCTATCCCACACAAAAATCGGAAGAACTTCTTCAGCGAATTATCGAGGTCGGTTCTAATCAGGGTGATGTCATTGCCGATTTTTTCTGCGGCGGGGGGACGACACTCGCGGTGGCGCAAAAGCTGGCGAGGCGGTTTATCGGGTGCGATTCGTCTCGTGTAGCGATTTCCGTAACGCTTGACCGGCTGGTGAAGGTGGGCGAGGAGATGAGCGGCATCAAGAGCAATGTCAGCGCGGGACAAGGAGATGTTAAACAAACGAAGTTAGAAACACACGCGGACAAAGTGCCGAATATAGAGGTCTCGTATCTCGGAGTGTATCCGATAGAAAAGTTTGCAGGCACGCCACAGGAGAATTTTGTGGATTTTGTTCTTACCTGTTACGGCGCGAGCAAAAATACCGCCGAGGGACAGACGCATGGCTTCCGCCCACCCGGGCAGAGCGAACCGATT
>Ga0209542_10013787_pt1 | contig 13857 bp, 14 predicted proteins | sample RifCSPhighO2_01_FD_184028 | JGI IMG/M metagenome (GOLD analysis project Ga0209542, IMG submission 184028) | Soil microbial communities from Rifle, Colorado - Rifle CSP2_plank highO2_0.1 (SPAdes) (version 2) | ecosystem: Environmental > Terrestrial > Deep subsurface > Rock core/Sediment ...
CCGGGCTGCCGGCCAGCACCCAGCTCAGTGCGATCATCGCCGCCAACACCCTGGCCCAGGCCATGCCGAGTTTCGTGCGCAATGCCCTGGGCATGCTCGGCCAGGTCAGCGCCAAGCCGTCGCCGACTGGTTTTCCGTTGCCTGAGCGGCTGTTGCAAAGCGCCGACGGCGAAGACGACCTGGAGCATCTGTTGCGCCTGGCCGCTGCGGCGGTCTCACGCCTGCAAAGCCACCAACTGTCGAGCCTTGAGCAGTCCGGCGTCACACCGGATGGGCGATTGATGAGTACCTGGCAGTTGGAGATTCCGATGCGCAACCTGCAGGACATCGTGCCGTTGCAGGTCAAGTTCCAGCGCGAGGAGGCCCCCGAAAGAGAACAACCCAAGGAACGCCAGGAGGAACGAGCGCCCAAGCAACAACTGTGGCGCATCGAACTGGCGTTCGACATGGAACCGCTCGGGCCGTTGCAGGTTCAGGCACAACTGATCCAGGGCAGCCTCAGCAGCCAGCTCTGGGCCGAACGCGCCTACACCGCCAGCCTGATTGAAAGCAACCTGGCGGCATTGCGCCAGCGAATGCTGGCCGCCGGGCTGAACGTCGGCGATCTCGACTGCCACCTCGGCAAACCACCCCAAGGTCCGCAAACCCGTCTCGAACAACGCTGGGTCGACGAAAACGCATGAAAAACCCCAACGCTCCCCGCCAGGCCATCGCTCTCAAGTACGACGGCACCCACGCCCCAACCCTCTCGGCCAAGGGCGACGAAGAACTGGCGGAAGAAATCCTGCGCATCGCTCGCGACTGCGAAGTGCCGATCTATGAGAATGCCGAACTGGTGAGCCTGCTGGCGCGGATGGAGTTGGGGGACAGTATTCCGCAGGAGCTTTATCTGACGGTTGCCGAGATCATTGCGTTTGCGTGGAATTTGAAGGGTAAGTTTCCGGTGGGGCAGGGTCCAGTTGCTGAAGTAGCGGAAAAGGATGTAACGGACTGCCGGAGCGTCCAATCAAATAAGTGATTGCCATAGGGTTATCCAATCATAAATACATTTATTATTTTATTGTAATTAATTAGCGAATAAATCAACCTTCGGTAGCAGCGAACCTGCTTATGCTAAATATTGACACCTCTTCTTCAAGCCGCCCATCCAATGCAGCTCTCGCAAGCACCTCTCCCAACCCAGTTGCAAACTTGAACCCATGCCCAGAGCATGCCGAAACATAAAACACACCAGGTAAATCAACTGACTCCCCCAGTATAAAAGAACCATCCGGAGTCATTGTATAAATACATTTTTTTGATGCGTACGGAATTGGATTCAAACTAGGAAATATCCGCATTACACAAGAAGAAATTTGGTCGATAACTCTGCCTTCCACAGGCTGGCCGTGCGACAAACAATCAAATGGTGTTTGCTGGTAATTATGAAATCCAATCTTGACCCCTGGCTCCTCACTACTGATTTCAGGTGTACCATAAAGTAAACGCCCATCTGACATCTGATACAAAAAAGCGGGAAAGTTTTTTAAAAAATCCAAACTTCTCCGCGACTTAGGTTTAAACCAGTAAACAGGCACACTTTGAGAGCGCACCAAACCTGAGAGATCATCAACAAGCATCTTACCTATCGCTGCCCCCGTCGACAAAATCACTCGCGCCGTATGAATAAGTTCGCCGCCACTCAATTGAACAGCTAAACCTTGCGAAGTTTTCAGTATACTTTCCACCGAAGTACCGAACCGAGCCTCAGCACCGTTCCTGACAGCCAAGTTGACCATGTGCAATTTTGAGTCATCTGCTGCAATAGTGTATGCCCCCTTTTCATATACAGCTTCCATGTCTTCCAGAACATGAAAAGCACGAAACGACTCAGCAATTTCAGTCGCAGACAAAAGCGTGTGTTTGATTCCCCCCTGCAGCGCGGTTGCGACACTTTTTGGAACAACTCCCGAGTCCACCGGCCCGACAAATAGCCCCCCAGTAGGAAAAACAAGACGTCTACTACATGACCTGTCTAACTCTTGCCATAGGTTATCTGACTGAGAAAGCAAGGGGAGATATGACGTACCCTCCCAGTAAGCACGCCTAAAAATTCGGGACCCCCCATGTGATGATCCAAATAAATTTATAGGCGCTGCTGAATCAACGCCTAGCACATCGACTTTCGAGCACGAAAGCCTCCAAAGCGATGCACTTCCTACAACACCTAACCCAATCACAACCACACTGTATCTACGCCCCATACTGCCCCCGTTTTCGCGAAAACCTGTTTTTTACAAACGGCTCAAGCACTACCAAAGCCAATCCACTAATGACGACCAATAGCACACATAAAACAGCCGTTGAAAATTCTTGCTTGTAAATTACTGCCGCAACAAAAAACTGCGTGACCGGCAATACAAACTGCAACAACCCCATAGAAGTCATAGTAAGACGCTTAGCTGAAAGCGAAAACAAAGCCAAAGGAACAATTGACACTACACCACAGCTAAACACCAGTATCGTACGCTCCAACCCAAAATCCTCAGGAATCGCCATACTTAAATCTGAGTAAAGTAAAATCAACGTGTAAAAAAAGGCAAGCACAGAAGACTCCAAGAACAAACCGTTAAAAACGTTCAGCGATGTCATTTTTTTCAGGCATGAGTACCCCCCCCAAGACATGCCGATAGTCAAGTAAACCTTCACGACGAGCTCATCATTCAAAACCAATAGCCAAAGCACACTAATTACCATAATCACCACAGCCACCACTTTACATATTGTGACCGGCTCTTTATACAGGACAACACCCGCTGCAATACTTATAATGGGTGCAACTAAGTAACCAAAGCTGCTTTCCAGGACACGACCATGGATAGAGGCCCAGATAAACACTCCCCAATTAACGGCTAATAACAGGGCCGCAAGAGCATGTACAAACAATAGCCTGATGTTAAGCTGAGCAAAAAATCTCCCCACCCCCTTACAAGCGCACAAAATTAGAAAAACCGTCAACAGAGACAAATATACCCTATAAGCAACCAATTCTACTGCGCTCAAAGACCCGATATATTTCCAAAAAACAGAAGAGAACCCCAACAGCACATTTGCAAGAACGCCACTGAGGGATCCGATAAAAAAATACCGCTGCTTGCTTGAGGGCAACATACGGCTATCTCTTCCACAAAGTTAGCTCAACTATTTCATAACACCAGATTATCTGACCATTCTCCTGCCTACTGCAGTACGCGTCGCCCTCCCTTGTCCAGCTCAATATCTCTTCGATCAGATGATCCTGTATCCTCGCCCACTTCTCAGAATACAGTAGCAAAGGAAGGTCATGTCGCTCTAGAAGCCTGCAGTTAATTACATATCTCTCTTCGTGCAAGTCTCGTAGCCTCCTCATAACCTGTCGAATCCCGACCAGTGAGTTAAGGCCTAGCAAGACCTTTCCACCATCAATTAAATGTTTCGGCAACGATTCAAAAAACCTCTCCAAGGTTCTATCCCCATAAAACATAGAATCAATAGCGAGTCCCTCCCCGTTAGATCTATCGAGCACCTCAAGGAACGAATCGGAAGGCGTTCTCCAGCCAGGAGGATTAAACAAAATCAAATCGTATTTCTCTGGAACCTCTGGAAGTCCTTGAAAAAGGTCGCCACAAGCAAACTCAATGGTATTGACGCCAAAGTTGTAAAACTCGTTTTTCTTTGCCGCTGCAACCGCCTCTCTGGATATATCAGACCCAGTAATGGATATAGCACCCATACTTTTTAGCAACAATGAATGCACACCACTCCCGGTTCCAAGATCCAAAAACCTGAACCCCTTACACTCTTCAGTAACATAGCGCGCTATCAGCGACCCAAAGGCTTCTCCCGCGAGACTCACTTTAAAAACTGCGGGATCATCAATAAGCTCAATACAGTGCCCCAATCCAAAATAGACGCTATATAAGTCACCCTTCACCCTGGATTCATTGAGACAATCAAAGTGGACTTTAGTCGACCTGTCTACGCTCATTACGATTCTCCGAAAGAAAATACGCTTCCAATTCTTTTGAACGCTCCGCAGCGGCAGCTAGAGCAGATAACATAACGCCATTGAAGTCATGCTGATCGAACAACTGGACTGCTCGTTCGGTTGTACCGCCTTTGGTTTGCACCTCCTCACACAATTGCATCGGCGTTTTTCTGGTTGATTTCAAAAGCAAGGAGGTTCCGTATAACAACTGCGTAGAAACTTCCCAAGCGACCTTGGAGTCAAACCCTTCGCTCTCTGCGTATAACAGTAACGCATTGGCAAAATACGCGACCAATGCGGGGCCACCTCCTGCGAGCGCTGTACCTGAATCAAGCTGCCACTCATTATCAACTTGCATGCAAATGCCAATCGTGCCGAAAATTTTTTCTGCGACAGTTATCAAATCACTGCCGGCACTTTCTTGGACATAGTAAAAAGTAACGCCTTCCTGCACCTCTGACGGAGTATTTGGAATCGAACGAACTATCCGCGTATGACCTAGGGTACGGCAAAGCGAATTAGTAGTGATGCCAGCCATGACGGAGATGACCGGTCCACGGTGAGAAAGCAATAACTGATTGTCGCGAACCACGCTCTGAAATTGCTGGGGTGGGACAGCTAAAATAACAACATCGTCATCATCAATACTTTCAATTCGCTTACTTACCTCAACGCCGCAGGAAGCCAGATAGGCTGCTCGATCAGCACAGACTTCAATCGGCTTTAAATGGCAATCAATAATGCTCCGTCTTAGCCCGAACAAAATTGCCCGCCCCATTTGACCAACACCTATAATATAAATATTGTTCACGAAACCGTCCTCTTGTACGTTAATTGCGCAACACTCAACCCCTTAAGACTTAATCAAACAATATCCACCTGCAGAACAAACTTAATGACTGACGCTCAAACCTGTCAATGCAAAAGCCACAACCAAACAAAATTCAACACATTCACATCGTTCAAAAACAGGCAAGCCTGTAGGAAACCTCGTACATTACTGTGTAGGACTCAAATTGACCGCAACAGTCTAAATAGATCTTCTTAAGAGTAGGACTTAACTTCCTTAATGAGGATGAAACATGAATCATTCCGTAACACTTACAAAAGCCAAATCCCCCATCCGATTGTCAGGCGACCACTGTCTCAATTACCAACCGCCTCAATGCAAACCCGTCTCGAACAACGCTGGGTCGACGAAAACGCATGAAAAACCCCAACGCTCCCCGCCAGGCCATCGCCCTCAAGTACGACGGCACCCACGCCCCTACCCTCTCGGCCAAGGGCGACGAAGAACTGGCGGAAGAAATCCTGCGCATCGCTCGCGACTGCGAAGTGCCGATCTATGAGAATGCCGAACTGGTGAGCCTGCTGGCGCGGATGGAGTTGGGGGACAGTATTCCGCAGGAGCTTTATCTGACGGTTGCCGAGGTCATTGCGTTTGCGTGGAATTTGAAGGGTAAGTTTCCGGTGGGGCAGGATCCGGATGGAGGGATAGTGGAGCGCGATATAACTGAGTAAAACGACAACGTGTTGGCTGCCACTCATTTGAAGTGACAGCCAACGCGACAACTTTGAGCAATACTTCAGTCAGGCATCGCTAACACTTACTTCCGGCCTAATATCACCCGCAATTTTTCTACCTTGCATTGTGTAGATATTAAAAGAAATACGTGAACCAACAAGTGGCAACAGATATTCCATGCCCATTAAGTCACGCCCGCGCAGTTCACAGAGAGCACCATTAAATGAGGCCCGAACTGTTCCTTTCGCGCCGGCCGTTATGGTCAAACACGGATACTCCAACTCAAAAGTCTCGACGAATCCTGTATGACGAGATAGTTCCTGCTCCATGCTAAACATTCCTTAAAATAGAAATCAATAAATTAGTTATCGAACCAACTACGTAAGTTCGACGACAAAATTAAGGTTCCTGATAAAACAGCGCAACTATCAAAAGTAACGTAATAGCAAATGGCTACGACCGGACATCAAGCCATTGATAAGTCCAGCCACGAGTGCAGACCACGCCACCGCCGTGGTTTCATTGGCTCGCTCGGTATGCATTGCCTCCTGGCAGCCACTGTAGTAACGCCAGGCAAAGAAACACTAATACACAATCAACACCTTGATCGTGCCTCCCAGCACCAACCCCTCCCTTGAGTTCCCCACTGTGATTCGGGTAGAAACGCTTTGCCACCTACCCACCCTGAATTTATGCCGAGCACATACACCGAGAGCGGTATTGCAACGCCTTTGGAGTGATTCAGCGAGGCCAGGGAAATCACCACGAATATCGCTGGCATGATTCGCAATGACTTTTTCGATACCTTATTCTTGAAACAGGCAATGGCATGGAAGACTGTTGAGGGTTGTAGAACGCCATCGTAGGAATACCGCCCGGACCAAGCCCCTGGCGCTGCGCGTCACACCCTGGAAGCGGAACGCGGAGCGTCCCTGGAGGCATTCCCACGCAGAGCGTGGGAACGATCCGGGTGTACGCTCAGTTCTTATGCACCTTGCTCATCAACTCCGCCTCGGCCTGGGTCAGGCCACAAGACTGGGTCAGTTCGTCGACACTGGCACCCATACCGACCAGCTTCGCCGCCTGATCAAACGACAGGCTCTTGGGATCGCGCTGTTCCAGTCGGGTGAGTTTGTCCGGCAATGGCGCGACGAGCGTGCGCAATTCATGCAGCTCTTCGCCCATGCGCACATTGCCATCCTGGTAGTTGTCGACGCGCCTGCCCAGGTCCTTGATGCGCTGGTCACGCTGCGCATCGCCCTGGGCCTGTTGCGCGGCGATCAGCTTTTGCCCACGGATGTAGGACAAGAACATTGCCAGCGTGCCTGCCCAGAACAGGAACAGGACAATCACCGCCACCTCTAGAATCAATCAGATACTCTCCAGTTCCGACCATTCTTCTTCGCTCATCATCTTGTCGAGTTCGACCAGGATCAGCAGTTCGTTGTTCTTGTTGCACACGCCTTGAATGAACTTGGCGGACTCTTCGTTACCGACGTTCGGCGCTGTCTCGATTTCCGACTGACGCAGGTAAACCACTTCGGCCACGCTGTCGACCATGATCCCCACCACTTGCTTGTCGGCTTCGATGATGACGATGCGGGTGTTGTCGCTGATTTCGGCATTCATCAGGCCGAAGCGCTGGCGGGTGTCGATCACGGTGACCACGTTGCCGCGCAGGTTGATGATGCCCAGCACATAGCTCGGAGCGCCCGGTACCGGGGCGATTTCGGTGTAGCGCAGGACTTCCTGGACGCGCATCACGTTGATGCCGTAGGTTTCGTTGTCCAGCTTGAAGGTGACCCATTGCAGGATCGGATCTTCGGAACCCTTTGCCGCCGTCGCCTTGTCATTCATACCCTGATCCCCTCAAGAAACCGCCCTGGCGGTATTGTTCTGTTATGTAGGTTTATGCGGCGGCTTGCTGCCGCCCATGTGCCGGGCTCCGCCGCTGGCAATCAATTCGGCCAGTTCGGAAACATCGAGCAATGCACACATGTGTTCAATCACCGTGCCCGCCAGCCATGGCCGCTGGCCACGGTGACTGCGCCATTTGATTTCGTTCGGGTCCAGGCGCAACGAGCGACTGACCTGATGCACCGCCAGCCCCCACTCATAGCCCTGGACGGAAATCACGTATTGCAGGCCCTGCTTGAAGTCCTCGCGGTAGCGGTCGGGCATGACCCAACGGGCCGTGTCCAGCACCTTCAGGTTGCCTGCCTGGCTCGGCAGGATGCCGAGGAACCACTCCGGCTGGCCGAACAGCGACGTCAGTTCATGACCGGACAGTGGATAGATCGAACCCAGGCACACCAGGGGCACTGCCAGGGTCAACCCAGCGACATCGAACAACAGGCATTCGAAGGGCTCGGCCGCCCAGGCCGGACGACCGTTGGTTTCTGCCGGTGGCGGCGTGTTGGCGGGTGGCAGATGGACTTCGACCACGGGTGGTACCAGCACCTGCTGCACTTCGACAGGGACAGGAACCAAAATTTCTGGTTCGTCCATGGCCGGCGGCGCCAAGGCTTGCAGCAAGGGCGCGATAGTCGAGACCGGTGCCAGAACGGGGGCCGGGCTGTCCACCACGGCGACGGGTGCCTGCGCAATCGGCGCTACCACCTTTGAGGTAGCCACTACGGCATCGCGAGCTTGTTCTTCAAGCACCGCGGCCTGGAATTCATCCAGCGCGGCTTCAACCTCGACCACCTCGGGAGGGGCTTCGAAGGGCGGCGCAAGTTCCTCAGTAATGTCTTGCAGCAGGCTGTCCAGATAAGACTGCAGCGCCAGTTGCGGGCGCGATGTGATCTTCAATGGCCGGTTCATGGGCGCGCACCTGTAGGAGCTGCCGCAGGCTGCGATCTTTTAGCGATTTCAGACGCGCCGCAAAGCCAGATCAAAAGATCGCAGCCTGCGGCAGCTCCTACAGGGATCGGTGTCATTTTATGCCACCTGCGCGACGAGTTGGGCCGCCAGCAGATGCTTGAGCAGCGCGCGGTAGGCAACGACGCCACGGCTCTTGCCGTCGAATTGCGAAGGCGTCAGCCCCGCCCGACTGGCATCGCGCAGGCGTGTGTCGACCGGGATGTAGCCCTGCCAGATCTCTTCTGGAAACTTATCGCGCAACACCCGCAGCGTACCGAGGGACGCCTGGGTGCGGCGATCGAACAGGGTCGGCACGATGGTGAACGGCAAGGCTTGCTTGCGCGAACGATTGATCATCGCCAGGGTGTTGACCATGCGCTCCAGGCCTTTGACCGCCAGGTGTTCGGTCTGCACCGGAATCACCAGTTGCTGGCTCGCCGCCAAGGCATTGACCATCAGCACCCCGAGCAGTGGCGGGCTGTCGATCACGGCGTAATCGAAGTCCTGCCATAACTGCGCCAGGCTCTTGGCGATCACCAGGCCCAGGCCACTCTGGCCCGGCGACTGGCGTTCAAGGGTGGCCAGCGCGGTACTCGATGGCAACAGCGAAATGGACTCGTGACTGGTGGGCAGCAACAACTGACCGGGCAGGCCCTGGGGCACGCTGCCTTTATGCAGGAACAAGTCGTAGTTGCTGTGTTCCAGGGTGTCGGGGTCATAACCGAAATAGCTGGTCATGGAGCCGTGGGGGTCGAGGTCGACCACGACCACGCGCTTGCCCGCCTCGGCCAGTAACCCGGCTAGAGCGATGGAGGAAGTGGTTTTACCGACACCACCCTTTTGATTGGCGACTGCCCAGACTCTCATTCGATTGTTCCTCCCGCCCGAACGGATCGACCGGGAATTAGCTCAACGTGTTAATGCGGGTGACGGAGAATTGACGGCGTTCTCTCGTACCGGCGACATGACCTTGGTCGGTGCAGTTTGTGTGCCAGCACGCTTCAACGCGGCATCCGGTTGTGCATTGGCCGCTCCGGTTGCCGTGAGGCTGCGACGTATGTCCAGGTTGCGTGACACCACCAGCACCACGCGACGGTTGCGCGCGCGGCCCTCGGCCGTGGCGTTATTGGCCACTGGCTGGAACTCGCCATACCCCACCGATGCCAAGCGACCAGGGTTTACCCCTTGCATCGCCAGCATGCGCACGATGCTGGCCGAGCGCGCCGAAGACAGTTCCCAGTTGGTGGGATACTGCGCGGTGCGGATCGGTTGGTCGTCGGTGAAGCCTTCGACGTGGATCGGGTTGTCGAACGGCTTCAGGATCGCCGCTACCTTGTCGATGATGTTGAAGGCAATGTCGCTGGGCATGGCATCGCCGCTGCCGAACAACAGGCTGGAATTGAGTTCGATCTCGACCCACAACTCGTTGCCGCGCACGGTCATTTGATTGGAGCTGATCAGGTCGCCAAAGGCCGCGCTGATGTCATCGGCAATGCTTTTAAGCGGATCGCTGGCACCCGAGACACCGGCATCGACCTGGTCGCTGTCCTTGACCAATGGCTTGGCCGGAGTCACGGTCTTCGGCCGCTCGTCACCGATGGGGATCGGCTTGAGCGCACGATCGCTATCGGTAAAGACGCCCACCAGCGCCTCGGAAATGACCTTGTACTTGCCTTCGTTGATCGACGAAATCGAGTACATCACCACGAAAAACGCGAAGAGCAAGGTGATGAAGTCGGCGTAGGAAACCAGCCAACGTTCATGATTTACATGTTCATCATGTTGACGACGACGAGCCATAGTCCATTACCCCCATCAATCCATGAAGCCCTGGAGCTTCAACTCGATAGAGCGCGGGTTTTCACCTTCGGCGATCGACAGGATTCCTTCCAGCAACATTTCGCGATAACGCGACTGGCGCAACGCGATGGACTTGAGCTTGGCGGCAATCGGCAGCAACACCAGGTTGGCACTGGCCACGCCATAGATGGTGGCGACGAAGGCCACGGCGATGCCATTGCCCAGCTGCGACGGATCGCCCAGGTTGCCCATGACGTGAATCAGGCCCATCACCGCGCCGATGATGCCGATGGTCGGCGCATAACCGCCCATGCTTTCGAAGACCTTGGCGGCTTCGATGTCGCGGCTTTCCTGGGTGTAGAAGTCCACCTCCAGAATGCTGCGGATCGCTTCCGGCTCGGCGCCATCGACCAACAACTGCAGGCCTTTGCGCGAGTAGTTGTCGGGTTCGGCATCGGCCACCCCTTCCAGCCCGAGCAGGCCTTCCTTGCGGGCGGTCAGGCTCCAGTTGACGACGCGATCGATGCCACCGGCCAGGTCGACCCGCGGAGGAAACAGGATCCACGCCAGAATTTGCATGGCCCGCTTGAAGGCGCTCATGGGCGATTGCAACAACGCCGCGCCAATGGTCCCGCCCAGCACGATCAACGCGGCCGGTCCGTTGGCCAGCGCACCGATATGCCCGCCTTCGAGGTAGTTGCCGCCAATGATGGCGACGAACGCCATGATGATGCCGATGAGACTTAAAACGTCCATCAGACGCAGGCCTCGACGATGTGCCGGCCGATGTCGTCCAGCGCATACACTGCGTCGGCCAGTTCGGCCTTGACGATGGCCATGGGCATGCCATAGATCACGCAGCTGGCTTCATCCTGGGCCCAGATCGAACTGCCGCTCTGCTTGAGCAGGCGCGCGCCTTCGCGACCGTCCGCGCCCATGCCGGTCAGTACCACCGCCAGAACTTTGTCGCCATAGGACTTGGCCGCCGAACCGAAGGTGATGTCCACGCACGGCTTGTAGTTCAAGCGCTCGTCGCCCGGGAGGATTTTCACCGCTCCCCGGCCGTCGATCATCATTTGCTTGCCACCAGGCGCCAACAACGCCAGGCCCGGACGCAGGATGTCGCCGTCCTCGGCTTCCTTGACGCTGATCCGGCAAAGCTTGTCCAGGCGTTCAGCGAACGCCTTGGTGAAGGCCGCCGGCATGTGCTGGACCAGCACGATCGGTGCGGGGAAGTTGGCTGGCAGCTGGGTCAATACCCGCTGCAAGGCCACCGGGCCGCCGGTGGACGTGCCGATAGCCAGCAACTTGTAGGCTTTGCGTTTCGGCGCTGGCGACGACGGAGCCTGCGCAGGTGCACGGGCCGGGATCGGTGCGGGAGACGGGCGCACAAGCGCGCTGCTGCCATAACCGATGCTGCTCGATGGCGTTGGAGTTGGCGTTGGCACTGGAGTCGGTGCTACCACCGGCGCCGGCGCACTGTAGCTGCTGACACGACGATTACTGCGCGAGATGCTGAGAATCTTCTCGCACAGCAGTTGCTTGACCTTCTCGGGGTTGCGCGAGATGTCTTCGAAGTTCTTCGGCAGGAAGTCCACCGCGCCGGCATCCAGCGCGTCCAGGGTGACCCGGGCGCCTTCGTGGGTCAGCGACGAAAACATCAGGACCGGGGTCGGGCAGCGCTGCATGATATGCCGTACCGCGGTGATGCCGTCCATCATCGGCATCTCGTAGTCCATGGTGATCACGTCCGGCTTGAGGGCCAACGCCTGATCAATCGCCTCTTTGCCGTTGGTCGCCGTGCCGACGACCTGGATATTCGGATCCGCGGAAAGAATTTCCGAGACGCGGCGGCGGAAAAAACCCGAATCGTCCACCACCAGGACCTTGACTGCCATAAACACTCCATTAGACGCAGCGAGGCGTCAGTCGCCACCGCTGCGCCAGAATCAAATACGCCGTGCGGCGTAACGCTTGAGCATGCTCGGAACATCGAGAATCAGCGCGATGCGGCCGTCACCGGTAATGGTGGCGCCCGACATGCCCGGGGTTCCCTGGAGCATTTTGCCCAATGGCTTGATGACCACTTCTTCCTGGCCCACCAACTGGTCGACGACAAAGCCGATCCGCTGGGTGCCCACCGAAAGGATCACCACATGGCCTTCGCGCTGCTCTTCGTGAGCGGCGGAGCTGACCAGCCAGCGCTTGAGGTAGAACAACGGCAGTGCCTTGTCCCGCACGATCACCACTTCCTGGCCGTCCACCACGTTGGTGCGCGACAGGTCGAGGTGGAAAATTTCGTTGACGTTCACCAGCGGGAAGGCGAACGCCTGGTTGCCGAGCATGACCATGAGGGTCGGCATGATCGCCAGGGTCAGCGGCACCTTGATGACGATCTTCGATCCCTGGCCCTTGGCCGAGTAGATGTTGATCGAACCGTTGAGCTGGGAGATCTTGGTTTTCACCACGTCCATGCCCACGCCACGACCCGACACGTCGGAGATCTCGGTCTTGGTCGAGAAGCCCGGGGCGAAGATCAGGTTGTAGCACTCGGTATCGCTCAGGCGGTCGGCCGCGTCCTTGTCCATCACACCGCGTTTTACCGCGATGGCACGCAGGACGTTGGGGTCCATGCCTTTGCCATCATCGGAAATCGACAACAGGATGTGATCGCCTTCCTGCTCGGCCGCCAGGATCACCTTGCCGCCACGGGCCTTGCCCGACGCTTCGCGCTCTTCCGGCGATTCGATGCCGTGGTCGACCGCGTTGCGCACCAGGTGGACCAGCGGGTCGGCCAGGGCTTCGACCAGGTTCTTGTCGAGGTCGGTGTCTTCGCCGACCAGTTCCAGGTTGATCTCTTTCTTGAGCTGGCGCGCCAGGTCGCGAACCAGGCGCGGGAAGCGTCCGAACACTTTCTTGATCGGCTGCATCCGGGTCTTCATGACCGCCGTCTGCAGGTCGGCCGTGACCACGTCGAGGTTCGACACGGCCTTGGACATGGCTTCGTCGGCACTGTTGGCGCCCAGGCGCACCAGGCGGTTACGCACCAGCACCAACTCGCCGACCATGTTCATGATCTCGTCGAGCCGCGCGGTATCGACCCGCACGGTGGTCTCGGCTTCACTGGCCGGTTTTTCCGCAGGCGGCGCGGCCGGAGCTCGGGCCGCGACTGGTGCTGCGGCTGCCGGCGCTTTGGCTTGCGGTTCGGGCGCCTTGGCAACGGGCTTGGGTGCGACAACCTTGGCGGTCGATGCCGCCACGGAGGCGTTCGAGCTGCTGGCCGTTGTCGCGGTGCCGACTTCGCTGAACTTGCCTTTGCCGTGCAATTCGTCGAGCAGTGCCTCGAATTCATGATCGCTGATCAGATCACTGCCGGCCGCCGCTGCAGTTGGCGCTGCCGGTGCTGGCACAGAGGCAATGGCCGACTCCAGCGCCTCAACGGCAAAGTTGCCTTTGCCATGCAGCTGGTCGAGCAAGGCCTCGAATTCTTCGTCGGTGATGTCGGCGCTATCGCCCGCCTCTTTCGCCGCTGACGCCTCTGGCGGCGCGGCGGGTGCCGGGGCCACTGCATCGACGGCGAACTTGCCCTTGCCGTGCAGTTGATCGAGCAACGACTCGAACTCGGCGTCGGTGATTTCGTCGCTGGCAGGCACTTCGCTGGCGG
>Ga0209542_10013789_pt1 | contig 13853 bp, 11 predicted proteins | sample RifCSPhighO2_01_FD_184028 | JGI IMG/M metagenome (GOLD analysis project Ga0209542, IMG submission 184028) | Soil microbial communities from Rifle, Colorado - Rifle CSP2_plank highO2_0.1 (SPAdes) (version 2) | ecosystem: Environmental > Terrestrial > Deep subsurface > Rock core/Sediment ...
CGCCACCGTCGAAAAAATGAAGAAAAATCGCATAGACTACAAAAAAATCATTATAACAACGGTGGCGATGACCGGATTACTTGCTATTGCCTTACTCGCTCCCAACGCCATCCAAATATTTAAACCGTTTATCAAGAAAAATAATGAAAATAAGTTTAGATATTACCTAAAAAGAAAAACCAATAAACTTATTAAAGATGGATTGTTGGAGGAGAAAACGGAAAAAGGAAGAAAAATCTTGCGATTAACCAAAAAGGGGGAGAGACAACTTGTTTATTATAGGATTAAAGAAAAAAAATATAATAAATGGGATGGTAAATGGAGGTTAATTATTTTTGATGTGTGGGAGAATGCAAGATACAAACGAGATTTATTAAGAAAAGAAATAAAAGATTTTGGTTTCATTCAACTCCAACGAAGTGTTTGGATATTTCCGCATGATTGTGAAGAATTTGTGGAACTTCTCAAGACCGATTTGTCATTTGGAAAAAATATAAGGTATATGGTTGTTGAAAGTTTAGACTACGATCAGAGTTTGAAAAAAAGATTTAATCTGACATAAAATTTCATTGGTACAAATTTCCACGACCGCTTTTATATAATCATATTCCTTGCGAGGAATGGGCTCTTTTTCGTGGCCGATGTCCAGTCAGTGGAATGAAAATAACTGGTTATGAAAATGACGCAGAAATATTTTGTGTTATCACTGGCGGGCAAATAGAAGGTGTTGGCACTCCAACTACCATGTGTAAACGAATCGATGGCACATATTGCAATGCCCAATCCAACCTAGACGGCGACTGCCCCGACCCAAACAACCCCAATCCCTCCGCCGGCAACTCCGAAGGGATATAAACCCAACCCCCCTAATTTCTTATACTAGTATTTTGAAAAACACTAGTATAAGAAATTGTTAGCCATAAAATTTTGATTGATTATGATAAAATTATGACATGGATCAAAAATTTAAAGATTTTATTAAAGTCACCAAATTTCTGAATAAGAAAGACATCATTCCTGTTTTATACGGTTCTCTCGGTCTATATCAAATTATCGAACCTCAAAATGAAATAGATGATATTGATTTTCTTATCCCAGAAATTTGGCTAAAAGATAAGTGTGTAGAATTTATGGAATATCTGGAGTCAAATAATTTTAAGATGGATAATGAACATGAACACGAATTCTCACATCCAAAAATTAAAGGTCGCATTGCTTTTGGTTCTATGGAGGAATCAGAGATGCACTCAGGGTTGAAAAGTGATGGACTTATACCAGCCAGTTTTGATGGAGCCAAATATTTGACTCTCAGTGCTCAACAATATCTGAATGCTTACAGGGCTTGTTTCAAAGATAGCTATCGTCGAAAGAAAAAAGGGGATAGTGATATGAAAAAGATCAAGGCTCTGGAAGAATACATCAAGAATTACTCGAACCAATCTTAGACTGTTTCTTTAACAATCACCCACACACCAATCACTTTCCACCAATCATCCACACCCCATTTTTCTTATACTAGTGTTTTGCCTGTCCGCCATTGGCCGAAGTCGTAGGCGTAGGCAGGCGGGCAAAACACTGCAATGAGAAACGGTGGGGAGAATTGTGATAGAATGATAATATGTTTGAAAGATTTTTTAACAAAGAGTCCAAAGAATCGGAGGATCCGGAGAGAATCTTGGCTAAGATTGCAAACGAGGAGTTCTCAAAAACCGGTGTGCATGGGTCTGCTATACACATGGCTTTTAGGGCTGTTCAAGAAGAGAATATTGAAAGAGACTTTGGATTGACCAATAATCATTTGTTAAACATAGTGAAAAATTGTGCCTACGGACAGAGTGATGTTGGTGAGGACTTGCTGTATGGCGGACCCGGGCAAACTTTTGCCACGATTGATCAAGAAATCAAAAGAATTCGTGATGGTCTAAGTGAAGAAGAGCAAAGAGGTTGAATTCGGAAGCAGATTCCGTTTGAGTTTAGTACTATGTTAGCTCCGTCGCAGAAGTTGTTTGGGAATAAATAGAATGATACTATAATATGTATTAATTACTTATAATATATTTATTATGGAATACACTATTAGTGCCTTTGTTGACAAACTTTTGCAGGAAAAAGGAGTTTCGGGGTTATCAGATGAGGTTATGAGTCAACTAAAAAGTGATTTGGTTGATCGGGCCGAAAATATTATCAATGCAGAAATTCTCGCCAACATGCCAAAAGATGCAATAGAAGAATTTGAGAAAAAACTGGATGGTGGAAGTGATGAAGAAATTCAAGAATTTTGCCGTGCACACATATCAAATATGGACGAGGTAATCGCTGGTGGTTTAACAAAATTAAAAAACATCTATTTAGCTGACATGTCGGCTTAATAGTAAAACCTTAATCATATGTCATCAGAATCTTTTAGTAATAAGCGAGTCGCTATAGTAGATACGAGTGAGGCTTTGGAAGAACAGGCTCGAGATATGGCTGAGGAAAGTTTGACGGCGTCAAAAGAAGACCTTAAGGGAATAAAAGGGGTCTTTTCTAAGATTTGGAAGCATAATCTTGCCCGTGAATACTACAGACAAAAAGAGATTGCAAAAGCCAAAAATGAAATTTCGGAATCAGGTAACCTACTTGTTGGTGAGGGAGCAGAACAAGTTGTACATGATGAAGCAATGAATGCCGTGGTAGACAGGTTTGTACAAGAATATGAGGAAGCTATTCATACCGAGGCTGGAGAAGAAAGAAATGTTGTCGGTAATGAAAGTGCAGAAGACCAACATATAAGCATTTCTGTACGTGCTTTGATAAGAGAATATGCTTCAGGAAGAATTGATGAAGATAATTTTAATGAGGAACGAAAAAGGATTATCGCTGATGCTACTGGCCTAACTGATGATGAATTGGAAAAGGCTGTTAGTCATACAGATAATCTTTTTGAAATAGCTAAACAAGCAAAAACAGCAGTTGAGCACGGTGCAAGCTTGGATGATATAGATCAGGAAATTGAAATTGTCGTGGGTAAGGCTAAATTGGGGGTTCGTACAGAATCACATTATAATACTGTCGATCGTATTTCATCTAAATTACAAAAAACTAAAGTTGGTCAGTATTTTAATGAAACCACAATAGCTTGTGGTGTAGCGATTGCGTATTCATTAACTGTCGGAATTTCACAAAAATTAGCTAGAAGTAAAGCACTTGCTTGGGGGACTTTTGGTGCGTCTGCATTGGTTGGTGGAGTTATTGCTGGCACAAGAGAAAGCGTCAAAGTTGAGGATGAAAGAAGACAACATTCACGAGAAAGAGCAAAAGGTAAAGAAATGACTCCAGAAATGAAGAGGAGAATGGAGATTGAAAAGACAATATATAAAACCGTTCCGGCTAAAACACTTTCTGAATCAATAACAAGCCTCTCGAACAGAATTAATAGTCCGGAAGATTTGTTTGAAGCGATAAATATTCTTGCAGAAGCGGAGTCCAGAATAAGATTATCTGATACTGAGCAAATAGATCTTATTTCTTATCATGATTTTGGTTCAATTGAAAAGGAGAGACTTGATTTAGATATTGCACGCGCAGAAGCAAAAGTAAAAATGCGTCACATGGTTTCAGACGGTACAATTGTCATCCCTGATGGAAAATCGTTTGATGAATTTTATTCATCTGTGTTAGATGAGCAGACTACTGGGTTGCGAGAAGGTGATGAGGGTATGGAGGTAAGAGATAGATTATTTAAAAAAATGAAGAGAAAAAAAGTAGCGGGAGCTGTGTTTAAGGCTGTAGCTACTGGGTTGGTTATTGGTGGAATTGCTCAAGAAGCGTCTGCGTTTTTCAGTGATAATAAGGAAGGGGTGATAGAACATGCATTGGGTATGAACAAAGGTCATGTTCCAAAAAGTGTTACCGCCTTAGAGGGTATATGTAGATGGATAGAGGGGGAAAAAATTGCGGGGCGTGCAATACATAATACTGTTTTACCCGATGGTTCTAAGGTTGTTTTACCAGATGGAGTTGAAATTGTGCCAAACCCAACTACTCAAGGAGAGTTTTTATTTACTAAGGATGGAGAAGTAATTTCAGATGGTATTAAATTTGATGGTGGTAAATTAACACAGGCTTCTGAAGACATACTAAAGCAACACGACGTAAATATTAGTCATAGTGTGACCCAGTTAACACAATCGACTCAGGTTAGTCATACCACTCAAGAAGTAGTTGGTGAGCATCCAGATTTATTTCATAGGATTCATAGAAAGTTTTGGTACGACAACAATACACCAAAATTTGATAGGAATGAATTGAAATTGCATTGGGGAGGTCAGGGTAAGACAGGTATTGATTCAGGCGGGAATTATGTTTTTAATGTTGCCCGAATGACACCCGATGGTTCAGTGCATAATGATTTGTCTGTAAATGCTCAGGAAGCTATAAAGAGTGGCCAATTAAGAATGTTGCTATCGTTAAGTGCTGATACACAATTTAATGCAGTAGAAGTTCCTATTGATGCTAACGGTAATGCAATTATTGATCCAAATAGCGAAATTGCAAAGATGTTCTTTAGGAATGAAGGTGGTCATCTAAAATTTATCGGTAAGTTTGCAGAGGTTGGTCGTTTAGTTGGACCAGCAGCTGATGGGGCAGGACAGTATGAGGTATTAGCAACCCATGTAGGTGAGGGAGTGAAAAATGTGAATGAAATTGGTGGAACTATTACTAATATTCCAATTACAACATTTGGTGTGATGGATGAGGAACCCTTCGTAGAGCCACCACCATTCATTCCAGTCTTTGGTAGAACTCCTCTAGAGAAAATGAGAAACCCTAAGGGTGAAATAATTAATTACGCATATAGTGGATTTTCAAGTATAAGAAGGGAGGATTATGAATCAAGAATGTCAGAAGATTTAAGGAAAAACCCAGATGCTAGTTTGGATGAAAAGAAAGAAATTAAAGAATATTTATTACATCAGGAAAATAGTCATTCAGAAAATATAAATCAATTAGTTACTGAAGCTGGCCCGATGAATATGGATTGTAAAATATCTGTCTGTATACCTGTTGCAGGCCATCAGGAAGGTAAAGTTATATATAAAACTCTTGAAAACTACCTACAACAAACTGCAGATAAGAGCAATTTTGAGATTGTTTTATTTGTTAATCAACCAGATAAAGATAAGGGTGGTAAATTAGTAATTCCAGATGAAACGATGCCAGAGATCAACCGTTTCAAAAAGGATCATCCAGAAATGAAAGTTGTCGTTATGAATAAAGTAATTCCGATTGAAAAGGCTCATATTGGTTACGTTAGAAAATTACTTAATGATTCTGTGTTAAAGAGACATTTAGATCGTGGTAAAACAGCCCCAGATCACATCATTGTAAGTAATGATGCAGATAATAAGGGTGTTGCTACGGAGTATATACAAAATTTTCTTGATAAATTCGAACAACACCCTGAGACTGATGCATATATGGGGCAATTAGACTGGGATTTAGAATCATATGTTAGAAATCCACTGGTTCATATAGGAACAAGATTATTTCAATATGTTGATGTTCAGCTGAGAAAAGGTGATAAAAATAATATTCCATCATCTGGTGCTAATTTTGCTTTTCGATCTGGAATGTACGCCGCTGTTAATGGATATAGAGATGACGCTGAGCTTGCAGAAGATGTTGATTTAGGAAGGGCGATGAAAGCGTCAAGAGTTGGTGCAAAAAACAAAAGAGCAATCGATTTTGCGGGTGCAAGAGTTTCTCGATTATTTACATCATCTCGTCGAGCTGAAAAGGCAATCAAAGATGGACTTTCTCCTGTGGAGCAATGGAATAAAGGTTTTAGTGCATTTGATGATGAGGTGAGAAAAATAGATTGGGAATCAATTTCAAGTAGTATAGATTATGATAATCCAGAGAGTGTAAAAGTTCTTGAAGAAAAATTAGAGTATGTGATAAACAGAACCATGAAAGCGATGACATGGGCAAATAAAGACCATCAAATCTTCAGAAGAGCATTATGGATGCTTGGTATAAAATATAAATTAGTTGGAGTTAATCAAATTAAAATTGTTGATTCTACAAAACTTATAAAAGGATTGAAAGAATATAAAAATGAAGCTTCAGAAATTTTGGATATAAAAACAAAAATATAATTTTACTATTGCCCTCTTTTTAGGTATTCTTACAGCATGAGTTTATCAATTGGAATTGTTGGATTACCTAATGTCGGGAAATCGACATTGTTTAATGCGCTGACAAAAAAATCGGTGCCGGCGGAGAATTATCCTTTTTGTACTATAGATCCGTCTGTCGGTATTGTTCCTGTGCCAGACGAGCGACTTTGGAAACTTTCGGAATTATCTAAATCAGCCAAGACCATTCCAGCTGTAGTGGAATTTGTTGATATCGCTGGTCTGGTCAAGGGGGCATCCGAAGGTGAAGGATTGGGAAATAAATTTTTGCAAAATATAAGAGAGGTGGATGCCATATTGGAAGTGGTTCGAGTTTTTGAGGATAAAGACATCATTCATGTTAATAATAAAATTGATCCATTGTCTGATATTGAGGTAATTAATTTGGAACTTGTTTTGGCTGATTTGCAAACAGTAACTAAACGATTGGTTGGTTTGGTTAGAGATGTCAAAAGGGGAGATAAGAATGCCGTTTTAGAAAATGAAGTCTTAGAAAAAACTCAAAAATGTTTGGAAGAAGGCAAATTGGCTTCAAGTATGAATCTTGATGAAACGGAAAAGAAAGTCTTGCTGACTATGCAACTCTTAACCATGAAGCCGATTTTATACGCTCTGAATGTGTCCGAAGCTTCATCGGAAAACAAATCAGAGATAAAAGAAAAAGTTCCCGGGCCTTATGTCATAATTGATCCCATTTTTGAGAAGGGGCTTGATGAGTTAATTAAAAAAGCTTACGAAATATTGAATTTGATTACCTATTTTACAACCGGAGAAGATGAATCAAGAGCGTGGACTATAGTTCGGGGCTCCACCGCTCCGGTTGCCGGCATGGCCATTCACACGGATTTTAGAGACAAGTTTATTCGGGCCGAAGTCGTTCATAATACCGATTTGTTGTCTTCCGGTTCTTATCCTTCAGCTAGAGAGAAGGGGTTGGTCAGGACAGAAGGGAAAGAATACATGGTCAAAGACGGTGATGTAGTAGAGTTTAAGATTTAACCTCTTGTGATATACGGCAAGAAAGCCGTAAGACATTAAAAATAATTTGGCACGGTATGTTGCTGAATTATTTTGTGGGATTTTACTACAGTTAACTGTAGTAAAATTCATGCGATAAGTTTGTGTGAGGAAGGTGCGCATCGGGTAATTTTATGCTAGCATCTTCTTAGAAAAGGAGTGAGAATGATTCAAAAAAAGCAATGGAACGGAGCATGGTCTTGTAATGACCGATGCCCTTGGCCGGGTGATTTTCATCTGAAGGATTGTCGGTTCAAATCAAAGAGTAGGGAGGAAATAGCCCAAATGCTTGAACGAATCGGAAGAGAAAGAGAGGAAGAAGAAATAAAAGAACGGGGGGAGAAAAATGACTAAAATGGAAATAGCCATTCTATCCGTCGGTCTAGGTTGGGCTGCGATAAAACTGTTTGGTTTTCTTTACCTTGTTCATTGTGTCATGGAAAATTCCGATAAGCCGGAAAAAAGTTACAAAATGGGCAAGGTATCAATAGAGGTGATCTATCGGTTCATCAAGACAGCCGACTTTTTCGGGAGGGCTTGGAAAAAACTGAAATTCTTTTTCAACTCCGGTCGTTTTTGAGGGCTTCATACGCGAAGCCCTTTTGTTTTGTAATTAAAATTGGTATAATTTGGATGTTAGAAATAAATTAAAAAATATGTCAAAAAAAGGATACAAAGATAATATAGAAAAACTAACAACAGAAAATATTAGTTTTAGAAAAGTGCTTTACACAGGCGAAGAAAGTCAATTGGTTTTGATGAGTCTAATTCCCGGAGAAGAAATCGGGAATGAGGTTCATCCTGACAACGACCAATTTTTCAGGTTTGAATCGGGTAATGGAGATGTCAGGATAGACGACTCATCATATTCCGTTGGTGACGGCGACGCCATAATTGTTCCCAAAGGAGCAAGACATAATGTGGTGAACACAGGCAAAGAACCATTAAAATTTTATACTATTTATAGTCCGGCTCATCATAAAGATGGTGTTGAACATGTTACCAAGGAGCAGGCTCTGTCACAGGAGGGAGATTTTGACGGCATAACAACTGAGTAGTAGGTATCCTTACGAACAGGGCATACGAATGGGATTATTAATTAATACAAAAAAAATGAATTCAGAAAATAAACCAACAGCTAAAGATTTTTTTCTAAATCTTGGTGCCATTGTCGCTCTGGCTGTCTTTGTCGGCAATTTTATTAGTTTATTATTTACGGTGATAAACAGAGCTTATCCGCCAACAGACGGCGGTTATTATGTCAGCTCATCAATCAGTTTTCCGGTAGCCGCTCTCATAATAATTTTCCCTGTATATCTATTATTGATGTGGTTGTTGGAAAGAGATTATTCGGTTTTCTCGGAATTAAGACATGGAATTGTCAGAAGATGGTTGACTTTCATTACTCTGTTTGTGGCCGGTGGAGCGTTGATCGGAGATTTAATAACCGTTTTGTATTATTTTATTGATGGTAGAGATATGACTGCCGGTTTTTTGATGAAAGTGTTGTCCGTTTTGATAATATCGTTGGGGGTATTCTTCTATTACATTTATGATTTATTGGGAAAAACCAACAGTTCTTCCAGAAAAATCTGGGTTGGTGTTTCGGCTCTGGTTATCCTGTTGTCAATTGTCTGGGGTTTTTCTGTTCTAGGTTCTCCAAAAACACAAAGATTGATGAAGTATGACGAGCAAAAAGTAAATGATCTGATGGCTATTGATGGTGGGGTAAATAATTATTACTCAACGAACGGGGCTCTACCGCAAAAGATAGAAGATTTCTCATCTACCTACTATGTTTCAACTATTGATTCTCAAACCGGAGAGCAATATGTTTACGAAAAAACAGGGGACTTGAATTATAAACTTTGCGCGATGTTTAATATGGCTTCACAAGATTTGAATAATACATACTCATATCCAAAGATTAGTGGTTTGTGGGTACACCTGGCCGGGGAATATTGTTTTGAAAGAACCGTAAATCCGAACTCTTACTATAAAGGAATTCCGGATGTTCCGTTTCGTTAGTTTAATTAGAATTCCCCTAGGGGTTGCCTAGGGGAGGGAAAGAAAAATCTACTAACACGGAGTGTTAGTAGGTTTTTTGCAATGAGTCGGCTTTTTAGTTAATATATAGAAACATGCGAAAAAATAATCAAAAAAAATATAATCATCTGAAAGTTGAGAAAGAATATAATCATCTAAAAATTGAGAAAGAATGGCAAGTGCGGTGGGAGAAAAAGAAAGTATATAAGACTGGTTCGACAAGCTCACCACAAGCGAAAAAAAAGAAATGCTATGTTTTAGACATGTTTCCGTATCCCAGCGGGACCGGTCTTCATGTCGGTCATCCGAAAGGATATATCGGTTCGGATGTTTATGCCCGAATGAAAAGGATGCAGGGTTATAATGTTCTCCATCCGATGGGTTATGACGCTTTCGGTTTGCCGGCTGAACAATATGCCCTAGAGTACAAAATCGCTCCAAATAAGGCGGTGGCTGAAAATGTTGAGACATTTGAAGGGCAATTGAAACAAATAGGGTTGTCTTATGATTGGGATAGAAAAATAAACACCACCGACCCGAATTATTATCGCTGGACTCAATGGATTTTTCTTAAACTTTACAATTCTTGGTATAACAAAGAAAAGAACAAAGCCGAACCGATTGAAACTCTCATTGAGGAATTTGAAAAATTCGGTTCAATTTGGAAAGACAAAAGTCCTAAGGATAAACAAGATATTTTAATGAAATATCGGTTGGCCTATGAAGGGTTCAGTGAAGTAAATTGGTGTCCCGTTTTAGGTACGGTTTTAGCCAATGATGAGGTGGCCGACAGTCCCAATGGTTTAATCTCGGAGCGAGGCGGGTTTCCGGTGGTTAAAAAGGAAATGCGTCAATGGTTTCTCCGCATAACCGCCTACGCCGACAGATTACTTTCCGGGTTGGAGACACTTGATTGGTCAGGACACATAAAAGAAATACAAAGAAATTGGATAGGGGAAAGCAAAGGGTTGCTTTTCAGAGCCAAAGTCAAAGATTTGGATCTTGTGTTGGAAACATTTAACGCTCATTTTAACGCTTGTTATGCCGATACTTTTTTTGTTATAGCTCCCGACCATCCGTTGCTTCCGATTTTGGTAAAAGGATTACCGGAAGAGGAAAAAGTTTTGAAAAAAGCCGGAGAAATCGTTGAAAGAAGAAACAGATTTGCCGAAGGAGAATATAGGGAGATAGACGGTGTGTTTACCGGAAGATATGCCGTTGACCCTCTTGGAAACGGTGATTTACCCATTTGGGTAGCCAGTTTTGCTTTGAAAGATTATGGTACCGGGATTGTAAAATGTTCGGCTCATGATGAAAGAGATTTCGCTTTTGCTAAAAAATTTAATATTCCGCTGAAAGTGGTTCTTGTCCCGACCGATGAAAAACTGGGTAAAAAAGTTTTTGCCCAAGAAATTTGTTTCTCGGATATGGAAGGCGGTATTTTAATCGAGCCGAAAGAATTTTACGGGAGAAGAGCGGGGGATGTTAGACGGGACATAATCAAGCATGTTGTATCTCGCGGATTGGCCAAAGAACATACCACATATAAAATGCGAGATGCCGTTTTCGCTCGTCAAAGATATTGGGGAGAACCGATACCTCTTTTTAAAGATAAGGACGGAATATTACACCAGATTTCAGAAAAAGATTTACCTCTTGAATTGCCAAAAGTCAAATCGTATATGCCGACTGGAACGGGAGAATCACCTCTGGCTGGAGTCAAATCGTGGGTTGAAAAAGGGCTGGAAACCAATACCATGCCGGGATGGGCCGGTTCATCGTGGTACTACCTTGCATATATGACGCAAGGAATTTCCAATTTCCAATTCCCAATTTTCAATAATACAAAAGCTAAAAAAACTAAAGATGCTATCAAATATTGGAAAAATGTTGATATGTATGTCGGAGGAGCCGAACACGCAACGGGACATTTGTTATATGCCAGATTCTGGAATAAATTTTTATATGACTATAATTTAGTTGTAACCGAAGAGCCGTTTCAAACTCTGAAAAATCAAGGGATGATTTTAGGCAGTGATAATCGCAAAATGAGCAAGAGGTGGGGAAATGTTATAAATCCGGATGATATGGTCAAAATATACGGCGCGGACACTTTACGTCTTTACGAAATGTTTATGGGGCCGTTTGAAGCCTCGCTTCCCTGGAACACGGATAATATTCTTGGGGCCAGAAGATTTGTCGAGAAGGTCTGGCGACTTAAATCAAAAATTGAAAATCAAAAATCGGTTAAATCGGACGAAAAAATCGAAAAAATTCTTCATAAGACCATAAAAAAAGTTACGGAAGACATTGAAAATTTCGATTTTAATACTGCCATTTCGGCCATGATGATATTGGTGAACGAGATAGAAGGAGCTATGGTCAACGACGGCAAGATGGCTAAAAAAGATTTTGAATTATTCTTAAAAATTTTATCTCCCTTTGCTCCGCATGTCACCGAAGAAATTTGGCGAGATTTTGGACGCAAGAATTTTTTGGTTTTAGAGAAGTGGCCAAAATTTGATATAAAGAAAACTCAAGAACTGGAAATAAAAATAATGATTCAAATCAACGGCAAGGTCAGAGCATCATATCAAACTCATTTTGGAGTAAAGGAAGACGAGGTTTCCAGTCAAGCCAGAACTCTGCCAGAGGTGGAAAAGTGGCTGATTAACAAGGAGATTAAGAAAGTCGTCTTTGTTCCGAATAAGCTTATAAACTTCGTTACTTTCTGAAAAAATAAGAATATTTTTAGGTTTTAGGGTCAAGGCTTGACTTAAATTGACTATAATGATACAAATAAGACATCTAATTGTCTTAATTAATAGTTTTAGCAAAATAATATGACCGAGAAAACACCAATCACTTTTAAACCGAAGCAAGCGGTAAAAAAATTACTTTCTGTTTTGAATGATAGATCAAAAGATGTAATAACCAGTCGTTTTGGTCTGGGTAACGATACCAAACGAATGACTCTTGAGGCTATCGGAAAAAAATACAAAATTACCCGTGAGAGAGTGAGACAAATTGAAAACTACTCAGTCATTAATATTCGCAAGTCAAAGGAATATCAAAAAGAAAAGCCGGTTTTTGATGAAATCAGAGATGTTATAGCCGAACTGGGCTCTACCATAACCGAAGAGCATTTGTTAAACCATTTGACCAAAGACAAGAGTACTCAAAATCATTTGCATTTCTTGCTGGTGGTGGGGGAAGATTTTCATAAAGAAAAAGAGGATATTGAATTCAAACATCGTTGGACAGTGGACAAAGAACTGTCGAGAAAAATTCATGCTTCTTTAAGACAACTGTATTCAACACTTTCGGATGATGAAATTCTGCTTGAATCGGATATGATAGAAAAATTTTTAGAACACTTAAAAGATGTGTCAGACAAATATAAAAACGAAGAGATAGCCAAAAGATGGTTGGCCCTTTCCAAATTGATTGATAAAAATCCTTTGGGCGAGTGGGGCAAGTCAAAATCTCCGAATATAAACGCCAAGGGGATGAGAGATTATGCTTTTTTGGTTATCCGAAGACATGGTTCCCCGATTCATTTTCGAGAAGTGGCTAAACTTATTACCGAACTATTCAAGAAAAAAGCTCACATTGCCACCACCCACAATGAACTGATAAAAGACCCGAGGTTTGTTTTGGTTGGCCGCGGTTTATATGCTCTGTCCGAATGGGGTTACATGAGCGGAGTAGTCAAAGATGTCATCAGGGCGGTTATAGAAAAAAATGGTCCGATGACCAAGGATGAAATAATCAAAAAAGTTTTGAAGGAAAGATATGTCAAAGAAAACACCATCATGGTTAATCTTCAGAATCCGAAGTATTTCAAAAAATCCAAAGAAGGCAAATATAGTGTGGTGTAGGAATTATTTTAAATTTAAAATCGTTGTGTTATAATATTTTGTATGTTTGAATCACTGATTCATTTGTTTCAAAATGATGGTGCTTTGTTAACACTCAAGATACTCTACTATCTTTCTTTTGTTTTTATACCGTTTGTGTTGGTAAATACAACTTGGTATCTCTGGGTTCAGTATCGTCGAGCTTTGTTTTTTGCCGAGCAAGAATATATTTTGTTGGAAATAAAATTGCCGAGAGAGATATATAAATCTCCGAAAGCCATGGAGTTTTGCATTGATAATTTATGGACTGTCGCCAGTGAAAGAAATTGGTATGAAAAATATTGGAAGGGACAAGTGCGCAGTTCGTATTCTTTGGAAATTGTTTCCATAGACGGAGCGGTTCATTTTTATATTTGGGCTAAAAAGGGCGATAAAAATAAAATAGAAGCCGATTTATATTCGCAGTATCCGGGCATAGAGATATACCAAGTGTCGGATTATACCGCTACGGTAAACTATAATCCGGAAATGAATGATATGGCTATGACCGAATTTAAATTAACCAAAGCCGACGCCTTTCCTATCAAAACTTACATTGATTACGGGATGGATAAAGATCCGAAAGAAGAGCATAAAATTGATCCGATGACTCCATTGATTGAATTTCTCGGTTCCTTGCAAAGAGGTCATCAAGCTTGGATTCAGATTATTATAAAAGCTCATAAAGCCGAACAAAAAGACCCTCAAAAAA
>Ga0209542_10013793_pt1 | contig 13849 bp, 14 predicted proteins | sample RifCSPhighO2_01_FD_184028 | JGI IMG/M metagenome (GOLD analysis project Ga0209542, IMG submission 184028) | Soil microbial communities from Rifle, Colorado - Rifle CSP2_plank highO2_0.1 (SPAdes) (version 2) | ecosystem: Environmental > Terrestrial > Deep subsurface > Rock core/Sediment ...
TAGCTTGGGGATAGCGGGCGCAAAAACTCTCAAGAGACCCCAGCACTAGCAACGCCAGTGTCTTTTTTCTTACACTTTTTCGAGGTAGTATTAATTCATAAATCCTAAATCATAAATCTTAAATCACAGGTATGGACTACTCAATTATCTTTTACGTTTTAATTATTGCCGGGATTGGAGTGTTGGTTTATCTTCAGTTGCGAAAAAAAGAAGAGCCAAAGAAAGACGATGGCGCCATGTTGATGTTGCAGCAGCAAATTAATCAGATTTCCCAGGTGTTGGACAGTAAACTTTCCGAATCCAATAAAAACGCGCAATTTCAATTTAACCAATCGGCAAAAATTATTGGTGATGTGCGTGAAAGGCTGGCAAAACTGGATGAAACAAATAGGCAAGTAGTGGGGTTTGCCGACCAGCTGCAAAGTTTGCAAGATATTTTAAAAAATCCAAAGCAGCGGGGAATTTTAGGCGAATATTATTTGGAAACGGTGTTAAAAAATGTGTTGCCGCCCGGCAGTTTTCAAATGCAATACGGTTTTAAAGATGGGGGGATTGTGGATGCCGTAGTCTTTGTTGATAAATTGATTATTCCGATTGATTCAAAATTTTCTTTGGAAAATTATAATAGAATGGTGGAAGCGCGGGATCCAAATGAAAAAAAGCGTTTAGAAAATATGTTTGTGGCAGATTTAAAGCTGCGGATTGATGAAACTTCAAAATATGTAAAACCGGAAGAAAAAACTACTGATTTTGCTTTTATGTTTATCCCCAGCGAAGCGGTGTATTACGATTTACTTATCAATAAAATTGGCGTTATTTCGGAAGATACTAATAACTTGGTGTATTATGCGGGCAAGAAAAAGGTGATTGTGGTTTCGCCAACCAGTTTTTTGGCCTATTTGCAAACGGTATTGCAGGGAATGAAAAACCAGAAAATCTCCGAGCAGGCGCAGATGATTATTAAAGAAGTTGAGCGCTTGGGCAAGCATATGTATACTTATTCAGAATATGTAAACCGAATGGGCGATAATTTGGATAAAACGGTCAGTTCCTACAATAAAGCTCGCGCCGAATTTTTGAAGGTAGATAAAGACGTGGTTAAAATTACGGACGGCAAGTCGCAGGTGGAAATAGGGGAAGTGGATAGGCCGGATATTGACTCTTCTTTGTGATTTTGTTAAACTATTCTCAATGTTAGCTATAGTAAAAACTGGGGGTAAGCAATACATTGTAACTCCCGGAGACAAATTAAAGGTAGAAAAGATTGACGCAGAAGAAGGGAAAGAAATAACCCTTGGAGAGGTTTTGTTATACGATAAGAATAAGAAAGTAGAAATTGGAACTCCATTTGTAAAAGGAGCAAGCGTGAAAGCAAAAGTTCTGGGCGACGGCAAGGGTGATAAATTAATTATTTTCAAATATAAATCAAAGAAAAGATATAAAAGAAAAATCGGGCATCGCCAGCCATTCACCGAGATTGAAATTGTTTCTATTGATAATTAAACCGCTATGTTAGCGGTTTTTTTATGGCTCCGAATATGTTGGTCATGGGGGATGGTCACTATATTCGGGGTGGAGAAGGTCTTTGACATCTTAGGGGAAGGAGAGTTAAAGAATGAAGAATCCCGTTCCTGTTAAGTTAACTGACGTGATTCAGTGCCATTGTGGCCATTCGGCTCCATTGAAGTCTTTCAAGTTTGTGCCTTGGCTCAAATTTCGAGAGCCGGGGTGTGAGCGCGCTGTTTCAGGTTACTACTATTGTCGATGTCAGGATGGCTTACCTTTGCCGTCAGGTAAGGTCAAGTCGTCGGCTTTGGTGGGCAAGAAAAAGAGAAGGAAAATAGAGCGGAGCGAAAGAAGAGGATTCGCCAGGCCGATAGCCTTTCGGCAAGGTGGTAGTAGGAAGGATCCGAGAATTATTCTTTCCTTCCCACCAGAACCAGACCAAGATGAAGCCCTTGAACCAGGTCAGGCTCTTGTGCTTGAAACTGTGGCTTCCTTCTAAAGCAAACCAATAGGCCCTGCGTTTTCGCCGGGCTTTTTTCTTTCTTCCGGTTTGTAAATTTTTTAAAATCTGTTAACAATGAGTTATGGAAAGAGAAATTGGATGGCTTCTGCAAGAAAAATACCCCGAAATAAATCTTTCGGATTTAAACGGGGCAAGTAATAGTAAAATAGTCCTTGCTGCTAAGAAAGATATTAAACGGCTTAAGGAAGGCGAACCGTTGGACCATATCATTGGTTTTGTGGAGTTTTTGGATTGTAAAATTTTGGTAAATAAAAATGTATTAATTCCAAGGTTTGAAACTGAATTTTGGACAGAAAAAGCAATAGAAGAAATAAAATTGAGCGGTGTCGGACATCGCACGGTTTTAGACGTGTTCGCAGGATCCGGATGTATTGGCATCGCGGTTTTAAAACATATTAAAAATTCACAATTGGTTTTTGCAGAATCACAAAAAAAGGCGCTAGTGCAAATAAAAAAGAGTTGTGCTGTAAATAACATTCTCAAAAACAGGTATAAAATTATCCAATCGGATATTTTTTCAAATATCTCCGGTAAATTTGATTATATTTTTGCCAATCCGCCGTATATTCCAATTGTGAGAAGAGGCAAGGTTCAAAAATCAGTTTTGCAATATGAGCCGAAAGAGGCGCTTTTTGGCGGAAGCGATGGGTTAAACTATATTGCGATATTCTTAAGAGAAGCTCAGAAATTCCTTAATCCCGGCGGAAAAATCTATATGGAATTTGATTCTATTCAAAGGAATAAAATAAATATGCTGCTTAAAAAATTCCGTTATAAACATTGGCAGTTTCATAAAGATCAGTACGACAAATGGAGATGGGTGACTGTTAATAATTAAAATTGCCTTGACGGCAATTTTTTGTTAAGATTTACTAATGGCTTGTAGTATAGTAAATTAAACAGTAAAAAAATGAAAAAGTACAATAATCAAACAGGTTGGATATCAAGAACACTTATTATTTTAGCGGTGGTGATGTTTGTGGCAATATTGATTGTGTTTTTTGCAATTAAATTTGCTTCAAATGCTTCTAAATCAAAAGATGGTTCCGACTCTAATGAACCGCCAAAAGCAGTCTATGAAACAACGTTAAATGACGTTCGGTTCTTATTTGAATCGGCAGAAGATTTAGGAAGTGTTTTGGATGGGTCGTTGTCTACTTCAACATACCAGCAGGATGTGGTTACTACGGAGAAGTTTTTACGGGTGATTGTCAGAGCCCAAAATAAAGGGAAAATGAATCTTCAAAAGTTTAATTGGGATCTTGGCAGTATTGTAGATTCCGATGGCAGAATTTTCCCCCCATCAGACCAAGTGTTTTACTTCTTACCAAGGCCCGATCTTTGCGGAGAAATTTTAAAGCCGGAGTTTGATCCGGTTCCATGCACAAGGATATACGAAGTTTCAAAGATATCAACTAATCTCAAAATAGAAGTTATTGCCGCAGACCAAAGCGGAAAGAGGAAGTCAGAATACCTAGATTTAGATGTGAGGTAATTTTACACAATTAATAATTTAAACTCATGGTAAATCCTACAAATTCTTCGGCCCAGGACCAAGAACCGGTTCCCCACAAGCCTACCCAAGAAAGTGCTCTTGAGGCCTCGCTTGGTGAAAAAAAGGTTGAAAGCACTGACGAGGTTTTAAAACCTATTGAGAAAAGAGAGAATGTTGCGCCGCAAGAAGCTCAAACTCAAAAAGAGCTCCGTCAAAAGATTGAAAGTATTGAACTGGCTGATGATGTAAAACAGCAGGCGTCAGCTCAGGCAAATACCATTACTTCGTTAAGTGAAGAGGAAAAAATGAAGACGCTCTTAAAAGCCGCAAAGCAAAAGGGAGTTGTGTATGCGGTTGCTCTGGCTAAAAAAATGAATGATCCGTATATTTTGGATATGTTGCATGACACGCTTGCAAAAGAAGGTCATTACAAAGATTTTTTAAAGTAAGTTTAAATATCGCTCGATATTAGCTTTCATGGAATTTATTGTTTTAATATCTGCTTTAGTCGTGGTCTTTTTGCTGATTATTTTAGGCATTGTAATTGCCCTGTATTTTGAGCAGTCGGAAAAAAAATCAGTTTTGGGGGGCCTGGAAGCAGTTTTATTTTTGGTGATGATGCCCAAGAATAAGACAGATAAAGATAGTCAAACCCAAAACGAAGAAAAGGTTTTGATATCCCAAATGGAGCAGGTGCTCACTAATTTTTTATATCTTAAAAAACCGAAATTATTCCAGCCTGCTCCTTCGGTAACCTTGGAAATTGCTTCTCAAATTGGCGGTACGGATATTTCCTTTTATGTCGCAGTCCCCAAGTATTTAGAAACCGTTTTTGAAAAATATGTGCAGGGGGTATACCCTAAGGCCATTGTAGAAAAAATTCCACAGGACTACACGGTTTTTGAGCCACAAGGTCAGGTTGCGGGAGCCTATTTAAAATTAAAAGAACATTTTCTTTTTCCTATCAGCACCTACCAAAAACTGGAAAAAGACCCGCTTTCTGCCATTACCAATAATTTGAGCAAAATATCAGCCAACGAGGGTGCGGCTATCCAGTTGATCATTCGGCCGCTGTTTGGTTTTAACTTAAAGCACAAAGGTGAAAAGGCATTGGGTAAAATACGGGAAGGAACGCAGCCAAGAATTGCGGTAAAAGGAGGCGATGGTGTGTTGGCAACCGTGGCGGGCGACCTTACTAAATCAGCTCCTAAAAAAAATAAAGATCCGGAGTCACTGCCCAAAAAAGAACAGGGATTTGACCAAGTGGCCTATGACGCGGTGCAAAGTAAAATCCAAAAACAGCCATTTGAAGTAAACATACGATTGGTTGCTGCGGCCCCAACACAACAGCGCGCAGATGATATTTTAAATCACCTAACCGGGTCTTTCAGCCAGTTTTCTCTTTCGGCGATGAACAGTTTAGAGGCAAAAGAAGTTAGGGGTGGAGGTTTAAAAAAGTTTTTGTATGATTTTACGTTTAGAGTTTTTAATAATGGCCAAAAAAATATCTTAAACACCGAAGAGCTCGCCAGCATTTACCACTTTCCAACTCATTTTACCGAGACGCCATATATAAAATCAGTTAAATCACAGGAGGCGGCTCCGCCAACCGATTTGCCGGAAACAGGGGTAAACTTGATTGGAAAAGTGAACTTCAGGGGCGAAGAAAAAAAGGTGCATTTTGCTTCGCGTGATGATAGAAGAAGGCATTTTTATATTGTCGGGCAAACCGGTACCGGAAAATCCGGTTTTTTACGTGAAATGATACGCCAGGATATTGAAAATGGGGAAGGGGTGGCAGTCATTGACCCGCACGGTGAATTGATTGAGCACACCCTGGCAAACCTTCCTAAAAACAGGGTTGATGACGTGGTGTTGTTTGAACCCTTTGATCAAACCCGCCCCATGGGATTGAATATGTTAGAATACGAGACTCCCGAGCAAAAAGATTTTGCGGTACAAGAAATGATTTCCATTTTTTATAAATTGTTTCCACCGGAAATTATTGGGCCGATGTTTGAGCACTACATGCGTAATGCCATGTTGGCGTTGATGGCAGACAAAGATAACCCCGGAACGTTGGTTGAAATACCAAAAATGTTTACTGACCCGGAGTTTTTGAAAGAAAAACTGAAAAAAGTTACCGATCCTGTTGTGCGACAGTTTTGGGTGAAAGAATGGGCGGCAACTACAGGAAGCACTCGGTCCGACATGTTGGGATACGTGGTTAGCAAGGTGGGCAGGTTTATTGAAAATGAAATGATGCGCAATATTATCGGCCAAAGCCATTCCAGTTTTGACTTATCAAAAATGATGGATGAAAAGAAAATATTTTTGGCTAATTTGTCAAAGGGACAAACCGGAGAAGTGAATAGTTCGTTGCTCGGGTTAATTTTAGTTTCAAAAATGCAAATGGCGGCTATGAAGCGGGCCAGAATGAAAGAATATGAGAGAAAAGATTTTTATTTGTATATTGATGAGTTCCAAAACTTCACGACGGATAGCATTTCAACTATTTTATCGGAAGCCCGAAAGTATAAATTGAATTTGATTATTGCTCACCAATACATTAAACAGTTGACGGAACCTATCAGAGATGCAGTGCTGGGAAACGTGGGAAGTATGGGAGCCTTTAGGGTGGGCGCCGAAGATGCCGAATTTTTGGAGAAGCAATTTGAACCCGGATTTTCCCGGTTTGATTTGATAAATTTGGATAATTTCAGTTTAATTGTAAAAATGATGTTAAATAACAAAACATCCACTCCCTTTAAAATGCAAACCTATGCCCCCAAAGAGGGTAGGCCACAAATTGTGGAAATTATCAAAAAGATTTCAAAATTAAAGTACGGAAAACCTAAAGCCGTTATTGAAAGGGATATTGTCAGGCGTTCGTTCACTTCGGCTCCGATAGCTCCGCAAGAGCCGCCAGTTTTGAAGAAGATGTAAAGTAGTCGCTCGGTTGTGCCGGTGAAAGTGACGCGACCATCCTCCGCCGGGATGGTCAGCTCGTTCTCTCCGAATTTCCGCCGATAGGCGGAAATTCGGACCAAGGCGAGGCGCACTTTCACCGGCACAACCTTGCTTCATTTGTAATTCGTAATTCATAATTCATCTTGTATGTGCGGAATTATTGGATATATTGGTAAAGAGCAGGCGCTTCCTTTGCTTATGGAAGGATTACGCCGGCAAAGTTACCGCGGATATGATTCCAGCGGTATTGTTGTTTTTGACGGTAAAGATGCCAATCTGGCAAAAGCTGCCGGTAAGCTGGAAAAACTAGAGGAAAAAATTGCCGGTCATTCATTTCCCGGAACGGTTGGCATTGGGCATACTCGTTGGGCAACTCATGGGGGAGTAACTGACAGTAATGCTCACCCTCATACTGATTGCAAACAAAATATTTTCGTGGTCCATAACGGTATTTTTGAAAATTATCAAATACTAAAAGAAAAGTTGCAAACTAAAGGCCATGTTTTTACCTCAGAGACTGATACGGAGGTATTAGCCCATTTAATTGAGCAGTTTTTTAAGGGTGACTTACAGGAGGCCGTGCGTAAAGCATTAAAACTAATTAAGGGAGCTTACGGCATAGCAGTCTTTTCTAAAGAAGATCCGGATAAAGTCGTTGTTGCCCGGGAATCCGCGCCTTTAGCAGTTTCTATGAACACTTCGGGCGCATTCGCCGCTTCGGATCCGGCGGCCATTCTTTCACATTCTAACAAAATGGTATTTTTGGATGATGGGGAAATGGCGGTTTTGACCAGGGATGGGTTTTCAATTACCGACTTAAAAAATAATATAAAAGAAAAAGCTGTTACTGAAATTGAGTGGACTTTGGAAGAAGCGGAAAAGGGCGGGCACGCGCACTTTATGCTCAAAGAAATTTTAGAGCATCCCGCCAGTTTAGAGAATGTTTTGCGCGGTAGGTTGCTTATTGATGAGGGAAGGGCAAAACTTGGAGGATTAGAAAGTATTAAAGACAAATTACGTGATGTTAACCGAATCCAAATAATTGCCTGTGGCGGCAGTGCATATGCGGCGGCAGTGGGCGAATATATGCTTGAAGAATATGCGGGTATTCCCACGGAAGTTGAAATTGGTTCTGAATTCCGCTATAGAAAGCCGGTCTTTGATAGCCAAACGCTTTCTATTTTTATTTCCCAGTCAGGTGAAACAGCTGATACGTTGGCGGCATTAAAAGAAGTCAAAGAACGTGGAGGATTAAGCATTGGAATTGTCAATGTAGTGGGTTCAACTCTTGCAAGGGAAACGGGCGTTGGCGTATATACCAGGTCGGGTCCGGAAATTGCCGTGGCTTCAACTAAAACCTTTACTGCTCAAATTGCAGTATTGGCATTGGTTGCATTATTTTTAGGAAGGCAGCGCCAATTGTCTTTGGTAACCGGTCGCCATATTGCAACGGAACTTTCGCGCCTCCCTAAGCTGGTACAAAAAATTCTTGCCGGAAAACAGGACATAGAGGAAATTGCCAAAAAATACTATCAATACTCAAATTTTTGTATCATCGGCAGAAAATATAATTATGGCATCGCTCTTGAAGGAGCTTTGAAGTTAAAAGAAGTGGCATATATCCACGGAGAGGGGCTGCGCAGTGGAGAGTTAAAGCACGGTTCTTTGGCGCTTATAAACGAACAATTCCCAACTATTGCCATTGTTCCATCAGATTCTGTATATGAAAAAAATATTTCCAGCATTCAGCAAATTAAAGCACGGGGAGGCAAGGTAATTGCCATTGCCACCGAGGGCAACGAAGAAATAAAAACCATTGCCGATGATGTAATTTATATTCCTAAAACATTGGAAATGCTGACACCCATTTTAGCCACCATTCCTCTCCATTTGTTTGCCTATTATGCGGCAGTATTGAAGGGCTGTGAAATTGATAAGCCCCGGAATTTGGCCAAGAGTGTTACGGTAGAGTAAAATAGTAATGTATTATACTTTGAATTAAAGAATGCCTTATTGAAACCAAGTTTCAGGTCTTTTCTCCAAATTTCAACTGCAAATTTGCAATAATGTTAAAACGTAGCTTGCTATGTTTTAACATTCTATCAAATTTTCGTTCTGAAATTTAAAGAAAATCCCTTGAAAGCATTCCGTAATTCAAAGTATTATACAGTAACTGATTGTATTGAAATTATGAAAAAAGAAATACTTATTGTAAAAAATATTACCAGAGAGGGGCCAGGTCTTCTTGAAGATTTACTTAATGAATTTGCTATCCAATATAAGGTGGTTGATTTTAGTTTAGGGGAAAGTTTTCCTTCGCCGGTAGGGTATGGCGCAGTCGTGGTGCTTGGAGGACCGGACAGTGCCAATGATGAAAACAATAAAATGCATAATGAATTGGCGCGCATTCGTGAAACTATTGATGCTCACATTCCTTATCTTGGTATTTGTCTTGGCCTTCAAACGTTGGTTAAAGCTGCCGGAGGAAAAGTGGTTAAAAATTCCGTTAAAGAAATTGGTTTTCGCGATCCGGAGAGTAATAATTTTGCCGTTATTCTTACAAAGGAGGGCAAGGAAGATCCTCTATTTAAAAACTTAAGTAGTACTTTAAAAGTATTTCATTTGCACGGCGAAACCGTTGAAGTCACCGGCGATATGAAATTATTGGCAACCGGGAAATTCTGCCACAACCAGATTATTAAGGTTGGACAAAACGCGTATGGGATTCAGTGCCACTTTGAACTTACGCCAGGAATGTTTGAAGAATGGGTTAACAAAGACCCCGATCTTCTCTTGCTTGATAAAGAGAAATTACATGAAGATTTTAATGCCATAAGAGAAGAATACACTAATACGGGCAAGCACTTACTTAGAAATTTTTTACATATTGCAGGTTTTTAAATAAGTTATCCACACGCCGAACTTTTAGTAAAGTCATAAAGCGGGTAATATTAAGCAATATAATTAATAGTTAACTATAAAGTATGGATTATAAAAAGCTCGTTTTGCATCTGGTCATTTTTTGCATATTTTTTGTATCAGTGATGTCGATGGTTACAGCGGAGGTTGCCGGTTTAGGAACCGGAGGGGCACAAACGTCATTTGCGGCATTTTTGAACGGGCCTTCTTCTACATTTTTATCAGATTTTTTAAGTGAACCCGTTATTATAAATAATTTAGACCCGACTATTACAAGCATATCTCCAACATCCGCAAGAATAAATGATGCGCCGTTTTCGTTTACTGTTAATGGTTCAAACTTTGTAGATGGTTACAAGATTGTGATTGGTAATAACGGCTACGGCGGTTCAACGTTATATAATAGTCCAAATCAGCTGGAATTAAACGTACTGGATCCTTCAACCCTTACATTGGGGCAGCATGATGTATTCGTGCGACCACCGGCGAGCGCTCAAGCCGGAGACTCCAATACAGTTGTATTTACTATATATAATCCGATTCCAAACCCTACCAGCATTGCTCCTGCTTCGGCTCCGTCAGGAAGTCCGGATCTTAACATAACTGTAACCGGTACCAATTTTGTTAACGGGGCCGGAGGTTCGCTAGTCCGGATAAACGGTTACAATCTTGTCACTGAATACGTTTCTCCTACTCAAGTGCGTGCCACTATCCTTGCCCAATATATGACTACTCCCGGAACATTAAATATTACCGTACACAATGCTTCTGTCCCTTTTGAACCCGACACAATACCGGCGGTACCATTTACCGTTACTCCTGCGGTTCCTAATGTAATGCAACCCCTTCCCTAAATTTCTTCATCGCAAGAACCAAAAAACCGCCAGTTGGGCGGTTTTTTGGTTGAAATTATATTTTATTCGGATGCTCTTTTTACGTATTCTCCTAATTCGGTATTGATTTCAATCACATCACCTTCTTCTATAAAGAGGGGAACCTGTATCACTGCCCCCGTTTCCAAAACGGCTTCTTTGGTGCCACCTTGGGCGCGGTCGCCTTTAACTCCCGGCGCTGACTCCTTCACTTTTAGAGTCACTTTGATGGGGCTTTTTACGTTGATGATTTTTTCGTTAAAGATAATTCCTTCTACTAATGAATTCGGTTTGAAAAACTTTGCCATTTTACCCAATTGATCTTCGGTAAATGAAAACCGGGCTGAAGGATTATTTTCTTCGCAGAAAAAATATTGACCCTTGGTTGAGTACAAAAACTTTATATTCTTTTTTACCAATTCGGCCTCATCAAACACATCACCTTGCTGGAAGTTTTTTTCTTGAAATCTTCCGTCAATAAGATTTTTGATTTTAGTTTGTACTACGGGTCTGCGTTGAGCCATTTTAACTAAAAGGGCGTCCATAACTTCCCATGGCTGACCTTCAAAAATAAATTGTGTGCCCTTTTTTAAATCGGTATGTGTCAACATTGTTGTAATGTTCTAAATGTTCTATCAGCCCTACGGGCTTTGTTCTATCGCTCGTTTCACTCGCTTGCATTAGAACAAGTGAGCGGGGCGAACGATCGAACAATTACAACATTAGAACCGTTAGTCTATTATTTTCCATTCAATTTGCGATTCTTTATCCGCAAATAAGAGCCACTCGCCTTGTTTTGAAATGACATACCATTTCCGTTTTACTTCAGACCAAATCATCGGGTCTCCTTTGTAAAATGGTTTTTTAACGATATCTTTGGGCTTTAAAGTGTCCAATTCCAGCCACTTTTTAAATACTGTTTCAATGGTGTAATCTAATTTGCGGCTTCCGGCCCAAGCAGCTACTTTATCAATGGCTTCTTTGGCTTTTTCAACAGACTCAGCCAATTGGAGCAATTGTTTGGCCGGTTTGGTGAATCTTGAATAGATTATCTTTCTTTTTTTAGCATTTTCTTTCAATTCTTGCAAGGATAACCCTTTAGATTTAAAAAAATGGGTGATTACTTGACGGATAGCGGTTTCTTCTTGTAAATCATTAAAATATTTGATTTTTTTCTTTTTTATATATTCTTCAATCTTTTTGGCGGAGCTTTCACCGATGCCTTTTATTTCTTTTATGCCTTTTATGCCCCTTTCTTTATATATAGTTGCAATATCTTCTTGCAATCCTTCTAAAATCATAGCAACTTTTCGGTTGGCTTTAATCCTATACAAAGAATCTCCTTTTATTTCCAAAAGCCGGGCAATTTCATCAAAAATATTGGCGATTTCTTTGTTCACCCCGTTAGAAGTTCTGGGCAAAAAATGATTTTTATGAAAATTATTTTTTGCTTGCTCTTTTTAATGTGTATTAATTATGAAATTTTGACCCATTGAGATTTCTATCATCATATCTAAACTTCTAACGGGGTTCATGGCTTTATCCTACCATTTTTCTTGTAAAAAAATAGCCCGCCATCATCTATCAATGGCGAGCTTGGGGCAGTTTTCACACAAAGGCGTGGCCGGTGAGGCGTTGATATGCCTCTAAATATTTGGCGCGCGTTTTATTGACGATGTCATCCGGCAACGGTGGCGGTGGGCTGTTTTTGTCCCAGCCGGACGTTTCCAGCCAGTCGCGCACGAACTGTTTGTCGAACGACGACGGATTCTTGCCGGGCTGGTACGAACTCTTGGGCCAAAAGCGCGAGCTGTCGGGCGTCAGCACCTCATCAATGAGGATCAGCGAACCGTCCGGCAGCTGGCCCCACTCAAACTTGGTGTCGGCCAAAAGGATGCCGCGCGATCCAGTATACATCGCAGCACGCTGATAGACGTTAAGGCTGCGCGTCCGCAGTTCGTTGGCAAGCTTGGTGCCAGTCGATTTGCACATCGTTTCGAAGGTGATGTTCTCATCGTGGCCGGTCTCGGCTTTTGTGGACGGCGTGAAAATCGGGCTCAGCAACTGTTGGCATTCTTGCAATCCGCTACGGATTGGAATGCCACACACCGTGCCCTGCTTCTTGTACTCCTTCCATCCCGAGCCGGCCAAGTACCCGCGCACCACGCACTCGAACGGCACCACCGACGCTTTGTACACCAGCATAGTGCGACCTTGTAAGTTCTTGGCCCGTGAGGCAAACTCCGGCGGCACGAACTTCGGTGACATTGTGGATACATCGTCGGCGCTGATCAGGTGGTTGGGCACCTTCAGGTAGTCGAGCCAGAACAGGCTCATTTGCGTTAGGATGCGGCCCTTGTCGGGGATGCCGGTCGGCAACACCCAGTCAAAGGCGCTGATTCGGTCGGTGGCGACGATGACGAGGCGATCGCCAAGATCATAGACATCGCGCACTTTCCCGCGCCGGCACGGAAAGCCGGCGACTTCACTTTGCAATAGCACGGGGTTCATGGTTTTGGGTTCCTTTAGGCCAAAGAAATGTGGTTGGTACTACCTAGAATATAGTATAATCATAGAGATAAATCAATAGTATTTTTTATGTGATAGTTATTCACACGTTGACTTATTTTTTTGTGTTATAATAGCGAAATAGATGAACCCCGTTAGAAGTTTGAATATGTCAACAAAAGCTTCTGCGGGTTAAGATTTCATTGCGGATAATTAAAAAGAGCAAGCAAAAAATATTTTTGTAAAAATATTTTTTGCCCAGACTTCTAACGGGGTGAAAAAGTATTTTTCAATCTCAATTTTTTTAGTTACTATTGCCGTTGTTTTTTTTAGTGGTGCGCATGTTGCCAATGCCGTTGTTCCAACCATAAATTTACTGACTGCAACGCCCCCGGGCTTAGTTCCATCATCAACAGTCGCAGGCGGTTTAATGTTTACGTTAACGGTTAATGGAACTGGATTTATATCCGGTTCATCGGTAAGATGGAACGGCTCGGCAAGAACAACTACAGTGGTTTCTCCAACTCAATTAATGGCCTCGATTCCCCAATCAGATATTGCAACGGCGGGACAGCGTTCTATTACAGTGACAACTTCTGGGGGAACTTCTGTCGCCAGGACGTTCACTGTAAACAATCCGTTGCCGTCGATAATGAGCCTATCGCCATCTTCAAGGACAGCCGGCAGCGGCGCTTTTAGTTTAACAGTAAATGGATCAAATTTTGTAACCGGAGCCACCGCCACATTTAACGGTTTAAGTAGAACAATTAGCGGTACCGGGTCAACCCAAAGGAGTGTTGCAGTTCTTGCAACAGATGTTGCAACTGCGGGATCATACCCGGTGAGGATAACTAATCCCGGTCCGGGAGGAGGGGCTTCTAATCCGATGAACCTTACCGTCACTTCTAACACGCACACTCTTTCTGTTCAATCTATGGGTGTTTCAGGAGTTCTTATCACGAGCAATAACAGTAATGCTTGGGGTGGAACTACTAATTATACTGAGCCCAATCTTACTTCAACAACTTCAATTGTTCTTACAGCTCCTTTGAATCC
>Ga0209542_10013799_pt1 | contig 13845 bp, 12 predicted proteins | sample RifCSPhighO2_01_FD_184028 | JGI IMG/M metagenome (GOLD analysis project Ga0209542, IMG submission 184028) | Soil microbial communities from Rifle, Colorado - Rifle CSP2_plank highO2_0.1 (SPAdes) (version 2) | ecosystem: Environmental > Terrestrial > Deep subsurface > Rock core/Sediment ...
GAAGTTGGTTGACCTGACAGATGAAATCGAGCTTGTCGTCTTCCCCCGCACTCTCCAAGAATTCCCTGGCATCTTCCTGCCCGACCAATGCCTCGCAGTCAAAGCTCGCGTCTCCCTCCGCAACGGCGAGCTCTCCCTCATTGCCGAAAAAGCCAAGAAGTTGTAAAAATTTATAGTTTATGACATAATATGGATAGACCGAGGTGTTCTGCTGTGCAGGCACCAATTCAAACGGTGTTTGAGTAAGGAGTTAGTTGTGAAAACAATGATAATCAAAGTGAATGAACTTGATGTGGCACAGTTCGGTACGATGTTCAATACTGGAAATGAGGGCGGTTCGAGATGTGCGCGGGTCACTTTTGCTAGGATTGTAAGTATCAAGGAAACACAAGTGACTGCGTGTCTGACTCAGAGTGATGTTGTTCTTGAGGTAGTCAGGGAACTTGGTATCTCCGGCCGCCCCCTCACTTACGATGTGCCGATCTCGTATCTCACCAGTGTTATGTATGCCATGAGCGTCATGGCTGCTGGAGTGTAAGGACGCTTTTCAACAAGGGAGCTCGGGCGGGCTCCCTTTCTGCTTCTGAATTTTAAATAAAATTTTACTAATTATACAAAAATGCGCGGCCGCGCAAAAATGTATAATGTTATAAATCAAATCTTTTCTTGATCCAGCCATCATTTTCAATTGACTCTACTGTCATATAAATCACTTCTCCCCTTAACTGGAGATACTCTTTGAGTAAGGAGACAATTTCTTCACAATGATATGGATAAACCCAGACGCTCCCCTGCAAGCAAATAAAGCCAAAACCTCTCAACATTCTTCTCAAGTGATCTCTGGTTTTCTTTCTTTGTTCCGAGATATCAAAAACTACTGTTCTATACTTCCTATCCCATTTTTTAGGCTTTTCTTCTGCCAATCCTTCTAGTTTGTATTTTAGTAAAAGTCTTTTACCAGTGTCTGTAACTTCTAGAAATTTATGATCTCTATCTTCTCTTATTTTGATAAGCTTTCTATCCAGTAATCTTTTAATACTTTGATTTATTTCATATAACTTTATTTTTCTCTGTTTAAAGATAGGAGTGTATTTCAGGAGTTGTACAGCATTTCCCATTCCTACTGCTACAAACACAATTCCCACCGCTCCTATTGTCATAAGTGCCATTTCACTTACAGATTTTAACTTTTCTTTTGTTTTTTCTTTCATTCATTAATTATACAGAAAAACGCGGCCGCGCAAAAGTGTATATATTCTCTTAAAATAATAGAACACGAAAAACACCGTCCGCAACAATTTGCGAAACGGGTTTACATTGGTGCAAATCCGGAGATTTGCGAAAGAACAAAAGAACTTTTTGTGGCCGTGGTAAGAAGCACCTCACCACGGCCACTTGCCGATCAGGCGGAGCCCAACCAACCGTTCACTTAAGATAATAGTCCTCTCAAAATTTTTGTCAATTACCTATTGTGAATAACCCCAATCCCCTTTCTTTTATAAATATTTTTGGTAGTATGAAGAAATGAGTGAGCCGGAATTAAATAAAAATGATCATAGGGTGATTGGGAGAGAGCTTGAGCTTTTTGTTGTTTCTGATTTGGTAGGCAAAGGACTTCCGATGCTTTTGCCAAAAGGCAACACATTAAAGAACGAACTAGATAATTTCATAACAAGAGAAAAAGAAGCTCTTGGGTATAAATTTGTAAACATCCCCCACATTGCCAAAAAGGAGCTTTATATAAAGAGCGGCCACATGGGCAGATATGACGCCATGATGCCAACCATGACTGATGAAAACGGCGAAGAGTTTGTGATGAAAGCTATGAATTGCCCGCATCACTTCGAAATCTATACTTCTTCCCCAAAAAGTTATCGTGATTTACCTTTGCGAATCGCCGAAAACACTACTGTCTATAGGAACGAAAAGAGCGGCGAGCTATCGGGCCTTCTACGAGTCAAAAATTTGACTCAAGATGATACTCATCACTTTATCCGACCTGACCAGATTGAATCAGAGATCGAAATGATTTTTGGACTTATTGAAAAGACCTACAAAGTTTTTGGATTTAATGATTACAAAGTCGAAATTTCAGTCAGAGATCCAAAAGACAAAGAAAAGTACTTTGGTGCTGATGAGGTATGGCAGAAAGCAGAAGAAATACTCATAAAGTCGGTCAAAAAATGGGGAGTCAAACACTCTATTGTAGAAGGCGAAGCCGCGTTTTATGGGCCAAAGATTGACTTTAGAGCCAAAGATTCTCTCGGTCGCGAATGGCAGCTTACTACTGTCCAGCTTGACTTCAACCAGCCAGAAAATTTTGATATGAACTATGTCGGAGAGGATGGTAAGCTTCACAAAGTAGTGGTTATCCATGTCGCTATTTTTGGATCATTCGAAAGGTTTATGGGTGTCATCATAGAGCATTATGAAGGCGCCTTCCCACTCTGGCTTTCGCCGGTGCAGGTCAAAGTACTGCCTATATCTGACAAGCATTTGAAATATTCAAAAACTGTTTTGAAAGAGCTCATGGATGCAGGCATTCGTGTTGAAATAGATGAAAGCAACGAAACTCTGGGCAAAAAAATCCGCGATGCCAAGATGATGAAAGTCCCCTACCTTCTAGTCATTGGCGACAAAGAAGTTGAGTCTAGTGAAGTGACTGTGGAAAATAGAAAAGAGAAAGTTGGAGCAATGAATACTGAAAAATTTCTAGATCTAATACAAAAAGAAATTAAAGAGAAGAGATAACTACTATATATCAATAGTTGCCAATTTGGCGTTGGATTGGATGAATGATTTGCGAGCGGGGACGTCGGTGCCCATGAGGATGTCGAAGATACGATCTGCTTCAGATGCCTCTTCTACATTCACCTGCTTCAAGATACGTCGCTTTGGATCCATAGTAGTCTCCCAGAGCTCTTCAGCATTCATTTCTCCCAAACCCTTGTAGCGTTGAACTGAAATCTTTTTTGCTCTAGCTGCTGACTTGGACTCACTTTCTTCTATAGAATTTTCTTCTTCGGCCATCTCTTCGGCAGACTCTACTTCTTGGACTTCATTACTATCTTTACCCAAGACCTTGGCCTTCTCTTCATCAGAATATGCATAGTGAATTTCCTTCCCCTTCTTTATTTTATAAAGTGGTGGTTGGGCGATGTAGATGAAGCCGCCGTCAATGAGCGGTCGGAAATATCGGTAGAGTAAAGTTAAAATAAGGGTGCGGATGTGAGCGCCGTCCACGTCGGCATCGGTTGCTATGATCACTTTATGATATCGAAGTTTAGAAATATCAAAAGTGTCCCCAATGGCAGTACCGAGAGCAATCACCAAATTTTTGATCTGCTCTGATCCGAGCATTCGGTCAAGTCTGGCTCTCTCTATATTCAAAATTTTGCCGCGGAGTGGCAGTATGGCTTGAGTGCGCCTGTCTCTCCCCGTCTTTGCCGTACCACCCGCAGAGTCTCCCTCTACTATGAATAGTTCTGACTCTTCTGCACTCTTAGACTGACAGTCAGCGAGTTTGCCTGGGAGGGTCATACCTTCAAGTGCGCCCTTGCGGAGGATAGAATCTTTGGCCGCCTTGGCTGCTTTGCGAGCCCGTAGGGCCAAGATTACTTTGTTGATCATACTTCTGGCATCATCTGGGTTTTCTTCCAAGAATGCTGAGAAGGCATCTCCAAAGGCTGTGGTCACCATACCTTGGGCTTCTACTGACCCTAGCTTCGCTTTAGTCTGGCCTTCAAATTGTATTTCGCGAAGCTTTACTGAAATCACTGCAGTCAGCCCCTCCAACACATCTTCGCCAGTGAAAGCATCGTCTCCTTCTTTGATCAGATTATTTTTCTTGCCGTAAGTGTTCAGGGTCCTAGTGAGTGTGGTTTTGAATCCGGTGATATGAGTACCGCCTTCAGAATTGTATATATTGTTGGCAAATGGCATGATGCGAGCAGTGATATCATCTACATATTGGAGAGCCACCTCCACTCCCTCAAAATTTTCATTCATTTTTTCTACATAGAAAATATTTTTGTGGATTGGCTTTTGAGTATAGTTATAAAATCTGATGAGTGACACTAGTCCACCCTCGAAATAAAAGCTCATCGAAGGAGCATCTAGTTCCAACTCTCTCAAATAAAATACTTCTGTATCTTTTATTTTCTCCTCCGTATTTCTCAAATCCAAAACAGAAATCCGCAAGCCTTTCACCAAGTACGCTTGCTGACGCAAATGTTGCACTACTCGATGGAAATCAAAGATCACACCTTCTTTAAATATTTCTGCATCTGGTTCAAACGTGATCACCGTACCATGCATTTTAGTTGAACCAGTTTTTTTGACAGCCACTTTCTTTTTGCCTTTTGAATATTCTTGTACATAAATACCGCCGTCTTTGTGCACCTCTGCGCGCATATAGACAGAGAGCGCATTCACCACTGATGCTCCCACACCATGCAATCCTCCAGAAACTTTGTAGCCCTCGCCACCAAATTTACCTCCAGCATGTAGGGTAGTCATGATAGTCTCCAGAGCTGAAACTTTAGTTTGTTTATGGGTGTCTACTGGGATACCTCTCCCATTATCTACTACCCTCACCTTGTTGCCTGGTAAAATAGCTACTTCGATATCGTTAGCAAAACCACCCATGGCCTCGTCGCGTGAGTTGTCAAAAATCTCCCAGATCAAATGATGCAAGCCGTCTGGTCCGGTAGTACCTATGTACATTCCAGGACGCTTCCTGACCGGTTCTAGCCCCTCCAATACGGTAATAGAATCCGCCCCATATGTGTCTTTTTTCTGTTTTTTATCCGCGGTCATGTCTACTAATTATAGCAAATTTAGACTATAAAAGAAAGCTTTTTGGGGATTAAGACTTTATCGAAAACCGACTTTTAGGGATCTCAAACTTTTGAATTACAGAGTTATTCGCAGTATTCCTTTTCAACAAAATTATCACATATTGATCCACAAATACTGGCACCCAAGCCGGATCATTTATACGGGAAATCAAGAAAGCTTGCCCCCACCCTGTATAGTCCCGGTGGGAGAAAAATATAGTATTAAAATTATATTTTTTGTCAGCCTCTCTCCAAACTATTGGGTCAGTTTGCATTGGCTTATAAACTTTATCAAAAAAGTCACTCGAGTATGCTTCTGGTCTATTGTCAGTAAAAACTTTTTGTTCTGGGTATAAGTGATAAATAAGGAAGCCTCCAACATCATAATTATTGAAAATAGGACCTGATATTTTATTTTCTTTTAAAAATTCTGCAGATTGAGATATTTGAGATAAAGTCCCAAATCCTTTTATTTCTCTATTACCTTCTATAACTTTAATAGTTGTTACAAATCCATAGATTGCAAACAATAATATGCACACCAAAGCCACATTTGTGGCTGTCATGTTTTTTATTTTACCAATTGCCCAGCTAATGCTAAATATAGAAAACAAACCAAAGAGCGGGAAGTTGCGTATTGCTAGGTATGAAAGTATGAGTAAAGTAAACCATACACCTGCCACTATCCAAGTTTCTTTTTCTTTTTTTGCCACCCATCCCTGCCAACAAATCAAACTAGCTCCAAAAAATGCACATAACTTCCAGAAAATAAATCCTGGCTGTATGAATTTTAGGTTTTCAAGAAACCCAATAGACTGATTCTCCACTATTGTGTAGCCATAACCCTTGAATATTGCTAATGGGTATAGAGCCCCAGCCAAGAAATGTGGATTCAATAGAGTAGCTAGGGCTGCCAAAATAGCGACTGGTAATATTTCCAAAAACTTGTTTTCTTTTTTAAATAAATAAAATATAAAATGGACTAAAGTAAAGACAAACAACACAAAGCAGCCAAAAACGAAGCCAATATGTAGATTGACCCACAAGAGCTGTAATATAGGCAGAGCATAGAGCCACTTCTTAGAGATACTCCCAGATTGCCAGAGCCAAAGTAGTGTGAAATATAAAATGAATAACAGATAAGTGAAGCTCTCTGGCCGCACTTCTGTACGCGAAGCGATAACAGGAGCCAAAAATACACTCAAAGCCACAACCCACCACAAACCGACTTCCCTCTTGGCTAAAAATAAGGCCAAAAACAATGCGGCGAAAAGTACCAAAACATTTAACAAAGAAAGTCCTATAAATCCCGCTGCACCAAATACCAAAAAATAAAGTACTCCAGATAGCCAGTGGTGATTTATAAATGGCTGCTCTGGCTCGGTATACGAATAAGTATTCTTATTAAGAATTTCTCCTACACTTTGCCAATTAGAATTACCTATCCCCTCCAAAATTATTTTGCCATTCTGTAAATGCCTTCCGAGATCCGCCGTCGTCAAATCAATCTTCTTTGCAAACAAATTGCCATAAAGTAAACCTACGATCAAAATGGCAATGCCGATACTTATGTATTTATTCATCTAGTAGATAATACCGTAATATTGATTTTTATTGAATTTTTACCTACACTTGAGGGAACATAAGGGAACACTTAATATGGAATATATAATACCAACTAACGACGAAAAGCGACTAATTGAGAGTTTGAAGGATAAACAAGACACTGAAAGTCTTAGGGTCAAGCGCTACTTGAGCATGCCTGATTTGTCGCGGACAGAGGGTAGTCCTGTTCAAGAGCTTGTTAGACGTATAACAGGAATACCTGATTTTAAAATATTTGACATTATTCACGTGCCTGAAATCATGTCGACCAAGATCGCTTTTGATCTATTTGACTTCCCTGCTGACCATCCGGCCCGAAAGAAATCCGATACCTATTACGTTGATGACAACCATATACTACGCACCCAAACTACGGTGATGTGGTATTACTATTTCGAACAAGCAGAAGTTAAGGAGAAACTTGCAAAGAAAGAGCCGCTGGGTGTCTTTTGCTACGGCAAAGTTTACCGCAAAGATGAGATCGATGCTCAACATATGAATGTGTTCCATCAGATCGACGCACTTTACATAGCACCGAAGGAAGTAGAGAAGATAGACCTCGACACGCTCAAGGATGTAGAGCTCAAAATTGTAAAGGCCATATTCGGTGACGTTGAATCACGTTTTGCTGAAGAAACTTTCCCTTATACGAATCCATCAACCGAAATTGAAATCAAGCGCGACAATGATTGGCTCGAAATACTTGGCAGCGGCGTTGTGAAGCCGAGAGTTCTCGAAATGTTGGGAGTAGACCCAAATGTATATAACGGTTGGGCGTTTGGTTCTGGTATTGAGCGTTGGGCTATGATTAGCATGGAGCTTCCAGACATCCGCCTTCTGTGGTCAGAAGATGAGCGGGTCAAAAAACAGCTCAAACTTGGTAGTAAATATCAAGATGTAAGCAGATATCCGCCCGTTATTCGTGACATTTCTTTTATCGTAAATACAGACTTTGTGCCCAATAATTACTTTGATTTAATAAGAGAGACTGTCGGTGAAGAGATGATTGAAGAAGTGGCTTTGATAGACAAATACGAAGATGAAGCCAAATTTGGCAAAGGTAAAGTAAGCTACGCTTTCCGGATTACCTATCGCTCGCTAGGCAAGACTTTGACTGGGGAGGAGGTAGACGCGATGCACAAAAAGCTAGAGCAGAAGACAGTCGAGGTACTTTTGGCAAAAGTCCGATAATGTGATATTATTTTCGCATAAGATTGTATGCATTTCATTCCTGAAATCATTACCAATATTTTGCTTTTCATAGTCCTCTATTTTGAGGTGTTTATATTGCTTACCTACTTGGAGACTCGTGAAAAAAGAAATCTTCCCCCAACCCTGCTCCCAAAACAGCTACCATCGGTCTCTATTATCGTCCCAGTTTGGAATGAAGAAGCGACCATTCTCAAGACCATCTTTTCTCTCTTGAAACTCAACTATCCCAAAGACAAACTTTCTATTTTTATTGTTGACGATGGCTCTCTTGACAATACTTGGAAGGTGCTCCAAAGATTCTCTCGCAATTCTCAAATCAAACTTTTGAAAAAAGAAAACGGCGGCAAACACACTGCCTTGAACTACGCCCTCGAGTTTATCGAGAGCGACCTAGTCGGCTGTCTTGATGCCGACTCCTTCGTTCATCCAGAAGCGCTCAAGAAGATCGTAGCTCATTTTGAAAATGATAAGGAGCTTTTCGCCGTCACCCCTTCAATCAAGGTCCACAATCCCAAAAAGATTATAGAGCTAATGCAAAGGGTAGAGTATCAATGGGCGGTGCTTCTACGTAACATACTTTCTTATATGAACGCCCTTTATGTCACTCCAGGGCCTTTCACTATTTTCAAACGCAATGTCTTTAAAATGCTTGGTAACTATAAACATGCCTATCTAACAGAAGATATGGAGATGGCTATGAGAATGCAAAATAGCGGTTTGCGTATTGGCAACGCTCCAGATGCCTTCGTCTACACCGTCACCCCCCAGACCATCCGTACCCTCTACAAACAGCGCCTTCGCTGGACTTATGGATTCTTGCGCAACGTGATCGATTATAAGCACTTATTTTTCAATCGGCAGTACGGCCACCTCGGTATGCTAGTACTACCAACCGCTAGTATCTCACTTGTCTCCACCGTCTATCTTGTTGTCAATACTATTTCTTCTTGGACAAAGAGTCTCTTCACTAGCATAAGTCAAATTCAGACTGTCGGTTTCCACTTTGCTTGGCCCCAGTTCGACTTTTTCTACTTTGATACCAGCATCATCTTCTTTTTAGGAGCAGTCACATTTATAGGTACTTTTGCTCTGGTTATTTTTGCCCGTAAGCTATCTGAAAACAAAATCACTCTCAGTCTCGACTTGGTTTACTTCTTCGTCCTCTATGCTTTCATCTCTCCAGTCTGGATCACCAAAGCCATCTTCAACGTCGCATTTGCAAGAAAGACCAAATGGCGGTAGGATACTCCTGCTATGGAATGGAAAAAATACGCCTATACTTTCGTTATTACTGCTGTCATATTTGCGACAGCGATATTTTTGAATAATTACTTTAGCCAGAAGAAGTTGAACGAGGTCAAAAATATTGAGAGCCGGATCGCTATCGATATCTTAGCGAGCGAGACCCAATTCTCTCTACTTTCCGAGCTTCCTTGCCGTGAGATCGGTAGCTCCGTCCTCTCTCAAGAGCTCGCTACTCTGGGCGATAAACTTTCGTATACGGAAGAGAACCGAGGAGCGGATGATGAGGAGGTATTGAGTCTCAAGAAGTACTACTCACTTTTGGAAATCAAAGACTTCTTGCTGATGCAAAAGATCAAAGAACGCTGTGGCACTACTGCGGCGACTACCAGCCCCGCTATAATCTACTTCTACTCCAATATAAAAGATTGCCCAGATTGTGAAAAAGAAGGTTTCGTTTTGACCAGACTAAGAGAGGAGTACCCAGAGCTACGCGTCTACTCCTTTGACTACGACCTTGGACTATCGGCATTACAGACACTCATCGCCATCTATGATGTCAAAAACCAAACTCCCGCCCTCCTCATCAACGGCCGAGTCTACTACGGCTTCACTTCAATCGAAGACCTCAAAAAGATCATCCCCGAATTCAAAATTCTAGATAAACAAAAAGCTCTCCTCCAATCTTCCCCAAAAGCCACTTCTACTTCTAACTAACGAGTTTTAATTTGGAGCCGGAGAGAGGACTCGAACCTCCAACCCATGCTTTACAAAAGCATTGCTCTACCATTGAGCTACCCCGGCGTTGTATTCTAATTTCCAAAAAACCTATATCAACTCTTCCTCAATCCTTCCCTTCCCCCCACTCTCTTTATCCTCCTCAATTTTCTTTAGATAAAAAGAAGAGGCACCTTTGTTCTTTATATCCTTCTTACCCATAAAGCTATCTTGCCTAGCTTTATAGTTACGGAGTATATCATTTTTTTTGGATTCAAAAAGCTGGAGGGAAGTTTCTTTTAGTTTGACCAAGAGGAGATAGCGCACGGTTTGGATTGTCTGAAGCAGCCTGAATTTTGCCTTATCAAAAATACTTATGGCAAGCGGGTCAAATCGGCGAATAGGGCTGAGAAATATACTGGATTTGCCACTTCGGAGCTCTATCGCCTTTAGTACAAGCACAAAGGAAGCAAGTATGAAAGATGCAGCAAATATTACAATGAGAGTCATTTTAGTTCAAAGAGAAGCGTTTGAATCTACCAACTTCGGTGCGCTCCCCAAATTTTTGGCTCGCTTCGTCCAAAAGCCCTTTTATAGTTATTTCCGGATTTTTGATAAATACTTGTTCGAGCAAGACTTTTTCAGCAAAGTAAGCTGCCAGTTTGCCTTCGATTATCTTATCTTGCATCTCTTTCGGCTTATCTTTGGCTTCTTCCATAAATAGCTCTTTGGCTTTGACTTTATCTTCTTCTTTCACGTCTTCCATTTTTACAAACTCTGGCGCCGCAGCAGCAATATGCATAGCTATATCTCGTGCCAAAGCTTTGAACTCGTCATTTCTAGCGACGAAGTCAGTCTCACAGAGTAGCTCTACTAAGGTGCCCACAGTGCCGGTATTGTGGATATAAGAGGCAATAGCGCCAGAGCCGAGAGTCCGGCCAGATTTTTTGTCAGCCGAAATCTTGCTAATTTTGCGCAAGATTATCTTGGCCTTCTCTATATCACCAAGAGATTCCTCAAGTGCTTTTTTGCACTGCATCACCGAAACCCCAGTCTCGTCTCGCAGCTCTTTAATCTGATCAGTTGTAATATTCATAAGAGTTTCAAAGTTACAAAGGCGCAAGTAAAAAGTTTATCCTTGCGCTTTTCAAGCTTTCTAACTTTTGGCTTTATTATACCCTTCTGCAATCTTATTTACAAAAAATTCAATACTAGTTCGACTTGAGTCGTTTGCTGGTATCGGATACTTTATATTTTTTAGATTATTGTCCGTACTACAAAGTCCAATAACTGGTATTTTTAGAGTATTGGCTTCTCGTAGGGCCGTCTCCTCGTATCGAGGATCAACAATAAATAACGCTTTTGGTAGATGGGTCATGCTTTTAACACCCCCGTACATTTTTTGCAGCTTTTCAATTTTGCGATCAATCAAGAGTCTTTCTTTTTTGGTATATTTTATAAGTTCACCTTTTTCTTTTTGAGACAGGAGATCGAGCATAGTATCTACCCTTTTTCGAATTTCTGAAAAATTTGTGAGAGTACCTCCGATCCAACGACTAGCGACATAAGGCATGTTTACGTTTTGAGCAGCTCCCTCTACCGCCTTAGTGGCCTCGCTTTTACCACCAACGAAGAGTATTACCGCGCCAGTAGAAGCGAGGTCGGCAACAAATGAAAGCGCTTTTTCAAGAGATTCGGCTGTCTTTTCTAGATCAAAAATATCTGAGCGGTTTTTGGACCCAAAAATTAAAGGTGTCATGCTTGGGTGCCTTCGGGACTTACCGAAGCCAAAATGAGCTCCGTGTTTGAAGAGCTCGTCTAGATTTGTTTTTGCTTTCGTTTCTGATTCCGCCATACAAGGTAAAAGGATAGCAAATAGGCCGGAGTTATGCAAATGCCTTAATTATTGGCTCTATCTGACCCTTCAAGATATTCTCGATACCATGCCAATTTTGCTTCAAGCGGTGGTCGGTTACTCGGTCTTGCAGGATGTTATAAGTTCTAATTTTTTCTGACCGATCAGCGGTGCCTACCTGCTCTTTGCGGTTGGCAGCATGCTTGCTCTCCTCTGCCTCCAGCTGTATTTCTTCTAATTTGGCCAAAAGTATACCAAGAGCTTTTTCTTTGTTGGCGCTTTGGCTACGCTCTGCTGTGGAGCGGACTACCAAACCACTTGGTTTGTGAGTCAGGCGCACTGCTGTCTCTACTTTGTTCACATTTTGACCACCAGCGCCACCAGAACGTGAGAAGGTAATTTCTAAGTCAGCTGGGTTAATTTCAAATTTTGTGTGTTTGCGTATAGGTAGGATAGCCACTGATGCGGTCGAGGTATGCACTCGGCCAGATTTTTCGGTATGAGGCACTCGTTGGACTCGGTGTATACCAGTCTCATGCCGTAGTTCTCTGTAGACATCCTTGCCTCGGATTTCGAAGCTGGCTTCTTTATAACCACCAAGTGGTGACTCGGCTTCGTCTACAATACTAACCCCCCAACCCTTGATATCAGCATAGCGTCGGTACATATTGGCAAGCTCCTCAGCAAAGAGGGCTGCCTCTTCGCCCCCGACACCCGCCCTCACCTCAAGTACTATTTCATTTGGGAATTGGTCTTCCTCCGTCAGCTTGCGGATTTCTTCAGTCAGAATCTCATCCATTTGGGCAATCAGGGCTTCTTTTTGAGTCAAGATGTTTTTCAAATCAACCTCGGCCATTTCACGCATCCCATCCTGTTTTTGCAATTCTAAAACTTCTGCTTCTTCTTTGAGCAGTCTCTCTAAATTAGTAGCCAAATATTGAGTCTTTGGGTTTGATTTGTATTTTTCTAAATCCATTTAAGCTTTCTTTGTTGGCTTTTTGGTTTTAGGTTTAGCAGTAGTTTTAGCTGCAGCTCTTGTTTTAAATCTTTCTACACGTCCAGCGGCGTCGATCACCTTCTCGTTACCGGTGAAGTAAGGGTGGCAAGCGCTGCAAATCTCCACCTTGATTTCTTTCATAGTAGAGCCCACGGTAAAGTGCGATCCGCAAGAGCAGGTTACCTTCGCGTCAGTATAGTATTGTGGATGGGTATCCGTTTTCATGTCGACAATATATCACATTCTAAATTTTATACAAACCATTCAATAAATTCATGGTAAATGGAAAGGACCGTCAGCATTACCTGTTACGGCCCCGTTTTCCCTCTCGCTAGATCAAGCCCGGTAGTCGTCGCCACTCGCAAGCCGCCATATTCCGCGACCTTATAGAGTCCTTAGTACTAAGAGCACTTGTCCGCAAACCCGTAAGGGTTTTTTTCGAGAAACCCAATCGAGATGTTACCTCGATAACTGTCTACTTCACGTTATGCTTGGAGGGTAGTCTTGCAAGTTACTACCATCTTAGCTTCCCTCCCTCGGTGTTACCGGTGGATCGAATCCGTAGTGGATGATATCAAAACATCCAAATCCTGTCAAGCCCAAATTGAATATTGGGGATAACTAGAATCCTTCGAGGGGATCGATCATAGTGAGTTGGATGGTTTGGGCTTTGGCCATCACTTGCTTACCGTAAGTACAAGTAGTGCCGCCAGTACCAAAATATTTACAAGCTGCCTTGATTTCAGAAGTATAGCTCCCGCTCGATGCTCCCAGATCAGTCAAGTAGAGCGAGGCGGCTATAAACGCATCTTTTGGATTCCACGGATCAGCCAATTTGTTGCTAGTGATCCCGGTAATCCGTTTTATAAAGAGAGCCCAAGTAGAGGGGATAAATTGAGCCGGCCCCATAGCACCTCCCCAACCGATAGACTGCGGACAAGAAATTTTTGTGTTGTATGGATCGTAGCTAAGGTCTGACATAAGTGAGAGAAACGGTGGTACATCTCTGGTTGGGTTCATCACTTTGGCAAAAGCAGTACCAGTATTGGCTCCCACCCCATCTCCATTTTGAGAATTCTTGAGGTAGCAAGAGCCAGTATTTTTACCAAAAGTACCACTCGCATCCGCGCCCGACTCTTGCATGAAGATAGCGAGCAAAAAGGCCGGGTCTATACCGGTAGACTTCTGCGCATCCAGAGCATACCCATAAGCCGTACCGAAGGGGATAGAGGTAGCATCTCGGAGACCGAAGAGCGCTGCCCTGATTTGAGCTGCCTTAGCCTTTTTCTCTGCTATCACTTGAGCGTAAGTCTTCTCTTGAGTTTTGTTGATAGTGATGAGCTTTTGCTTTTCCTTCTCATCTATCTCCACCTTTTTCT
>Ga0209542_10013800_pt1 | contig 13845 bp, 25 predicted proteins | sample RifCSPhighO2_01_FD_184028 | JGI IMG/M metagenome (GOLD analysis project Ga0209542, IMG submission 184028) | Soil microbial communities from Rifle, Colorado - Rifle CSP2_plank highO2_0.1 (SPAdes) (version 2) | ecosystem: Environmental > Terrestrial > Deep subsurface > Rock core/Sediment ...
GCCTGTTTATTTCTGGATAGTTGTTTTCTTGACCTCAAGCCCAGTCCCCCAGTAATTATCCCTCATGAAATCAACTATCCAGAAATAAACAGGCTCTAGCCCCTCTGAAAAAGAATCATAGATTAACGTATATCCGATTTGATTATCTATAAATTTCTCAACCTCCCCCAGCTCAGTTATCATTTTAACATCCCTGCCGATAGTATACCCCATCTTTGTTCTTCCAGATTCTATCTGAAAACTCATCTCAGAAGGGACAGTATTCTTCAGGGCATCTATAATTTTTTTATCCCTCTCTTCGCTTGGCAGATTCTTGAACTTTTTGCTGTAGTATCTTATCAAAGCTCTCTTAACAGTAGACTCCCCAAACTGTCTTTCCTCAAATTTTTCTAATTCACTCTCTCTTTGTTTTCTGTCAGAATCATCATCAGGCATAAAACTAAAAACATATCTTCATATAAAAACTTTTTTATATAAGAACTATATCTAAATTGGCATGGGAATCTTTAGCTGGTTGAGGTTTGGAAGGAAAAAAGAGGAAGACGAAGAACAGCAGAGTGATTTTGAAGCTGAAGCAGGAGAACAACCAAGAACAGAAATCCCTCCATGGAGCAGGGGATATGAAGATAATTTTCAGCGACGGCAAACAGGGCCTGCGCAAGAATGGGGGCAGCCGCAACAACCGCAACAATTTCCGCAGCAGTCAACAGGATCTCATGAAATCATCCTCGCAAAACTCGATGTTATAAACGCAAAATTAGACAGCCTGAATCAAAGATTGGCAAATTTAGAAAGATACGCAGCAGCAGAGGATGAAAAAAGTAGATCGCGATGGTGAAGAAGCTATTCGCAATTTCTTTGATTATAGTTATCATAGACAGAATACTTAAATTTTATTTCTTAAATCACAGTTTCTTTATATTCAAATATGGTTTTAACACTGGCGCTGCTTTCGGATTTTTACAGGGCTGGAATATTTTTCTGATATTATTTAGTCTTATTGTCGTCGCATTTATCCTATACCATCGCAATAATAAAAAACTGGAATTAGGAATGGCTTTTTTATTGGGAGGAACATTAAGCAATTTAATTGACAGAATATTCTACCAGGGTGTTATAGACTATATCCATCTGGATTTTTTAAATAATGTTTTTAATTTGGCAGACGTAGCTAACATCGTCGGGGCTTTAATCTTAATTCGCCATTTCTGGAAGGAATAAACTTAAAAGTTTAAGGGTTAATAATAGAGATATGATAGAAGATTATCTAGATTTTAAAAACGAAGAGTTGAAATTTAAGGATGATGAACAGGAAAGGATATTTTATACAACTTTATACGCCGTAGTTAATGATCATCTGTGGTGCCATCAGCATGGGATAGATTATGTTGACCCAGATTTTAAACTAGCTTCACGTCGTCTTTATGATGAATTATTTTCTAAGAGGGATGATACAGCCCAATTACAGAATTAATTTTTCCTTACAAATTCTTTTTCATCCAGAAATTTCTCTTTAATTAGAGTTATATTTTTCACTTTTGCTTCTCTAGGTCCCTTCTTGCAAAGTTTTACCATCTCATTTACATTTTTTTCCTCTCCTTCAAACACAGCCTCAACGCTTCCTTCTTCAGTATTTTTTACATAGCCTTTAAGTCCAAGTTTAACTGCATGCTCATAAACAAATTTTCTGAAGAATACCCCTTGAACCTCTCCTGAGATTATTACTTTATTTCTTTTTAGCATAAACATTAACCCAGGTGAAATCCTCTCCATCCTGAACAAAGCTATTGATTACCTCAAAACCATTCTCTGTTAAAAGAGTTTCCAATTCTTCTTGGCTGAAAAATGCAATTGGAATTCTGCTATTCCCAAGCTTTCCAAACTCTATTTCTTTTTCTCCTTCTCCGTGCCTCGCTGAAATAAAAACAACAGCGTCATTCTTTAGTATTTTATATAGGGATAACAAAAAATTGGGCACTTCTTCTTTTTTAATATAAGAAATTGAATCCAAAGCCCATCCAGCATCAAAAGATTGCTCTGGAAAGTTTAATGACTGCAGATGCATAACCTTAAAATCACCGTCGGGAACTCTTTTTTTCGCCTCGGTAATCATATTTTCACTACCATCTACCCCAACAGCATCAAACCCGTAATCCATAAAATACTGCACATCCCTTCCAGAGCCGCATCCCAAGTCAATTATTTTCCCTTTTTTTGGAATCATTGAAATAAATCTATTAAGCTCATATTGAAGAACGTTCAAAAAGGTAAGGTCTACATACTGCTCAGCAAATTTATCGAAGGCAGCTATTGTTAAATCATTCATCGCTCTTTAACCCTGCAGGAGATTTTAAATAGTTTATTATGCTCAATAGATATAATTAAAAAATCTTGTTTCTTAAGCAAACCCATGAAATTAAAACACAGGATAACACATCATTTCCACAAGACTCTGAAAGCAAACCACTCGGATCATGAAATCGCATTGGGTTTCTCACTTGGAACTTTTTTTGAAATATTTTTCATAGTTCCAGGACTGGGGCTTATAATCTCGATCCTTGTTCTTTTAACGTACTCTAAGCTAAGCAAATACGCCCTTTTATTCGCTATACTTTTTTGGAATGTTCTTTTCATCGCTCCGATATACATTCTAAGCTATCAAGTCGGCAATTTTCTCTTTGAAATATTTCCCTCCATTGATACAAGTATTCCAGATATCCCATTTGCTGACACTTTTCTTCCAAAGGGTAAAAAATTCCTAGTAGGCCATCTCCTAGTTTCAACTATATTTTCAATCATTGTTTATCTCCTGGCAAGATGGTTCATCAAAGTTTATAGAAGACGTTTGGATCTAAAAAAATAATCGCTATTTTAATTCTTTAATCTTCTTTCCTTAGGGACAAAGTTCAATATTTTTCCTTCTTTGTATTTGCCGCTGCCATAGAAATCATTTTTATTTTTTATCAAGACAAAACCTTTGAATTCTTTTTCAGTTTCAATATCCCTCCCATGAATCCAATCTTGTAATTGAGAATTAGAAACCTCCAAAATATTTTTTTTAGAATTAGGGCCAATTAATTGAGAGCCTTCTATGCTTAATCTTAATTCATTTTTTATATTAGCAAAATACAACCCAAGAGAATTAACTCTTATCTTTGAAAAATCTATCTCTAAGTCTTTGTTGAATATGAATATCTTCTTTTCTTGATTTATGAAAAATTGATAATCTAATTTTCCAGAGAAGCCGAATTGCTCTTCCAGCTGATTCTGCAAAATTTTTTTCTCCCTGCTTGAAAATTTTTCTGGCATCTTATTCCTTTAGCTCTAAGTTTGATAAAAACTCTTTGTCTATATTGGTTGTTGAAGAAGCAACCTCTTTTAGATGGTGTGAGATTGACTTTTTATTTCCAACTGCAACGTATACAATTTTTTTCTCAAAACTTACTGCTGATAATACCGCTGTTGAGAAATCTCCATCATTTGAAACTAGAAAAGCTTTGTCGTAAATTCCCCTCTGTGCGTCTAAAACTAAATCCAATGCCAAATTTATGTCGCTTGCTTTTTCTACGTAGTATATCTTTCCATCCCTCTTTCTCTTTTCCATCCTGCCAAGAATGATATTCAACTTATTTATTTTTCTAAGAACATCGAAGAACTTTTGTTGCTTTGTATATCCATCTGGATTACTTATCCTATTTACAGGAGCAATGTAAAAGTTTATTTTTACTATCTCTGTATTTTCACCCAGTTTATTACAAAATTTTTCAATATCAATTTTAGAACCCAAAGTCTTCATGGAAAAATAGAGATTACTTCCATCAATATAGATAGCAATCTTTTCTTCAGAAGTTTTTTTTGATTTCATTATAAAATCAGAGGGTTCTTGCGAAACCCCTGGACTTAATTAAAACCTTAGACTACAATGACATTTATAAGCTTTGCGTCTCCATCTGATTTCCAGATGACTACTCAATAGTTTTTTCTTCAATTGTTGATTTTGTTAAGGCATCATATACTTTTTCTCTAGCACTTTCAAAGTATAGATTTGCCGCTATTGCTGCTGTAATTATCAATATACCATAAAACAGAGATTTATATGGTTGCTCCCAATCTCTTAGAGAAATTCCTGACATCTCCTCCGATCTTAACCCTGGTCTTTGAGTCCCACCTGTTTTCATAAGAGGATATTTCAATACACCATTCTCATAAACCTGCTGATCTGGGTTTAAGGTTAATGAATTTTCTAACATTTTAAGCTATCCTTTCAATATAGTTTTTAGGTAGCATTATGAAAAATAAGGGTCTCCAATAAAACCTTTAATCATCGAAGGTGGCAAAGGATCCTTCTCAGCTTCGCCCTCCTTAAGGCATATTTTGTAGTCTTTGAGTAATACATCATATTTCTAGAAATATTTTAGTAAATTCTCTCTAACTTTTTCCCGCCACCCAAGTTCATTCTCCATTTTTGTTTCGAGCAAAGGCGATACTCCTAGACCTTCATCAATATTCTGATGAGATACCCCTATCACATTATCGTGTCTACTACGGACAGGATGACCCATTAGAGAAAGATATCCATGATTCCAGTTTATCTGTAATCTGGTCATTACATTTTCACGGCTTCTAACCTTCCAAAGAGAGGTATCCAGGGTTGTTCGCCTCCACTTTGGCTCTTTTCTTAGTCCAGCATAGTTAAAATCCAAAAACTCTTTTAAAAGACGGTCATCCCTAGCTAAAAACTTAAGAATAGGACTCTTCCTCGCTAATTTTTCAGTAAGGTGGTCTTCAAAATAAGGTCTATAAGTAGGTAGAGCATCTAGTGTGATCTCCAAACCTTCACAACGCTCGTATTCCCCATAGTCGAGTATAAAGCATCCGCTATCATCAAATTTGCTACAGGGGGTCATTTCCAGAAGAGGTGGGGCATCAAGAACGAATTTAACCTTACCAGCAACATGATGAGCAATACCATCTCCAAAAAGTTCATAACGTCCAATAGGATTTAGCCAAAACATCTTAGTTTCATCGTAATTGCTTTTTGTAGAATCTAAAACAGCCTTCATAAAGTCTGCAAAAGTCATGGGACGCCTTTTCTCATCAATCAATGTCGGCATTATTTCAGCACAATTACCAGTATACATCTTGTACGTATCTTTATTTGGTTCATTTAGTTTTGTCATTTTGTTTCCATTTCACGACCCCTCTGCTTGCCTAGCATATATAATCCCAGAATTTCTCCTCCAGCACCGCCAATAACTCCTCCTGTAACCGCACCAGCAATGACAGAAGGCACTACAGTATCAATGTTAGAATTTTGTGTTATCAAATAACTTGCAACAGTGCCAGCTAATCCTAATAGATTATAGCCTACAAGAGAAGCCGTTTCTGGATCTAGTATTCTATTTCCAAATCTTGGAGTATTTTCCTGTAATTTCATATCAAGTGACATATTATTTCCTCAATTTATCAAGCAATCCTCTCATCCAGCTTTGTTTTCTGCTCTCTTTTAAGTTTTTCCTGAATTTTTTTAGCCTGCGCCTCTAAATCAACACCAAGCTTTTTCAGTGATTCGTTGTGCATCTGGATTAACTGCTCAACTATCTGGATTATTTTTATCAGCTCTTCTCTTTCTTTTGCTAAAGTTGCAATTGATCCTTTATGAAAACCAATTTGTTCATCTTTATTCATTTGCTGTTCTGGCATTTTATTTCTCCCGTTGCTCAGTCACGGCACTTTGCGCCTTCGGCGCTACTACCCCGACCAAACAGCCATCGCCGTAGCCAAGATCATTCCAGTCGTCAGCAACGGACCCATAGCCGCCGCCAAACCCGCCAACACACCAATACCGCAATCCAGGATAACTTGAAGGAGATATCCCCATTCTGTTAGAAATATCCCCGCTAATTCTCTGTTGTACAAGCTCTAAACTACCATCAACAAGGCCTTTATTACCTTCTGCACTATAAATCCATACTTCCTTCCTTATATCCGGATGTCTATAACCATTTTCTCTTAAATCATTCGCAACATCAGGAGATACAATAAAACAATCTTCTTTTGGGATTTCATGATATTGGTCCTGGGTTATAACCAATCCATTCCTACTAATCTTACTTTTCGGATTAAATGAATCAAATAATTCTCTAACTAAAGGCTGGGAATAAAGTGCATATTTTATCTCTCCTGAACCATCTGGATCCACAATTTCAGCAAAAGCAACATCAGTATAATTGTCTCTTAATAAATCTCTATCATGAACATTTGCTCCATTAACCCTCTCGTCCAATAATTGTGCAGATGTCATCGGGGTTCTTCGAACATCAATAACCTTTCCTTCTTCATCAGTTCCACCTAAAAGCAAGGGCATATTGTGATTAATCCTGCCTCTGAAATATTTTAATCTTGGAACTTCTATTTCTCTCACAATTCTCATTCTTATATTTGATTTTTCTTGGAATTCGCTCATTTTATTTACCTCGTCGATTTGATTTTATACTAAAAATAGGGAAATTAAGAGTATATAAAGCTTTCTATTTTATACTACTAAATAGTAGCTAAATATTTGTTGTGAGTGTTTTAGAGGGGATAGAAATATTTATATATCCAATACGTACTGAATACGTATCTAGGTGGTATCTATGGAATTTAAGAAAATAACTTTAACGTTACCGGAAAATTTGGTAAAGGAATCCCAAAAACTTCTGGACAGAGGATACTTTGCTAATATGAGTGATTTAGTTAGGGCTGGAATTAGAGACGAGATAATGAGATTTGAGCCTTCAGCTGAAAAGGAACTGAACTGGAAAGAAGCTTTAAACCAGCTTAGAACAGAAATTGAAAGACATGATGAGGTTAAGAAAAATAAAGAGGAGGTAATTAGATCTTTGAGAAAAACCAGAAAGGGTATTTACGCTAGAAAGCACGGAAAAAATGAGAATCGTTCCAGACAGTAATGAATTCATCTTCGGAATTCTTAAAACTGATTCTGATTGTGCAAAGCTAATAGATACTCTTACTAACTTTTGAGACCTTTATTCCAAAAACTGTTGTTCTTGAGACAAGAAGCAATCTGTCAGAAATTCATATCAATTCGGTTAGACTGTTTTATAGATTAATAAGAACTGGTAAAAATATTAAAATAATTGATGAGTTAGATGTCCCTAAAAGTCTTGTAGAGGATTATAAAAATAAGGGGCTGAAAGATGAAGATGCTGAAATTGGTGCATTTACTGAGTGGGTTAAAGCCAATTATCTAATTACAGAAAATAGGCATTTTTTGAAGAATACAAATATTACTAAATTTAAAATTTTAACAGCTAAAGATTTTTTGAAAGTGAATATTTAATACTTTCTTCAATATAGGCCATATTCTATCAGTATTAGTTCTCTTAGATACTATTTTATAATTATCCATCTATCTATTTTGAATGAATATATACTTCCCTTATGAAAAAGTCAGAGAAATACAGGAAGATTTTATCAAAGACATCCTCGATTCTATCCAGCAGAAAAGGCACTTGATTGCACATGCTCCGACAGGAATAGGAAAGACAGCCAGTGTGCTAAGCACAATCATCCCTTACATCATAGAAAAAGACCTGACTTTATTTTTTCTGACTTCAAGGCATACTCAGCATAGAATTGCTATAGAAACATTAAAGGATATTAAGAAAAAACATGGGGTTAATGCTGATATCAATGTAGCAGACCTGATTGGCAAAAAAAATATGTGCAGCCAGTTTGGAGTCGAAGCAATGGGCAGCCAGTTTTATGAATTCTGCAGGACTCTTGTAGAAAAAAAAGAGTGTGAATTCTATGAAAACACTTACAGCAGCATCGGCTACAGCTTTGAAACAAGAAATTTCTTAACAAACAACAAAGGGATATTTCACGTTGAAGAATTTCTAGATCTGGCAAAGAAAACCAGGCTATGCCCCTATGAGCTAGCAATTTTAAAAGCAAAGAAAGCAAATATCATAATAGCAGATTACAGCTACATCTTCAATCCTAATATTAGAGAATCATTCTTCAGAAAAAGCAGCAAGTTTCTAGAGAAGAGTGTTATTGTCATCGATGAAGCCCACAATCTCCCAGGAAGATTAAGGGACATAATGAGCTCAAGTTTAACTACATTTGTTATTGAAAGAGCAGTAAAAGAAGCTGAAAATTATAAAGAGGCTTTTGCAGTGCTTCAGAAAATAAAAGAAAAATTTGATAATATTTGCAACACCGATAATGAGAGGCTTGTTAAAAAAGAGGAATTTATTTTCAATGACTTCGCTGAATTTATAGGATTGCTGGACGCTGTCGCAGATAATATTCTGGAAGAAAAAAAACGAAGCTTTGTTGGGGGAGTTTCAGAATTCTTGAAGATGTGGAATGGAGACAATAATGGGTTTGTCAGGTACATAGAAAAAAGCAGCTACAAAGACAAGGAGAATTTCAAGCTGCATTATAAATGCCTTGACCCCAGTCTTCTTACAAAAGAGATAGTAGAAAACAGCTTGATGATTTTAATGTCTGGAACTTTAACTCCTTTAGAAATGTACAGGGATCTCCTTGGAATTAAAAACGCAGTATTGAAGGAGTACACCAACCCTTTCCCGAAAGAAAACAAGATGAGCTTGATTGTGCCAGAGACAACAACAAAGTTTACAAAAAGAAGCTTGGCAATGTACAAATTGATTGCAGAGAGATGCGCCAGTTTTTCAAATCTGATAAATGGAAACATCCTAGTTTTTTTCCCGAGCTATCAGGTGATGAATGAAGTTTTTAATTTTTACAGGGAAATTGGAAACAAAACTTTATTTGTGGAAAAGCAGGGAATATCAAAAGAAGAGAAGGAAGAGCTGCTGAAGAAATTCAAGAGCTACAAATCAAACGGCGCTGTTTTATTCGCTGTTTCAGGAGCAAGTTTCTCAGAGGGCATTGATCTTCCAGGAGATGAACTGAAAGCGGTTATCATCGTCGGATTGCCCCTATCCAGGCCTGATTTGGAAACAAGAAGCCTGATTGAATACTATGACGAGAGATTTGGAAAGGGATGGGATTACGGCTATATTTTTCCGGCAATGAAAAAAGTTATTCAGGGCGCAGGAAGATGCATCAGAAGCGAAACAGACAAAGGAATAATTATTTTTTTGGATGAAAGATACAGCATGAGCAATTATTTCAGATGCTTCCCAAAAGATTACAATGTGAAAATTACAAAATTGCCGGAAGAGCACATTAAGAAGTTTTTGGAGAATTAGTTATTATTTCATAGTAGTATAAAAACAAAAGCTTTATAAAGATAAACTTTCTATCCAAGTCAAGGAAATTAAAATGAGTTTATTAAATAGATTAAGGGATAAGTCAGCGCCTTACATCTTAGCAACTGGATTAACAGCAAGTTTACTTGCGGGATGTGAGGAAACAAAAACAGAATATTCACCTATTCTACACGAAGATGCCGTTGTTTCTGACGTTGTTTATACACCATCAAGGCATGGAAGCGGTAGCGGTATAGGGCCAACTATTGATTTTGATGGAAACATTGGGATAGGTTTTACCGATGTAACTGTTAATATTCCAAAAAAATATGCTGTGGTTTTCGAATGTCAACACGGAAAATTTATATCTGAAGGAACAGACCAACGCCATAAAGATCTTTGGGGGAGGCTTAAAGAAAATATGGAAGTTGATGTAACTTACAAAGAAAGATTCAGATCTGTTTATGATGGCGATAAAGATGGAGATGGACAAAAAGATTTGATTTCGAGGGCTTTGGTAGGATATGACTTTTTAGATGCGCAACCAAAGAAAAAGTAAGACGCCCGCCCATTTTCTATTAATTTTTTAAATCGAAGATTTAGCTATTGTAAGCCAACAAAAATTGAACATAACTAAGATTGATTAACTTCATAATTCATTCTCTCAACAAACTCAAGCCCCACTCTTTCTTTTAGCAATTCTATATATTCCGGAGTTAGATAATTGGTATTTCTATGATATTTGTATTTTCCTGTTTCTTCATCTCTGCCTGCATGAATTAGATGATAGTAATCTATGTCTTCTGTCGGTAATTCATCATCGCTTTGAAATCTGTATGCAGTAATTCTCATAAAAATAAAAAATTATTTTCTCTTTTTCTTAGCAGGCTTCTTCGCTGGCTTCTCTCTAACTTCTTCCAACTCTTCATCTTCAGCGTCTTCTTTTCTCTCTGTTTTGGCTCCGGCAGTCGGGTGTTCTGTCTTAAATTTCGCCTCTTCAAAGATTTTGTTCAGCTGCTCTTCCTTAATCTCAGTCTCCATATTCTCCACCGCATACCTGAATATCTTATCCATCCTCTGCAGTAATCTTCTTGGATTTTTTCCAGATAAATGCCATACCCTCTTTATAACATTGTCATTAACTACTACAGTGTTTCCAATCCTATTCCTTATTAGCGCAACAGCTTGATCCTCGCTCAAATCTTTTATCTTAAATACGCCATCGTTTCCAATTCTGTCCTTAATGCTCTCATGCAGATTCGTATTGCTGTAATCAAGTCCAGTAAACACAACTGATTTTATATTTCCCTGATCAAAGAAATATTTTATTCTTTCAGTATTAACAGAAGAAAGTTGCTGCGCCTCATCCAGTAAGACAATCATCTCTTTAGGCACCATCCCAAATAATTTTCCCCAGAATCCATATCTCCCTTTAAGCAATTCTTCAATATTCAATTCAGTATCTATCCTATTGCATGAAAAATAAATAACTCTGCCTCTTCCGCGGAATTTTGCAATAATGTTTTTTAAGATTGTAGTCTTCCCGGCTCCAAGCTTCCCCTCGATAAAAGACATAGTTCCAGCAGGAATCTTATAATACAAATCCTCAAGAATCTGGTCCTGGCCAAAGACTTTATTGTCAAATGGAGCTGGTTTTATTGTAAACGGATTAGTATAAAATCCTAATTTTCTCCACCACATCCCCTGCTCTTCTTCAACGTCTTCCACTTTAATCCCCCCCTCTTTCTAATCCCCTTGCCTTTTCCCGGAATTCTTCCGCCTTTTCATACAGCTCAACAGCAGTTTCCTCGTCGCCGTCTTCATGAAACTCCTGCCCCTCTCTATGCAACCCCTCTGCTTTTCTATACATCTTTTCAGGATGCCCTTTTCTTCTCGAAACAATAATTATCAAGATTATGATTACTAATACAACTCCAGCTCCTATAACATACTTTAAATTTTGCTTGAACATAGTGGTTATTGCCGCCATATCTGGAAGCGCTCCTGCTCCCCCTGCTCCCCCCTCTTCTTTCACTTCCACAGCAACCTTGGGGCCTATCCTCTTCATCTCAAGCGAAGCCTTTTTGCCAGAAGAAGAAGAGTAAAAAACCGAGAAGTCATTTTGCTGATCATCCTTGAGGTCAACATTCACACTCTGCTCTTTCCCAACCGCAATCGCATAATTGTCAGGAAGAAAAGTCAGCCTCACCTCATCTTCAGAAACAGAATCAGCCAGCACCCTATACTCGACATTGTTATACTGTACTGTTTTTTCCTCCCCCTCAGAAATAGAAAATTTAACTAAATCTAATTTATCAAGGTCAACATTAGCTGACAGAACAGCAGGTATCAAAACAAAAGCCAGCAGTAAAGCAATATTCAGTAGCAATCTCATATAAGAAAAGATAAAGGGGTTTATATTTAAGCATTATTATACTGTAATACCGATAAAATAGTTAATAGGTGTAATTGAAAACGAGTGGTTATAATCCAAAATGATTTATAAAAAATAGTTTCATGGACGTATTAATTAAAATTGTGAAATCTTTATAAAAGGATTAGTCGGCTAGTATCGGATGGCCTCTGCTATAATAGTATATGAAGGAGGGGGACACATCTACCCATTCACAGCAAGGCATGATATTGCATACGATACAATAACAGAAAAGATGCACAAATTTAAAATGAACTTCTTAGCCGGAAAGAAAGGAATAGCCGATAATGAAATAGATTCTCTTTCTGAAAGAGTTTACGAAATAGTGAAGAGGTGCAACAAAGATAATTCTTTAGACGCGAGGAAAGAACTAGAAGCAATTCTACAATAATTATTATTTTTTCTTCCTTCAATTTAGAAGCAGAAACTAAAGTCGATATATTTAAATATCCTATCATTTTAATACAAATAGATGATAAAAAAGAAGAAGATGTTTAATGGAGAAGCTTATTATACTGATGAAGATATCACTCCTGAAAAGATGAAGGAAGTTCAGAAGATGTTCAAAGATATTGACCATATAAAGATGCCCCTTAGTGGAACACAGCTCTTAGAAAAAATTAGAAGAGAACATAAGATTACGCCCCTAGAATTTTAATTTTTAATCCCCTCTCTCTGCAGAATTTCTCCAGTATTGGATTATCTACTAACTTTCTTTCTCCTAGAGTCATGAACACCTGAACTTTATTGGTCACTGCCATGGCTAAATGGAGAGCATCGGCAGGCTCTAAATTATAGTATAAACTTCTGAGTTCTAAAGCGAGTTGATAATCTTCGAACTTGGGATAGACAATCTTAAAATTTTTTAAATGCTGACTAATATTAAAAAATGAATCCTCTCTATCTTTCTGCAAGGGAAGCTCTAATAAACCATCAGTAATCTCCCCCAGACTTAGTGATGACACAACCCCTTGATGTTCCTTATTTACATCATAAAAATATTTTCGAGCCATCTGTCTTAATTTTTCTTTAGATATAGAAAAAACCTCAAAAAAGATACAAGAGTCAGTATAATGCAATGGTATCATTAAAGAATATAAATTTTTAGTTATATATAAATAATCGTTTTATTTTTTCTTCCTCAACTCAAAAGTAGAGGCTAAATCAATAATGTATTTCCCGTTAGCTAATTTGTAAATCAGCGGCTCTCTCTGGAACAAGTGCCTTATATCAACCTCGAATTTTCCAGGGCTGACTGCTCGAATCGATTCAAAATCCAAAATCACTGGCTTATCCTCCTCAATCCCAATCATCTCAAAAACATCCTGCTCTAATTTTTCTTTATCCCTCGGTGAAAGCTCTTCTAGCCTCTCCTCTGCCTCTTCAAGGTGCTCTTTTTTAATGAAGAGAAAAAATTTGCCGCCGCAGCTATCGCAGCCGGTTAAAAGATACTTAGAGCCATCTTCAAGTAGCTTGTTGCATTTTACACATTGGTGTGGCATTTTAATTAGCGCCCTCTATTTGATAAAAATAACTGCACCCTATTAGGATCCTTCCTTATCTCCCTTACAATGTTCGCAGGCCCAATTATAGTCAACCCCCTTCTTCTTCCAAAAATAGCCTGCATGAAGAGCTGCTTTAATTTATCCTGGATCAGTTTTGTATTTTTTTCTAATGGATTAAAAGAGGTTATCTCAACACCTTTGAATTTGCTGTCAATTGTTTCCATAGTTTCTTCAATTAAGTCAGCTTCTTCTTGCGAAGTCAAAGTCCCCTCCATCAAAACTAATTTATTTTGCTTCACTATCCTAATCAGCTTCTGTATCTTTCTCTCAGAATCCAGGTATGAAACCTCTTCGAATGGAACATATTGTATTGTCAACGGCATTTTATTTCACCAGCTTGAACAGCTCCTTATAGAATTGCTCTATATTGTCCCCATATTCAGCAGACACCCCTAACACTTTATATTGAGGGAATGCTGATTCTATTTTTCTGACATTTGCTTTTTTCAGGTCAACTTTATTTCCCAAGATTAGCACTGGAATTTTTCTCGCTGCAAGATTTCCAATAATGGTTATATTTACTTGATCATAAGGGTTCTTTGTAGAATCCAAAACAACAAGAACAGCATCCATATTATCAAGCCATTTGATCGCT
>Ga0209542_10013801_pt1 | contig 13844 bp, 21 predicted proteins | sample RifCSPhighO2_01_FD_184028 | JGI IMG/M metagenome (GOLD analysis project Ga0209542, IMG submission 184028) | Soil microbial communities from Rifle, Colorado - Rifle CSP2_plank highO2_0.1 (SPAdes) (version 2) | ecosystem: Environmental > Terrestrial > Deep subsurface > Rock core/Sediment ...
TTGGAATTTTGTGCCACAAAGGAAAGTTACTTCCTTTGCTTAACCACAGATACCCCGCACTTCAGTGCGGGGAGGTTCATTTCATTCATAACGCAAAGCATCTACGGGTTTTAACCTAGAAGCTTGTCTTGCAGGCAGTAATCCAGAGCCAGCCCCAACCAGGAATGCAAATACTATGCATCCAATAATAAGCCAGATAGGAAACGCTGGCTGCAATAATGCATAGCCATTAGCAGCTGCAATAGCTCCTCCTGATTTAGCAACAATATAACCAAAAATAATTCCAAGAATCCCTCCAACCATTCCTAAAAAGCCAGATTCAAATACGAATATAAACAAAATATCATTATTCTTAGCTCCTATGGCTTTCATTACACCAATCTCTCTTGTTCTTTCTAAAACAGAGGTGTACATAGTATTCGTTATATTTATTGCCGCTACAACCAATGATATTAAAGCAATTAAAACAAGTATGGCATTTATAACATTAAGTATAGTTGTAAACGTCTGAATTGCCTGTTCAAAGCTTTGTATATAAAAATCCTCTTTGCCTTTATCCTGGCCTTTGAATTTTCTTAATTTTTCCTTTGCCTTGTCTGCTAATTCTGTTGAAGATATCCCCGGAGCTGCTTTTAATATTATATATTGATACTTGCCTTTCTTTGAAGGAAATACCTCTTCAAAACCTTCTAATGTGAAGTAAACCTGGCTGTCGTCTTGAGGATTTCCTAACTCTTTATAAAAACCAATAACCTCAACTTCCTTATCATTAATCTTTATTTTATCCCCTAAATTTATTGCTTTCGGAAATATTTTATTAAGAATCTGATAATTATAACCCATTGCAACCTTTAATTTATCGCCTTTTTTTAATGCCCTTCCTTCAAGAAGATCAATTGTGAACATCTCTTCAACCAATCTTTTTTCCCCGCCTTCAGTTGGCAATCCCATGCCAAAAACATATTTTTTTTTTTTTTCAAATTCTACTTGAGCCCCTGCTGTATACATTACACCTCCTTCATCAACCCCTTTTACTTTTTTTAAAAAATCAAAATCCTGTTTTGTTAAGTAGAAATTTTCATCTAACCCAAATCCAGTTCCAGCCATAACCATTAACTTATCAGTTCCCATTTCAGAAGATAAAGTATCTACATAATTTCTTAGACCTTGCCCAAAGCTAATCAAAGCAAAGATAGCTGCTATTCCGACTAATATAGAAATAATAGTAAGCCAGCTTCTTAACTTTCTATGTATTAAATTTTGCAATGAATATTTAATATAATCTATGTTCATTTGTACCTCAATGCATCAACTGGCTTTAATTTGCTGGCTTGGACAGCTGGCGTTAAGCCTGCTGCTGTCCCCATCATGAATGAAAATATTAACGATCCTATAATCAATAAAGGCGAAAAGCTAGCTTGAATAAGATTTGAGGATAAGATTAATCCTCCTACATATGCAAGCGATTTTGCAGCAATAATTCCAATTGATATTCCAATAATTCCTCCAACCATTCCTAAAAAACCGGATTCTATTAAGAATATCAAAAATATGTCTTTATTCCTTGCTCCGATTGATTTCATTATTCCAATATCTTTTGTCCTTTCTATAACAGAAGTATACATTGTATTTGTAATTCCAATCCCTCCGACAAGAAGCGAGATTCCAGCGATTATATAAACAAATAATTGGACTGCAAATAAAGTATCATTTAATGTTTTTATTGCATTTTGAGGAGTTTCAACTGAGAAATCCTCCTCTCCTTCTTTTACATCTCTCTGTTTTCTCAATAATTTTTCAATATCTAATTTAACATTGGAAATTTCATTTTTGTCCTTTACTATAACAGCAATTATATCTACTTTCTTTTGGTCATTAAACAAATCCCTCATTATATCCTCATTCATCAGAATAACATTATCCAAAATAGGATTGCCTTTTTTTTTCGCTATGCCTATAACCTCAAATATCTTTCCCTCCACCTTAATTCTTGTTCCAGTACTAATTGGTTTGCTGAATTTATCATCATTTTTATAGTTTCCACCAACAACTACTCTGTATTTATCACCATCTTTCAAAAGCCTTCCTTCATCTATTTCAATATTTACAACTCTTTCAATCTCTTTTCTGGCATCTCCATCAACCATGCTTCCTATATAGGTAATGAGCTGCTTATCATTAAATTCCATTCTTCCAGAGCGGATTAATCTTGGAATGGATTCCTTGACACCAGCAAGCTTTCCAATTTTTTCAGCATCATCTTTTGTTAACTCTTTAATTACCCCTGTTCCTGGAGGGCCTGCTTGTACACCTCCTGCCTGAACCGTAAGTGTATCTACACCTAAATTTCCAAATAAGCTATTGATAGCGTTCCTTAACCCTTCTCCTAGTCCAATTAAAGAAATGATTGCTGCTATACCTATAAAAATGCCAATCATAGTAAGAAGGCTTCTTAATCTTCTTTTTTTTAAACTACTTAAAGCAATTACAAAAAAGTCCTTTAGCATTTTATTTATTTAATTTAAAATAATCTCTTATTTTTACTTTTTTTATTTTCTTTATATAGAAATATCCGCCTGCTATAATAATGATTATAATAATAAATATTCCTGTTCCGCTGCTGCTTTTTATTAATCCAAATTTCTTTGCTTCTGATGTTGAATATATTTTTAATTTTAATTTTATGTCTTTTGCATATTCCTTATTATTCGCATCCAAGAAAGTATACTGCAATAATAAATCAACATCTCTTTTTTTTGATTTGATATATACTTCATAATCAGCTGTCTCATAATCATCTGAATCAATATTGCCAATATAAACCTTATCTGAAGAGATTATATCATAATCATCGCTTTGCTTTAAGACTGAATTAAGAAATTTTATATCTGAACTTCCTTTATTTACAAATTTTATTGTTATCTTTCCAGGCTGCTTTCTTTGGTATATTGCTGTTGAATCAATTATTGCATAGACATCAGGAATTTCATTTACTTCTATTCCAATATAGTTTGTTTTATTATATTCTTTACCATTTACATAATATTCTAATTTTAACGGTATCTTATAGTATTTTGCTTCTGCGCTTGCTTCTGGCGTTAAATCAAAGCTTAATACCGCTTCACCTTTTGGCTGTATCTGTTTAATTACTTTTTCATTTGAACTTCCTAACGGAACAAAAGGCAAAGAATCTATCTGCAGCGTTGCCTTAACATTTTTAACAAGAGAATTTACAATGCTTTTTAATTTAACATTTACAATCCCTTTTTCTCCAGGAGCAATCTGCTCTGGCAATGTTTCAACAGAATCAATAAATAAAATTGGCTCTCTTGGCCTAATCCTTACTTTAAATGGATTATAATATTTAGTCCAAGCAATTTCTTGGATTCCCTTTTTATACTTAAATCTTATATATAAATCATTATCGCCGTCAACTGCATCCTCTCCTACTTTAATTTTGTAATAGACTGTTGCAGATCTTGTCACTCCCATCTGCCTTCCAAATATTGTCCCTAATGATTTTACAGCTGTTCCAACATACATGGAAAATGGAAATTCAGGCATTATCTCCATTTGAAATTCTTCTGCATTATCGCTTCCAAAATTCTGGACATTAAACCTTAATTCAACAACTTCTCCTGGCTCAACAGGATCTGGCTCTTGATTGAGCATAGTTATGTTGATATAACTGGGCCTTGATTCTGTGCCTAGAACTGTTGCTGAATAAGCAATTGGCATGCCTAATAATAACAAAGAAATAATCAAAATAATCTTTCTATCTATCATCTTTTTTTTTTTATTTATTTTTAATAATATTCTTTTTTCTTATTATTTAAATATTTTTTTATTTTGCTTTATGCAATTTTATTGATTTTCCATCTTTCTTTACAATTTTTCCATCTAATAAATACTCTATCCTGTCTGCGCTTTTCGCTACATATTCATCATGGGTTACCATTATTATTGTTTTCTTTTTTTCTTTATGAAGCTTTTTCAAAAAATCTATAACAGTGCTGCCTGTTTTAGTGTCTAAATTTCCCGTAGGCTCATCTGCCAACACTACCTCAGGGTCATTTGATAGAGACCTTGCTATAGCTACTCTTTGCTGCTGGCCGCCAGAGAGTTCTGTTGGCTTATGATTAAGCCTGTCTCCTAATTCAACCATTTCCAGCAATTCTTTTGCTATCTGTATTCTCCTCTCCCTTGGTATATTCTGAAATGTCATCGGCAGCATAACATTTTCCAGGGCAGTTAATGTGTTAATCAGATTAAACTGCTGGAATATAAAACCGATTTTTCTTCCTCTTATTTGAGCTAGATCAGATTCTGATAAATGCGAGATATCCTTCCCTTCCAATAAGATGCGCCCTTTTGTTGGAATATCCAAACAGCCAACCATATTTACAGAAGTTGATTTTCCGCTGCCAGAAGGACCCATCACAGCAACAAACTCCCCTCTTTTTATTGTTAAATTTAACCCTCTTAAAGCCTCTACTTTAACATTTCCAATTTGATATATTTTCCATACATCTTCTAATTGGATAATTGCATCTGCCATTAATTATTATTTAATTTTTTTATTTTTATATAAACCTTATGAATAATCTTTATAAACTAAATATTATTCCTATCATTATGGAAGATACAGAAGAATTAAAAGAAGGCGAAGAAAACTTATTAGATGATGAACAAAAAAAAAAAACAACAAGAAATACATTAATTGCTATTGCTTCTTTAATTATTATCTTTGCCTTAATCTTTGGCATTAACTATTTATATAAAAAAACATACAGGAATCCTTATGACTATGATTATAACGGATTTAAATTTCAGAAATACAGCGATGGAAAATGGTACACACAGATAAGATGGAACAATAATCTTGTTAATATTCCTTTAAGCTTTGGGCCAAGGGATTTAGAAGATATTCAGCTGACAGGAACTGTTGATGAAAGATTTATGTCAAGAGATATCTATATAACCTTTGATCCTGCTGAAGATATTTTATTGCCGACAGGAGCGATTGTCAAAGAAAAACTTGGATATCTAGCTTTAGCTGCTTCTGAATTATCATTAAACTTAGTCCAAGGAATGAAATTTACTACGCTTTCTGCCTGCACCAAGAATGATTCTTCCTGCGGAGATGTTCCTGTAATAACCTGTGAAAATGGCAACGCAACTATTTATTTAAAGAGAGATGACAAAGCAGAGGTATTGTTAGACGGCAATTGTGTTATTGTTTCTGGCAAAGATATGGATTTGGTTAGAGCAGTAGACAGATTATTGTTGTATTGGTATAGGATTATGGATTGATTAATATTAAAACTAAATCCATGCCAATAATCGAAAAGTATTTAAATATTAGAATATTCTAATATAATATTATGAAGGAATTGTATGAGCTGCATGCAGAGATATGTAAAATATTTTCAAATTCAACTAGATTGGAGATTCTGGATCTCTTAAGAGACAAAGAAATGTCAGTAACAGAATTAATAGAGAAAACTAAACTCAGCCAAGCTAATATTTCCCAGCATTTATCAATTATGAAGTCTAAGGGAATTGTCGCATCAAACAGAAAAGGAAAAAACATCTATTACAAGCTTACCACTCCAAAAATTACCAAGGCATTTGATATAATAAGGGAAGTTTTATCTGAAAAATTAAAGAAAAATGGAAGGCTTGTTAAAAATTTATAGGATGGGAAGATGAGAAAGATTAATATAACAAAATTAGATAATGTAACCAAAATATTGTTAATCCTATTAATTGGAGTTATTTTTTATTTTGTCATATTTTCGATATTAAAGCCTTTTTTTATTACAGAACCCACTCCAATGATAAATATGATGAGCCAGATGATGGGGTCTGATATAATGAATTTTTCTAGTAGCAGTTCCACTACTATGAACTTAGTTTCGTTGATTGTTGCTATTATTATAGCTCTTATTGTCTCTTTTTATTTATTTAAGCATGATGCTAAAGAAGAAGAATATGAAATAATAAGGAAAGGCTTATCCGAAGATGAAAAAGCAATTTTAGGCGAGATAAAAAAAAGTGGCGAAATAACCCAGGATTCATTAAGATTTAGATTAAATTGGAGCAAAGCAAAAATTTCAACGATTTTGACCAATCTTGACAAAAGAGAATTAATACAAAGAGAAAGGATTGGGAAAACTTACAAAGTATATTTACAAAAATGATGGTTTAAAACGGTTTAAGTAGCAAGGTAGTTATAATTGCTTTACTACCTAACTTATGGTGATGTAATATGAAAAAAATAATGTTGGTGTTTGGAATATTTTTATTAAGTATATCTTTAGTATTAGCTAATGGAGACCACCAGAGCGAAATTGAGGAAGGAAAAAAACTTGTTGATAGTGGAATTAGTTGTGATAAATTAACAGATGAACAACTAGAATCCATTGGAGAGTATTATATGGAGCAAATGCATCCAGGTGAACAGCATGAAGCAATGCATAAAATGATGGGTATGGAAGAGGGAACAGAATACCATGAGCAAGTTCATGTGAATATGGCAAGAATGATGTATTGTGGCGAAGGTGGAATGATGGGTGATGGGATGATGAATGGGGGTATGATGGGAGCAAATATGATGGGAATGATGCCAATGATGATGAATATGATGGGTTCAGGAGGAATGAACATGATGGGAGTAAATATGATGGACAGACAAACGCCACAAACAAACATGATGCAGGGAATGATGGGAAATTGGGGGTATTCAGGATATTGGGATTTTTGGAATATAATCTGGTTATTGTTTTGGATAGGAATAATTATTTCGGTAGTCTGGCTTATCTATAAATTCATAATAAAAAAAGAAGCAGTCTCTGAAACTCCGATTAATATCTTAAAGAAAAGATTTGCTAAAGGAGAAATAAGCAAAAAACAATTTGAAGAAATGAAAAAGGAGATAGGTGAATGATATGGAAAAAGATAAAAACATGTTAGTATGGATTCTCATTGCTGTAATTATTGCGCTCTTTCTTTTTGGAGGCCTAGGAATTGATGGATATGGCATGATGGGATTTGGCATGGGTTTTGGATTTATCTTTATGCTGCTTTTCTGGGGGGCTATCATTTGGGTTATAGTTACCCTAATTAATGCAAACCAATCTAATAAGAATGAACCAGATTCATTAGCAATATTAAAAAGAAGATATGTTTCTGGAGAAATAACAAAAAAGCAATTTGAAGAAATGAAAAAGGAGATAAGTTAAAGTGGTTGCTATGAAAATACGAATCTATCCCCCAATTATTGCAGGAATTTATCTCTTATTGGCTTTAGGGTTGGATTATTTTTTTCCAAGCGTGAAGATGGTTCAACCGCCTTTTAATTTCCTCGGCATTGTTATTATAGTTGGAGGCGTTGTTCTTATTGTCTGGGCTTCTCGACTATTTAGAAAAAAAGGCACAACTCACCACCCTTATGATGAGCCAACTGTTTTGGTTACCACTGGTTCTTTTAGATTTAGCCGAAATCCTATGTACTTGGGAATGTCTTTTGTTCTTTTAGGAATAGCTATTTTTATAGCAACTATTCCTTTGTTTCTTGCACCACTTGCATTTTTTTTGACAATAAATACAGCAGTTATTCCTCGTGAAGAAAGAAAGCTTATGAAAATTTTCGATCAAAAATATTCGGATTATAAAAATCACGTTAGAAGATGGTTTTGACATTTGGATTAAAAAAAAAAAAAAATGTGGGGGTTAAAAAATGAAAACTGATGATTTTGCATACATTGTTGAAACAAAAAAGAGTTTTGATGAAGCAGTTGTATCTGTCTTGAAAGCAGTAGATAAAAAAGGCTGGTCTTTGTTCCAGATTTATGATGTAAGAGAGAGATTGGCTGCAAAAGGATTTAAGCAAGAGCCATTAAAGATAATTGAAATTTGCTCTGGAAAATATGCAAACCAATTCTTAAATAAGAATAGGTTAATTTCGCTTTGTATGCCTTGTAAAATCAATGTTTTGGAAGAGAAAGGAAAAATAAAGATTGCTGGAATGAAGCCGACTATGATTTCGCAATTTTTCTCAGAAGTAAGCCCACAGGAAGCTGAAGAGGTGGAAAAAGATATTAAAGAAATTGTTGATAATGCTAAGTGAGAAAATGCAAAACATTCAGAACTTGATTGATGAACTTGTAAGCGGATATATAGAGAGCAAATATGATGAAAAGTATCTAAAAGAAAAAATAACTGATATCTTAGAATTTATACTTCCTAAGATTGCAGCCATAGTTAAAGGTAAGAAAGAGAGAGAACTTGTTAAGTTATGGGATGCTGCGAAAGAAGATGAAAAAATCAAGAATTTATTTAGGGGATTATTTGTAAAAATAGATAGGCCCATCATAATCTATGTCGCAAGTAAATTCGAAAACAACCAATATTTTGGCACAAGAATAATTGAGGAGGCATTAAGATGGAAATAAAAGTTTTAGATTTTACAGGTAAGTGGTGTTCAACTTGCATTAATCTAGACAGGATGCTGGAATCTGAAGTAATTCCGAAATATAAAAGTAAAGTTAAATTTGTTAAAATCGATATTGAGGAAAATGAAGAATTGACAAAGCAATATGAAATTCTTTCTGTGCCAACTTTAATTCTCCTGAAAGATGGTAAAGAAATCTGGAGAAAAAGCGGTTCGATATCTAAAGACGATGTAACAAAAGAATTGAACAGCGTGGTAAAATGACAACAGCTATTGGGGTAGTAATGTTTTTGCACATAATCAGCGCTATTTTCATGGCATGGCCTTTATACGCACTCATAACCGTCAATGAGAGACCAAAGGTAGGTGCAACATTAAGTGATAAAGTTGATGATTTCATGGAGGGTATAATAAAAAAGCAAGCTGGAAGATGTTATATATTCCAAATTACTGCTCTAATCACAGGTCTTTATCTTTGGTCTCGTGGTGATTTTGGATTTACATTATCAGTTCCAAATTTATTGATGTTAGGTAAGCTTTTAGGCTTGTTTATTCTTATGGGATTGCTTTCTTATGTGGTATTTTTTGTTCAGCCAAATATAGACAATCTGTTCATAGAGTTAAAAAAGGGAAGTGATGTGGGAAGTAAAATAAATGGTTTGAGGCTAAAGAGAAAAAAATTTGCAGCAACATGCCTTTTTGTCCTGCTGATAATAATTATTTTTGCAGTTCAGATTAGAGAGCCTTTATTATTGCTGATAAATATTGTTTTATTGGTTTTGGCAGCACTTTTTTCATACAGAGTATATAAATCTAATATTCCTTATGGGTGGGTGTGAATCAAATGGTTAATTCATTAATTGGAATACATGCAATAACAGGCATACTAGCAATATTTACATTTTTATTAGTATTTATAGAATTGTTAAGTCCTACAGAAAAAACAATTAAAAGAATACAAGTTTTTGCGTATATAGGAACAATTTTGATATTTGTCTCTTGGATTATTGGGGGATATTATTATGTAGCTCATTACGGTCCTGATGTCAAGCCAGCAATAAAAGAAGGTTCAAATCCATGGGTACATAGTATTATTATGGAAACAAAGGAACACATTTTCTTGTTTTTGCCATTTTTGGCAATTCTTGTCACTGGAATGATTTTTAGATTTAACATAGATTTGCTCAAAAACCATAAAACGAAATCATCAGTATTGATATTAAGTGCATTGATTATTTTAATAGGATTAGTAATAGCTGGAATGGGTTACCTTGTATCGGCTGGTGCAAGAGTTGCTGGGGTTGGATAAAATGAAACTTAACATTAAATCATTAAACTATTCCACAATCTTAACAATATGTTTGATAGTTGTGCTTACCATCTTAGGTGAATTATCAGAATTTTTCAAAACATTTCTCACTAGTATAACTGGACATCATTGGGTTACTAAAGGTGTATTTTCATTAATATTTTTTGTGATTATCTATTTCCTGACATCAAAAATTGTTAAGGATGGTGATGATTTGACCCGCCAGATAATCTATACAATTATAGCAACAATTCTGGGTGCAATAATTATTTTTGAATTTTATCTATGGCATTTTGTATCTTAAGTAGTAAAATGAACGATGAATTATAGACCATAAGGAAAAAAGAAGATTGCTAAAATATTTGAAAAAATATGCAAACCAACGTAGAAAAATTTGTAAAGTTTTGTGAAAGCGATTTGGGGCAGAATATTTTGGAAAAAGAAGCTGATTATATTAATAGAGAGCTAAAAGATTGTCAAAGTATTTTAGATATTGGGTGTGGTATAGGTTCTTTTGAGCAGAAATTAGCGATGTTGAATATCACTGGGCTAGACAACTCTGAAGAAATGTTAAAAGAGGCCAGAAAAAGAAGCAATAAAACCTTTGTTCTTGGAAATGCTGAAAGTTTGGATTTTAGTGATTTGTCTTTTGATGCTGTTTTTTATGCGACAACATTAGAGTTTTTAAGTAATTATCGAAAGGCAATTCAAGAAGCATACAGAGTAACAAAACCTAATGGAAACCTTTTGGTTATGATGTTAAATCCAGAATCAGAATATTTTCATAAACATTTTCAGAGAACTGATTCATACTTTAGAAGAATAAAACATACTGATTTAAAAGAGATAGAAGGATATATACGAAGATTTTATCAGATTAAAAAAGAAGAATATTTTTTAGGGATTAAAGGGCAACAAGTTTTTAATACTTTTGATAGAAGATACGCAAGTTTGTATGTGATTGTTGGAACAAATGTGAATAAATAATACTTCTCACGAACTGAGGCAATCTGTGGCGAAACCACATGATGACGACCCAAAGTAAAACTCGAACTCAATTGAAATGGACATATCACATGCGTGTTAGTTGCCCACGAATACTTTGGGTGGTTGATTTTTAGTGCAACGTTCGGCGAAGTCGAAAAATTCAAAGTAAAATTTCAATTTCAAATCAATATCAGTCGAAGACGGAATATATTCTAAGAGTCGGGGGCGTTCCAATCAATAGAGTGAAACGATACATTAAGAGTAAGAACCAAAGGGCTTTGGCGTTTATGTAACTTTTTTATTTTCTTTTTTTTGATGCCCAATCCATCAAGGGTATCATTGAATCTCTAACTTCAATTCCATCTTGTGTTAGTGAATATTCCACTCTTGGCGGTATTTCTGCAAAAACTTCTCTTTTAATTAGTCCAGCTTTTTCTAATTCTTTTAATCTATCTGCTAATGTTTTTGGACTTATATCCCCAAGATTTTCCATGATTTTGTTGTATCTTATTTTTTTGTTATTTCCGATTGTACCTATAATCAGCAATGCCCATTTTTTGCTAATTACATTTATAATACCTTCAACAGGACATAAACAAATTTCTTTATCCCCTCTCTTTCTACAATGAACCTTACTTTCTTTTTGCATAGCAAATCACCTTTTCATTATTATCTATATTACTATAAACTTGATAATTTAAATACTTTACTATTTATACTTACTATATAACATAAAGTTGGAGGTAATAAAAATGTGTAAAGAATGTGAACCAATACAAAAAAAAGAGCCAAAAATAGAAGAAGCTATTTGTGGCTGTGGTTGTTTGGGGTTTAAAGGACAAGAACCCGAAACAAGAAATGTCAAGTAAAACAGCATGAAAGATAACCTTCTACTACAAACACAGAAGGTTATCTTTTTTTAATTTATGAGGTATAAAAATGAACGAAATAATTATAATCTTGGGTAAATGGTTTCATTTATTGGGAACTGTTATTTGGATAGGAGCAATGATTCTACTTCTTTTTGTGATTATTCCAAGTGCCAAAGAGGTTTTTGGCTCTACGCCAGAATTTAAAAAACTATTAAAATCAGTTGGAAAAAGAATGACATTTTTAGTTAATATTTCCATAATCATTATTATAATGTCTGGAATCTTATTAGCTGTTTCAGGAAGAAATTTAGAGATTAAAGAAGAACATAGTTTTAGAGAATCTCTTATTTATATAAGCAAAATTGTATTGGCTTCTATAATGGTCATCATACATTTTTCACGTAATAAGATTATTGCCCCAATTTTAGAGAAAATGGCATCCAAAGATCCCACTAGTAAATCATTGATTAGACTACAAAAAATACAAATAGACTTAGTTTGGGTTAATTTAACTCTGGGTTTGATAGTAATGTTTTTATCAGTAATGTTGTAGAATTTTCTTCTTATGCCAAATCCCCATTCTATTTTTTTTTTTTTTTTTAACCAACTCGTTCTTTAATAGAAGTGGAAATTTTATTACAACTAACTTTTAATATCAGAAAAATCTTCTTTTAATTTTGTTTGTTGTTTAGCAACCTCATCAAAAAAAGGAATTTTAATTGGGGTAGCGAATCTGGCAAAATTAGAAGTTATTATAGCTTCTCCTTTGTCCAAGGAAGCAATATTCCTGTTGTCCTTGCTTAAATCTTGAGAGGCAGAGTCTATTATTGCCTGCCTTTCTGGCTGCATTTCTATTCCTAGAATAATCTTTGTATTCATATTTGCAAGAATTTCCCTCGGTATTAAAGAAGGCAGCTGAGTTATAGCAGTTAAGCCAACATTAAATTTTCTTCCTTCTCTTGCTATTGTCTCAAAAATATTCCTTCCTTTCTCAATAGCTTCTCTTCCTAGAACTCTAGGAGCTTCTTCTAAGATAATTGAGATAACTGGCTTACTGGTTAATTGGCCTTTTATTTTATAATTTTTATATTTTCTAAAGATTTCTGTTGCTATCAAACTGCCAATTAAAATCTCCACGCTTCCAGAGAATGAAGAAGTATCGATAATCACAATTTTTCCTTCTTCTAATTCCCGGCATATATCTTGTATAGTTGTTTCTCCTGACTGGAAATCAAAGACCCCTGTGCAGATAAATATCTCCTCCTGCAATGATATATTCAATAAAGACATTATCCTTCTTTTGACAACAGCTAATGTTGCTTCTTGATATTCGACAGGAAGTTTTTTATCCAATATTATTGCCTTGATCCACTCATCTTTATAATATTTGTAATAGCTGCTAATAGCCTGTTGCTGGGGGTCTGAAAAATAAACAACCCCATCGAAATGCCCTGGTTTAATTGATTTTATATTAATCTTTAATGTCCTGCAGCCAGGAGGAGGATTTTTTGAATAATATATTGCATTTTTTTCCTTTAATCCTATTTTATTTCTTCCATAATACTCATCATGCGGGTCTAAAACCAAAATACCGCAATAATTTCCTTCTATATTCCACAAAATATTTTTAACTAAAACAGACTTTCCCCTTCCAGTTGTTCCTGGAATAAGGATATGGTGGGAAAAAACCTCTTTTCCATCCAAGAAAATATCAACATCTAATGTTTTGCTTCCTGATCTTAATTTTCCAAAAAATAATGGATTTTCCGGTTTAGTTAGAAATCTTAAATCGTCTTTTGTAACTTCCCTTACTTCTGAAAAGAATTTCGGCATTACCTTGCATAATATTCCTTTATTATTTTTTATTGCAATTAACGGCTTTAAAACAGCTAAATTATAATTCCTCTGCTCTTTATCAAAGAATTCAAAATCTATATTTTCCTCTAGTTTCATTCCAGATATCATCTCTAAATTCTGCTGTGAAATCTGGCTTCCATATATCAAATCCGTTACCTGCAGAAGGATTTTCCCTTCAACAGTATCTGCAATTAATAATTCTCCTAGCTCAATTTCTTTGTCTGATTTCTGCCTTATTAGAATCTCTCCAAAATTACCTGATATGACCTGGCCTTTCATATTTTTGGAAATCTTTATATATTTTTAAAGATTTATGTACCTAAATGGTTAAAAAGAAGTTCAAAGAGTCATTGGAAAAAGCAAA
>Ga0209542_10013802_pt1 | contig 13842 bp, 13 predicted proteins | sample RifCSPhighO2_01_FD_184028 | JGI IMG/M metagenome (GOLD analysis project Ga0209542, IMG submission 184028) | Soil microbial communities from Rifle, Colorado - Rifle CSP2_plank highO2_0.1 (SPAdes) (version 2) | ecosystem: Environmental > Terrestrial > Deep subsurface > Rock core/Sediment ...
ATGTCGTTGTCCACGCCGACAATGCGATACCCCTTCTGTGCGAAAAACTTGGCCGCTTCAGAGCCGATAAGCCCCGCAGAGCCGGTAATAAGTGCGGTTTTCATAGGTATTCGCATCCTAGCGTACTTGCAACTCACGCGCTAGTATTGGCTGATGCTCGGCCACATACGAGAGAAAACGATCCGAATGCTCCGCCGAAGCGAAAAATATACCAAGACTGATATGGTCTACCTTGCCAGCGGTCATTTTTGGTTTTTCGTGGGGCGCGGTATCGCAATGGGTAGCGGTTTTATACTTACCATCGCGTTCGCAAACCTTTTGGCTCCCAATGAGTATGGTGTGTACAAATACATTCTTGCGAGTGCCGGTCTTATAAGCGCTTTTACACTTGGCGGCGTCAACTCCGGTCTTGGGCGCGCACTTGCTAAGGGCTACACCAATGTAATCCGCCCCATGACACGTTATTCCATGCTATGGAATATACCTGCCTTCGCAATTTCAATTTCGGTTGCCGCATACTACTTGTGGAATGGAAATGTGCAGTTGGGTCTCGCATTCATCTTCGTAGGCTTCTCGATGGTCTTCTCGGGCATCGGAAACATCACAAAAACATTTTTTACTTCAACCGGCGAGTTCCGTTTGGCGACTTATTTCGGTACTGTCCGCGCCATCGTGCCTGTCTTTCTGCTCATAGTGACGCTACTGCTTACTCAGAACGTTCTGACCATCATCCTCATTTACTTCGCCTCCCAAGTCGGCATGAATCTCATCACGTATTATTGGTCGCTACGTTACATACAACCCAAGGTTGGTGATGATTTTCTTCCGGAAACAAAACGATACAGCGTATACATAAGCGTGCTTGGTTTTGTGCAAACTCCAGTCCTTTATCTCGACCAATTTCTCTTGTGGCATTTTTTGGGTCCTGTCGCGCTCGCCACCTATACGATTGCGCAGGGGCCGTCAAAGGAGCTGCGTACGCTCGCTGATAGTGTCGCGGGAATGGCATTCCCGAAACTCGCCCGCAAGGATGCGGGAGAGCATATCGAAGCCCGGACAGTGCAGCGACGGACATTGCAGCTATTCATCGCGCTTTGTCTCGTCGTCTTCTTTTATATTCTTGCGGCACCTATTCTTTATAGAACATTTTTTCCCGTATATCTTGATGCTGTATTCTATAGTCAGCTCATTGCGCTCACTGTGCTGCTTCAGCCGCGAAACCTCGCCGATACGTTTCTTTTTGCACACAGCGGCATTCGAGACCGTTACGCCATCATGGTCCCCGGCAGTATCATACGACTGGTGCTTTTCGTGGCGCTTATCCCCCCCTATGGCATTCTCGGTGCTATCGTCGCTGCGTTTATCACTGAATTGATTAGTACCTGCATCATCTTTTATCTGTATTGGCGATTTGAACGGAATCACCCCGCGTAAACTCCTCCACAGCACCTACTCGTGATGAATGTATTCGACTCCGCTTTATGCGGCAATTCCATGCTTGCTTTGTATACATTTTCGTGTTTACTTCATCTCAACGACAAATCCTTATGCGGCAGAAGAAACTCAAAAACTTTATCTTGGATGTGGACGGGGTATTGACTGATGGCCGCTTCTATTACACTTCTGAGGGGAAAGTAATGAAGGCCTTCGGTCCTGATGATCACGACGCCCTGCTTCTGGTAAGGGAGCACCTTGCTGTCCACATCGTCACCGGTGACAAGAAGGGTTTTGACATATCCAAAAAGCGCATCGCAGACCACATGAAGTTCCCCTTGGACCTAGTGAGCACTTTTCAAAGGGTCTCATGGATGAAAGATAATGGTTTTGACCCCAAGGAAACTATCTATATGGGGGACGGCATATTTGACGCGATGGTTTTCGATGCGGTTGCATACGGCATAGCGCCGGCAAATGCTTTCTACACCACCAAAAAGAAGGCCGATTTCGTTACCAAGTCTGCGGGCGGTGACAGCGCGGTCGCCGAAGCGTGCGTTCATATATTGGGGAAATTCTTTTCACCCTTCAACCCACTCAATGTTACTCTAAAAAGGGGCAGCGGGGAGTGGGGCCAGTGATATGCAGGATGCGTTGAAATATAAAGTATGCATACTTACGGCCGGCATCGGTAGCCGCCTCGGTCATTTCTCCGATATCGCCAACAAGGCGGTGTTGCCGGTAAACAATAAAGCGGTCATTTCTTACATAGTAGAGAAATTTCCCGTGAACGCTGAGTTCGTAGTCGCTGTTGGTCACAAGAAAGATACGGTCATCGATTATCTCATGCTCGCGTACCCAGACCGGAATTTTTCATTTGTTGAGGTAGACAGATACAGCGGGCCGGGCAGCGGGCCGGGCTACTCCTTGCTGGCGTGCAAGAATCTTCTGCAATCACCGTTCATTTTTTGCACTGCAGACACAATCGTTTCGGAAGATGTGCCGCCGCCAGACGAAAACTGGATAGGTATCGCCCCAGTGCACGAGACGGAACCGTACTGCACGGTAAAGATCAAGAACAATCTCGTCTGTCAATTAGACAACAAGATCAAAACTAGCAACAAATTCGCATTCATAGGGCTTGCGGGCATCCATGACTACACCGAGTTCTTTGCATCTCTCGGGCAAGACACAGAATTTTGTGAAAACGAGTTACAGATGACCAATGGACTTAAGGGGCTACTTGATAGACGTTTGGTACCCATTGGCTTTACATGGTTCGACACGGGGACTCAAAAGAATTACATCGAGACGAACACGAATTTTTCCGGGGGGGACCACAAATTTGATTTCAGCAAAGGCGACGAGTTTCTCTATTTCGTGAACGGACGGGTCATCAAATTCTTTGCCGATAGATCCATCGCGCAAAGACGACACCACAGGGCCGCGAATGCCTTGCATGACCTGACACCAAAGATCGAAGGCCACCGAGGGCATTTTTACTCCTATCTTAAGGTCCCGGGCTTAACCGTATATAACGCACTTAGCCCCAAGGTGATGCAGGACTTTTTGTCTTGGGCAGCAACGCATCTATGGACGAACCCCGCACCAACAGCCGAGCAGGAAAAAAAGTTTGCCGAGGCGTGCCACGATTTTTACTACGTAAAAACAAAAAAACGCCTGGACATGTTTCGCGCGAAAACGGGCATGTCTGAAGAGCCCGCATTCATCAATGACCTGCCCGTCCCCTCCACCCGCGAGTTACTAGAGAAAGTGGATTGGAAACATGTCACGGACGGAATCCCCGCCAACTTTCATGGCGACCTGCAATTCGACAATGTTCTCGTGTGGAAAGATCCCAAAACCGATGAGCATCAATTTTTACTCCTCGATTGGAGACAGGATTTCGGAGGATTGACAGACATGGGCGACCTCTACTACGATTTCGCAAAATTATACGGTGGCCTGATACTTTCCTACCCACTCATCAAAGAAGGGATGTTCGCCTGCGATGTGAGCGGCCAGCGTGCGTACTATCACTTTTTTACCAAAAGCGACCTGCCCGAAGCACGAGAGCACTACGAAAGCTTCCTGCTCCAAAACGGTTTTGACCTCAAAAAGATCAAAGTGATTACTGCGCTCATATTTCTAAATATGGCGGCCCTCCATAACGGGCCGTTCGATTTGATGCTTCACAGCCTTGGTAGAAACATGCTTCATAAAGCCCTGAGCACATGATAGGATGCTCGCATGTTACCCTTGGAGGGAATCGCAAAAAAACCCATCGGCCTGGCAATCGGTCCCATGAGTCCGGAGATTGTCGAGGCTACATTCCGGTATTCTCATTTTTATCGCAAACCCCTGATGCTCATAGCCTCTAAGAACCAAGTGGATCACGCGGGCGGTTATGTGAACAACTGGACGACAGAAGAGTACATGCGATTTGTCGGCGACACAAGAAAGCAGAATCCGAATGCACAGATAAAAATATGCCGCGACCACTGTGGTCCGGGTTTTAATGGCAACCACGACATCGCTGATACGTATGCAACCATCGAAGAGGATGTCGCTCAGGGTTTTGATCTCATCCACATAGATTTCTGTCACTTCAAGGGTTCTATCGGCGAACAATTGGAAGCTTCGAAGAAAGCAATCCTGCATTGCCTCAGCCTTAAACCATCTATCCAGCTTGAAATCGGAACCGACGAGAATGTTGGGGCTAATTACAGTCTCCCGAACTTGGCTGAATGGGAGAGGGAAATAGATTTTTTCCAAGAGTTCTGTAATCCAGAATTCTATGTCGTTCAGACAGGGAGCTTGGTCATGGAAATCAACCAGGCGGGGTCGTACAACAAACCGTTCGTTGAGAAAGTGGCTGCGATGCTTCAAAGGAAAGGCTTGAAGCTCAAAGAGCATAATGCTGACTATCTTACCAAAGAAGATATTAGCCTGCGGAGAGGCGTAGTAGACGCGCAAAACATTGCCCCCCAGCTTGGCGTCGTTCAGACACAGATAGTTCTTACCAAATGTTTGATATATGGCATCCCCATGGATGCTTTTTTGGATGTCGTATACACAGGTGGAAAATGGAAGAAGTGGATGCAAAATAATACCGCAGACAATAAGATGCTTTGCTGCATAATTGCAGGCCACTACCATTTCGCATCACCCGAATACAAAAAAATCATTGAGGAGTTGGGTGCGCGCGAAGACATCAAAGAGACCATCATTAATGCGATCTCAGACGTCGTTCACCACTACGTGGAAGAATGACCGTGCGGGCGAAGACTCCATAATTGACATGGAAATCACGCCAGCATATAGTCCGCGCATGTTCGAGGGTAAAACTATTCTGATTTCGGGCTCATCAAAGGGCATCGGTGCGGCAGTGGCACGATTGGCGAAAAGCTATGGTGCCCAGGTCATTTTGCACGGAAAGACCGAATCGAAAGATTTGAAACGGCTTTCAAAAGAGCTCGACGCTCCCTACATCTTCTGTGACGTTGCGAGTGCGCAAGCCGTCGAACGCGCCGTCAAAAAGATAAAAAGGATAGATATTCTCATCAACAATGCCGGAATAAGCATCTCCAAACCATTCCTCGATTTGACCTCGAAAGACTGGGGAGAAACTTTTGGGGTCAATGTGTTCGGCGTGGTCAATCTGTCACGAGCAGTGATCCCGGGAATGCTGAAACAGAAAAGCGGCAAGATCGTAAACATATCCTCCATCAAGGGCTACCCAAATACCGCAGGCAGGCCGGCCTTTGCATCTTCAAAAGCTGCAATCATGACTCTCACTGCAAGTATGGCAAAAGAGTTCGCGCCTTTTATTTTGGTTAATGCCGTTGCCCCGGGGTTTACCGAAACCGAAACAACGAAAAAGGCGTGGTCGGAAAGAATATACAAGCAGATTGGACAAACTCCTCTAGGCCGGGCGGCTCGACCGATAGAGGTGGCGGAGGCTATCCTATTCCTCGCGAGCGACAGGGCGAATTATATTACCGGCCAGACGCTCATTGTTGACGGTGGCTATTGTATCAACTCGTAGTGTATGATGGCGCCAGACACAGCTGGTGCAGTGGGAGACATATTCGTGATGCTCTTATCATCTTTTACGTTCGGTGCGATTATTGGCCACGTTTTTTCCAAACGGGACAAAACTGCCCTATCGCTTCAACGTTATGTGAGCAAGCCATTCAAGGAAGTTTCAAAGCCCTGGGGCAAAGAAGTGTGGCTGGAACTGAATGGTCGCTACTGCTATAAGCGCATATACATCAAGGCGGGCACGAGGACGAGCTATCAATATCACAATCAGAAGTCAGAGACGAACTACATCATCGAAGGTACGGCCGAGGTGTGGCTCGAAAATGACAATGGCGTTGTGGAAAAGTTCGTCATGCACGAAGGTGATTTCTTTAATGTCACGCCTCCAAAAAAGCACCGGGTCATCGCCATCACTGATATCATCCTGCAGGAGGTATCGACACCGGAGGTTGACGATGTGATCCGTATCCAGGACGATGCGGGCAGGCCTGACGGCAAAATTGAAGCAGAGCACTGTTCACGGTAATATGAGGGCTACTCTAAAGTAGCCCCTTTATCACATCGCCATGAAAAAACTGAAGGCTGGACACATTCGAACGACAAGCTTATTGAGCCCGCGCAGTGCACTTGAGCGTCTCCATACGTTCAAGGATTTCCCCGTATTCATGGGCTGTACTGACGCCCCGCAAAAAAATGACATCGTCGCGGACATGGTCTGGGATATCTGCAAAAAGACCGGTCTCATCCAACTACGAAAACTCTTGCCGCTGGAGGTCCTCTACATGGACCAACACAACGACGGTACCGGAAAGGTGTGGAAAGATCATTACGCGGCCTTTGCAAAGTTTCTATACAAATACAAACCGAAAAATATACTCGAAATCGGTGGCGCTCACGACCAGATTGCTCAAAACTTTTGGAAATTTGATCCGCGTGTAAAATGGACAACAGTCGAACCGAATCCCCAACATATTACATCCGACAAAATCCGTGTCATCAAGGCGTGGTTTGACGAGTCATTTACGATTGACGCCCCCATCGACACCGTCATCCATTCCCATGTTTTTGAACATGCATACGAACCCATAAAATTCATTGAACACATCGGAAGGTTCCTTAAAAAAGGAGAGCGCCACATCTTCACATTTCCGAATTTGTTGGCTATGCTCGAGAAAAAATGGACCAACTGCCTGAACTTTGAGCACACTGCATTCCTGACCGAGGAGATCACTGATTATGTTCTAAAGAAAGAAGGCTTCATCATCCTCGAAAAGCAATACTATGGCCATCCTCATAGTATTTTCTACGCGACTGAGAAATCATCGAGGCCGAAGAAAAAGCCGTCCGTTCCAAACAAGTACAAGCAGTATAAAACTCTCTACAAGGACTACATCACCTATCATCTTGATATGATTAAGGGGTTGAATTCACAAATGAAGCGCTGTAAAGATCCCGTATACTTATTCGGTGCGCATATATTTTCTCAGACACTCATCCAGTTCGGTCTTAAAACAGATTCCATCGTTTCCATTTTAGACAATAGCCCGTTGAAACAAGGAAAGCGGCTCTACGGTACGAATTTCTTTGTCCACTCTCCGGAAATCCTGCGCGGCAAGGGAAAGGTCAAGGTGATCTTGAAGGCCGGTACGTACAATGAAGAAATTGCGAAGCAGGTTCTGCAGATAAATAGCAACGTCGAGTTTTGGTAGGAACAAGCGGCAGTCTTACTTACCACCGCGCTTCTCGATCTCAAAAACAAAACGCTGTTCCGGCAAGGGTATCTTGTTGTTCCTGTCCACGAGTATGCTCAGCCAATCACCGAAACCAACCAGTGACTTCGAGGGGGATGAATATGTATAGCTTCGCTGGTGCGTACTGCCCCATCGATTGTACTTGTACCAATAGATGTCGAGCATCGTCCAGTCGAGAGGAATAAAACACTCTTTATATACCTCGAGTCCCTGCTCGACCGTCCAGTCAAGCTTCCACCCCTTACGTTTCAGGTACTCGACAACTAGAAACGGTTCTGTCAGATAACACGAGTAAGCAGTCTTGTCGGTTGGCGCAAGCGGCAGTGAGAAATACTCCATAAGGTCTTCCGCGGCCCCGAACAACATGCATCCCATCCAGTAGGGATTGTACACCGGTCCTCCATCATCGAAAATAATGCGCTTTTTTTGGTGAGACTTTTCACCTGGCGGAAAATACTCGAGCATGCTGACCATCATCTCGAGCGCCACTGCATTGTAAATACGCCTATCCGACCTCTGCTCCAGCACATATTGCGCACCCAATGTAATTGCCTCCCGAATGCCTGCGGCAGTAGAGCCGACCTGGAGATTCATGTTCCCCCACCCTCGCTCTACCGGCTTGTCGCTTGTCACTACGATAGCACCGCTCTCCCTCAGCCGCTCTAAGGTGGATTCATCCTCCCCTATCCATGTCGAAACAATAACATTGGCATAGGGAAAAATCTTTTTGTACAATCGCGCGGTCTCAAGCGTAAATGATCTCTTGAGACACAAAGGGCCCTGAAGCACGATGGCACAGTGTGGAAATTTCACGAAGCGATTTGGTGGCTCCGTATACCCAGATGCATAAAGCGGCCGTGTATGGAATGATATGACCTTTCCGGTCGTAACTTCAAATAGATCTAGAAGCGCCCGAAGCGGCCATTGCCGTATAGCAACTCGCCATCGCCCAATAAACGCCCGCAATTTCATCGCTCGTTTAAGGCGGAAAATTTCCCGCAATCTGATCTTGCTTTGTTGAGAGATGCAATCCTTTGCTATGGCTACATGCTCGGTCACCATAAAATCGGGCTTGAGCGCCATCAGTGCGCGCATATCTTCGGCTATTACATTGTCAGCCTGCTTTTTACGAGGCTCGTGCACAAGGATTACTTTCTTTCCGTTTTTCCGAGCCTTTGCTACCGCACCCTGGATGCGATTCAGCTCACCACTACTCAATTCCCTTTGCGCATATTCGATGATGCAGGCGTCGTCGTCGTCACTGACCAATAGTGTTGAGCGAGGCAATGTCGACAGCATCGCGCGCGCATGGGCGATTACCCGGGGAGATGCGCTCGCGTCATGGTGTACGGCCAGAAAGGTGCCGGGAACCTTTCTGTCGAGGAACCAGAAAAATGCGCCCATCAACCTATCAATATCTTCTATTGTTTTCGGCAAAGGATAAAGAACCCCATACCCCCCGTACCAAGCACGCTCGTGCCAATGTTGTTCGCCTGAATCTTTCGCGAGAATGATACTCATAAACCTCTACTTCCTGGCCTTTTCTACATGGAGCGGGGTTTCAAGGCGATACGTGTCTTTTTCGAAATCATCGCCTCCGCGCAGTCCATTCACAAATGTAATCCAGACCGAGTCTTCAAGCGCGATGAATTCGTGCGCTTCAGACGGCTCCCACGTCACCAGCTCATTCGGCTTCCATGTCCCTTTCGCTATCTTCTTTTCGCCTTTTTTCCTGCTATACACTTCGAATTTTCCGCTGATAAGGAAATCGAACTGCTTTGAAAGCTTATGGTAGTGATTGCCGCGGACCCCGCCCTTTTTAGTGAAGATGAGGGTGCAGTGTTCGTGCGGTTCCTCGACGAAAATGTCGGTGATCGTGCCGCGCTCATCCTTGAAATTCACCTTTTTACGTTCGATTTTCATAGTGCATTCATTCTTCCATATGAGGGGTGATGAACGCAAGCTTCGGGTATTTTGGCACCAATTTCTCCTTCAGAAACCCCGCGATGTTCCAGGGCAGAATGAGTGCATGCGTTATTTGCTGTGAGATCGCCTCGTCGCTCTTAATGACCAGCGCCGAGCCCGGAGTGTACTTGCCAATCTTGAGCGGTGAGACATCGGTCACATAATCAAGCAATGTGTCGTCTATGCCGCAAAAATTGAGAAGCGTGTTTCCTTTGGTCGCGGCCCCAATGCCGATGATCCTTCCCCCTCTGCGTTTGACTCTCCGGAGCTCTGCGAGCAGTGTCCGTTTGAAGGTCTTCACTTGTTGCATCATGTGTGTGTACGTCGTGCCGTCGTAAAGGCCGGCCTTTTTTTCCCGCGCGATATATTTTTTGACCGCCGCGGTCTCTGTTCCCCTGCGTGATGCGGTCACGCGTATGGAACCACCCATATAATCGTTCTCCACAATGTCGGTGATGGTGAGGTGATATTTCTTGAGAAAAGGTCGGAGAGGCCGGATGGCGAAATACGACGCATGCTCCAGATAGATGGTGTCAAACGCCAGCCTCTCCACCAGTAGCAGAAGATAGGGTACTTCGAACGCAAACGAGCCGTCCGGTTTGAGTGCGCGCATGATCCCTTTCATAAAATCGCCAAGCTGATCGATGTGATTGAACGCATTCGTGCTGACGATGACTTTCGCTCCTCCTATTGTCGCGATGTGCTCTCCAATGTCATCCGTGAAAAAGTCACGGATGGTCGGCACACCATTTTTCTCCGCGAGAGCCGCAATGTTCCCCGCCGGTTCAATATTCAAAATTCGTGCTTTCGTTTTTTTCTTGAACGCGGCAAGAAGTGTGCCGATATTACCGCCGATGTCGACGACGAGATCTTTGGGGCCGAGTTTCGCGGACGTGCCGACATCACGCGCGAGTTCGGCGAAGTGCGCGATCGCCACGTCCGAATTAGAGGAGTCGTAGCTGTAGTCTTTCGCTTGATACCGTTGTTGGGGCGGCACGCGGTAACCGTTCATCACATGCCCGCACGAGAGGCACCGAAGTACGATGAGGGGGTACCGCGGCAGGGACCGTGCTTCTTTCCTGCTCCGCACAAAGGTATCGGCCAGCGGGTGGAGACCGAGATCAAGGACTCGTATGAGCTTGCGTGATGCGCAGAGTGCACACTGCTTTACGGGCATAACGTGTGTACTGTACCATATGTGGCATGGTGAGCGTACTGGTAACAGGTTCAGACGGCGGTATCGGTTCCGCGATTGTAACGGCACTCAAGAATGCCGGATGCTCGGTATTGACGACATCCTCCACCGATACCGACCTTGCCGATCCCACCGCTGTGCACGCGCTCCGCGAGCGCATCGGCTCCGTTGACTGGATCGTGTGCGCACATGGTTTCATCGACACCGAAACAGTTTTGGAACAACAAACAACCGAGGCGATAGAGACCACGTTTGAGGTGAACACGCTTTCGCTTTTTTGGCTTGCGCGCGAATTCCTGCCGACGCTCGGAAAAGGAATGGTGATGCTCTCGTCGGCGGCGGGACTTTCACCGAACGGACGCTTCGCTGCTTACTCGGCTTCAAAGTCGGCTGTGAACGCTTTTACACAAGCGCTGGCGCGCAGTCGACCCGAACAGAAATTTTTTGCTGTGTGCCCTGGGCCGACCAACACGGCTATGCGTGAAAAAATCGCGGGCGATGCGGACAAGATGCAGAGCCCGGATGTCATCGCCGCAGTGGTGTCATCGCTCCTAAACGAAACCACCGACCACAAAAGCGGCGACCTGATCCTCGTCAGAGATGGCGTTGTTTCTATTTCTGCTCGGGTTTAGGGTGCTTGAGGTACCATTCGATGGTCTCATGAAGTCCTTTTTTAAGCGGAGTCTTTGCCCTCCAGCCGGTGTCGTTCTTGATCTTTGAGACATCTGCGAGACGTCTTTTCACGCTTCCCTTCGGGGACTTCTTTATGACCATATTTTTCGGATGCCAGTCGAGATGATCGAAAATGTGCTGTACCAGATCCGAGATGACCGTCTCTTCTTTCGTCCCGATGTGGTAGGTTCCGCTGTCGGTCTTCTTCGACTCCATCACCATCTGAATAGCTTCGACAGCATCATCGATGTAACAGAACGAACGCGTATCGTCCGCGCCGAATACAGTGAATGGCTCCGCCCGTGCGCTCGCTCGCCCCACAATCTGCGGGATCACATGCTCGTATCCTGCGCGCGGACCATAGAAATTGTGCGGCCGCACGATCGACATCCGAAAATCATACGCCTTCGCGTAATGGATGAAGAACAGCTCCCCGATCAGCTTCTGCCCGCCGTAAGACCATCGAGGATTATAGGTATCAGCTATAACGAGCGGCACATTTTCCGGTGTCGGGAGCGGCAACTTTCCGAATGCTTCAAGAGCACTTCCGTACGCCTCGTTCGATGACGTATAGAGTATCTTTGCTCCCTTCTTTTTATTCTGCATGCGGAACCAATCAAGCGCGTTCATCGTCGTCGAGACGCCGATGCGCAAGACTTCGTGCGGGATCTCATAGAAAAGCTTAGTGCCATTGATGCCTACGAGGTGGTACACATGATCGTATCCGCCTCCGACCTTCTTCCACGAGCGCGGGTCCGTCAGGTCGGCTTTGACGAACGTTACATTCGGACGCGCAATCAGTGCCTCGAAATCCTCATCACGCTTACCGCGGAAGAAGTTGTCGGCGATGGTGACACGATACCCTTTCTGGTCTGCCAGTCGTTTCCCGAGGCGGTAGCCGACAAATCCCGCACCACCAGTGATGAGAACCTTTACCATATGAATTTAGAGCACCGTGGTCTTATACCGCTCGTTAATCTCGACTATGCCTTGAAAAAGAGAGAGTCCCGACTCCTGACCGAATATCTTGTTCGCAAATTGCGCGAATGCGCTGGTGTCTTTGGGAAGGCAGGAACCCCCGAATCCGCGAAAGTTTTCATTGCAATCAAGGTATATATCCTGCACAGCACGATGTTTGGTAATAGCGTTTTTGATTTTTTTGTAGTCAGCACCGCTCGCCTTACACATATCGTAGAACTGGTTCGCAAACACGATACGCAACGCATTAAAGACGTTGATGAAATACTTTGAAAACTCTGCTTCGATCGGCGACACAAACGTGTACTGCTTGGGTAATGGGTCGTGCACGGCGCGAAGCAGTTCGGCATCTTCCTGCGAAGAGGCGCCGATGATGCAGACATCGTGATTCTCGACGAAGTCAACGTACATAGCGCGCTCACGCAAAAATTCAGGACAGAAAGCAAGGCGCAACTGAGGAAATTGCTTCGCGAGCCGATCGGTTGTCCCTGGTTCGACGGTCGATTTGATCGTTACCAACCCGCGATAGCGTGCCCGCGCAAGATCCTCGACGACTTTTTCGACGATGGAAACATTACACGATCCATCCGGAGATTGCGGCGTAGGCACCGAAATGAATACAACCTCGGTATCAAGCACATCATTGAGCGCTGTCTCCGGCATTTTTATATCGAAAACCGAAACATCATGACCGATGCGCGTCAAACCGTGCCGGACAGCGCTGCCGACGAAGCCCACCCCGATAATGCCTACTTTCATGGGGCAATACTACTCACTAGCGTGTTGTGACGCAAGCTGACAGGCACTATCGTTCGTAAATAACAAAATCGCCGGTCTCCGCCGTTTCGCGAAGCGTCGGAATAGCGTCGTAGGAGGCACGGTCGGAGGTACGCGCAACTACGAGTGTGATGCCAAGCGCATCAAAAGCCTCGCGCCACGTTTTTCCATGGAACGCGCTGTAGCCGGTCGCAAGACGCGAAAACTCTTCCTCGGGAATCGCAGTTGGATCGCCCGTCAGTTCGCGGAGCCACAAACCCCACAAGCGACCGCTTACATAATTCGCCTCACTACGGATCGTTTCTTCAAAATCATTGGGGGCGATACCGCGCAGGCGATACTCGAGGAACAAACGATCGTCGAAAAAAGATTGCGGGAGTGGGTATGCGCCGATGTTTATGGTGTTTGGCACATTGTGTGCGGTATAGACGGGAATGAAGTCCGATGTTTCCATGTCGGTCCAGATGGTCTCTGGGATGCCATGAGTTTCCAAATATTCGACGAGCGGTCCATATGCTTGGGTGTCGAGTACTGTTCTATGGGTCCCGGCATACCACGGTGCGATGAAACCCATGCTGTTGTAAATGAGTATGCCGAGCACAAACACGACAGTAGCGCGCTTGAAAGGTGCCGGCACGAAACGCTCGATAAACCCGGCAACGAAGAGCCCCGCAACAATGCCTGCGAGCGGCTTCGTAATGTACCAGTGGTAGTGGCCGGGCTGGAAAGAGACACCGGTTATGAGCTGTTGGTTGAGCGTGAGAAAGACGGCGACACATGCAAGGAGCAAAAACGTCCGACCTCCTCGCGAAAAAACGCGCGGCCACGCGAGCAACAACACCGCCGCCATGAGCGGCAGAAGCGACCCGAGCACAAATTCGCGCCGAGAAACGACGCCAAGATACCGCGCGAGGGTTTCATATTCAGGGAGCGCATGAAGTGCAACGTAATTCAGTGCGAATGGAATCGATATCAAGAGCGCAATACTGCCTGCGAAAAATGCGACACGAGCGCGCACACTCTCAC
>Ga0209542_10013803_pt1 | contig 13841 bp, 16 predicted proteins | sample RifCSPhighO2_01_FD_184028 | JGI IMG/M metagenome (GOLD analysis project Ga0209542, IMG submission 184028) | Soil microbial communities from Rifle, Colorado - Rifle CSP2_plank highO2_0.1 (SPAdes) (version 2) | ecosystem: Environmental > Terrestrial > Deep subsurface > Rock core/Sediment ...
TATAAAACTAAGCCATAGAGTGTATAATGGGTCTAGAATTAGACTACCAGTGGCGCTCAACGTATTCAAAGCCATCAATATTCACCTCCATTTTTATAGAATATCATTAATAATTAATGTTGTAATTTGGTTTATAAAGCTTTCGATGTAATATAACCATTATGAAGTGAAATAATTTACTTAGTTTTATAGAATAAGAAAATAAAAATTAATTAAATTTGTTTTTTGTAAAGTTTTGACAATTCTTTTCTCAAATTCTCTTGGTTTACTTCAGCAGTGAATTTATTTGTGATCTTTAGGACATCTTCTAATTTAGGCGTTAAAATTTTTTTCACGCCTTCGGCGATTAACGACACCCCACGAGAACGACCATCATAGTTGTCAACACGGTCGTCGCCAACGACATGGAAATCACCAACGTCGAAGTAGAAGAAGACCGCCCTTTCCGGATAATCTTTTCTTGAATCTTGATCAGGTGTCGATATTTTAGTTTTATCAGTTGATTTATCGCTTAAGATATAAACATTTTCTTTTATCTTCTTAGAATTATGCCTTGTTTTGAATATTGACTGCACTAACTTTAAGCCAATCTCAGTTTCCAATACATCATCCAAAGATGCGTAAGATAAAACAGGGATTGCTATTGTTGTTTTAGCGGGCTTGACAACAGTGCTGTTATAGTTATGGATTATTGTTCCCTTATTGCCTTTTTCTTGGTATTTTATTCTGTCTCCTGTTTCAAAATAAGATTCATTGCAATCTCTTTTAAAGTTTTCAATGTCTTTGTATTGCTTATTCTCAGGAAACCTGTAAATATCAATTGCGGAAAGAGACCTTATTCCTTGCTTGTTTCTTTTTTCAATAAATTGGTCTTGTGTTAAGCCTGTTAGATATTTTGTTATATTCATTGCCATTTTAATATTAGATTATATTAAATAACATATTTATAAATCTTTCTATTTGTAACTATTTTGTAAAAGTAACACTTTACTTAACTTTAATTTCATTTTCTATTCTTTCCAAGGTTGCTAATTTAATCTCTCTTTCTTTTCCGGAAATCCCGCATTTTATAATCGGAACATTAAACCCTGCAGCCAGATGAACAATAGTTGAGTCCATTGTCTCTCCGGACCTGTGGGAAATGACGGGAGTTATCTTGTTCTTCAAGGCAAAATCAATAATTTCTTTTGTTTTAATCAAAGAGCCAATCTGGTTTGGCTTTACAATCACCGCATTCAGGCAATCCTTGTATTTTTTCAGCAAAGAAACATTGGTGGATATAAAATCATCACCGCAAACTAAGCACCTATGCTTTAATCTGTTTGTAATTTCTTTAAAGCCTTTGGCATCATTCTCCTCAACAGGGTCTTCCAGATAAATAATATTATATCTTTCAGCTAAATCAATTATATATTCAATATGCTCCTCTCTAGTCAATTCTTTATGTTTATACTTATAATTTCCGTTAAATAAAGTATTGGCGGCAACATCAATCCCTATCTTTACATCAAAATTTTTCTCTTTGGAAATCTTTCTTGTTTGCTCGCTTAAAATATCTAATATCTCGCTTTCATTCAAATCACTAGGTGCCCAAGCCCCTTCATCAGTCTTTTTATTAAAAAATAAGCCGAATTTTCTCCTTGCGGATTTATGAATATCAAAGTTAGCTTCAATTGCTTTTTTGATGGAAGGCGCATTTAAAGACAGTAATAAAAATTCCTGGTAGTCTATTCCCTCCTTGACATGGGCTCCGCCCCCAATAACATTCCCTAATGGCCTTGGCAGTTGTTTCGCTTCAGGATTTAAAAATTTCCATGGCTGTTTGAAGCAGTTTAGTATGGCAAATTCCAATGCAACTATTAGATTGCCCCCAATAACAGATAGATCTTTACTTTTATCATATTTGCTAATAATCTTTTCAATCTTTTTAAAGTCTTCAAATTTCTCAAAGGAAAAATTAGCTAAATCTTTGGATAAAGTGTTATTAACAAACTCAACAGCACCATCAGCGCCTTTAGGAAAATCTTTTACCTCTTTAGAGCTTTTGCTTGCTCCGGAAGGAGCGCTTCCGATTCCTTGCAAAATATCAGAATCAACTATAATTTCAATAGTCTCCTGCCCTCTTGAATTCAGTATCTTCCTTGCTTTAACGCCTTTAATAATCATATATTTCCTTAAAATCCGCAATTTAAAAGTCTTTCTAGAAACATTTATATAGTCTTTAATTATAATGATGCTATGGCATTAGCAGCAATGGCTATTGGTTTCATGTTTTTTATGTTAATAATCGTTATTCTATTAGTTCTTGGCTTAATCTTCTGGATTGCAATGATTATAGATTGCGCTAAAAGAAATTTCAAGAAGGATTCTGAAAAAATAGTGTGGATTTTAGTCCTGATATTCCTTGGCGTTTTAGGCGCAATAATCTATTATTTTGTAGTTAAAAGAAAATGATTATAAGAAGGTCCGGAAAAGAGGCTACCAGACCTTCTTGAAAGAGGTGTGTTTTTAGAAAACGTTGTGGCCGATTTCTAAATTATTATATTATACTCTGTAAGCTGTTTATAAATAGGTTATGAAGAAAAGCTCTATACAGTGAATCCGTAAAGCTTATAAAGGGAATTCCTAAATCATCTTTATGATACTTGATTTTAGAGGCCCTAACTGGTTCTTTGGAGCTGATATTGTAATACAGATATTAGGCTTGATAATATCTTTGGTTATAGCATATTACGGCTATAAATTATACAAAATAACATCAAGAAAAATAGATTTGTATTTCTCAATCGCATTCGCTTTGCTGAGCTTGGACTTGATAACCTATATCATAGCAGTGCCGACAGTGTTTCTTTATTACGCGTATTATTATCCGGCAGTGCAGCCGGGAGTATTGCTGACATTCGCACAGATATTAAACTTTGTATATATGTTCACAACATCTTTGGCATTCATTTTCTTGATAATGGTTTATTCAGGCATAGAAAGAAAGAATGTTATTGCCTTGATAGCTTCATTAATATTTGCATTGACAGCGTATTCGTACATAACAAGGTCTTATTTTGGATTTAATCTTATCAACGCATTATTGCTTGCATTTATAGTGTTCCATGTTTATAATAATTTTTTAGCTAAAAAATCTAAATCAGCATTCTTGGTAATGGTTTCATTTATGTTGCTTACAATATCTTATTTAATACTTGCATATGGCTTTTATTTCAGTTCAAATCTGGCTTACCTATTCAGCCATATACTGCAGTTCCTCGGTTACGCTTCATTGTTAATTATGCTTATAAGAGTTAAATATGGCCGAAAGAAGAAATAAGTTTGAAATTATATGTGATATACTTTCCTTAATACAGAGGCAGGGGAAGATAAAACCAACACATATATTGTACAAAGGAAACCTTTCTTATGATAGAATGAAGTCTTATATAACGGAGTTGGAAGGAAAAGGTATGATACAGGAAATAAAGGAAAAAGACAAGTCATTTTATATTATAACGGAAAAAGGCGCGAGGTTGGTTGAAGAGTCAAAAAAGATCAAAGAATTAAGGGATGCTTTTGGTTTATAATTATTTTTTTCTGTTAAAAACAAAAATTCTTGAAAAGTCCAATAAAAGCTTCGAAGCGTAAAGACCGAACGCTGCTGATAAAATCCCTGCCAATAGCCATAATATATTGAATGTTAATGTGTTTGTAAATTGATAATCCAAGCGAGACAAACTTCCCCCAACCCATCTTAATGCAGCAAAAATAAATGCTAAAAAATAATAACCTACAATTCCTTTTAGTTCCCCTTTGGAAAATTTGCTGTATGCAACTCCCATTAATACAATAGTTATTGCAGCAACAGTAAAAAGGATTATATGCAGTAAAGTTTCTATTCCGCTTAATATTACCATATAATTATTATTAAATACTAGTATATAAATATTTGCCTATTCATACCTCAAAGCATCAACAACCTTTAATTTAGCAGCTTGATACGCAGGTATAACACCAGATATCATTCCAACACTAAAAGAAAATAATAGCATAAAAATCATAACACCATAATCCAATCCTACAGACAGTAAACCAAATCCTAATTGCGCAGCTATTAATTCAACAGACTTTGCAACGCTTATACCCAAGCCAATCCCGATTAAACCTCCAATCAACCCGATCATTCCGGACTCAATCAAAAACAGCAATAAAACATCCCTATTTTTAGCGCCGACAGCTTTCATGATTCCTATTTCCCTCCTCCTTTCTAATACAGAAGTAAACATGGAATTCATTATCCCTATCCCTCCAACAACCAAAGAGATGGCTGCAATACCAGACAATAAAATCTTTATCGCGCCCAATATATTTTTTAACTGGGATAATAATTGTTCAGGGGTATAAACAGCAAACGCCTCCTCTTCGTAAGATTTACGCAGCATAACCCTTATGTCTTCAGCAGCTTTCTCAGTATCAATTCCATCTTTAATTTTTACAGTCATTACATTAACAGTATTTGGTTTATTAAATAATTCTCTTGCAGTATCTAAAGGTAAATATATTCTATTGTCAATATCCGTTCCAGTACTTTCAAAAATACCTATAACCTTAAACTGAACGTTATTAATTTTTATTGTATTCTTGGATAAAATATCTTTCTTAAAATTGTCTTTAGCTATCTTATAGCCGATAATAGCCCCTCCTTTTTCATCAGGATTGAAAAATCTCCCTTCAGCTAACTTCAAATCAGCATCCAAAAAACCCTTCTCAGACAGTTTAGTATCGTAACCTACAGTCATAAAATACCCCTCTTCATTCGAGTATTCAACATTTGCGAAATTAAGCAGGACAGGATTTACATACTCAACGGATTTAACCTTTTCAACTTGGTTTATTATGCTGTTATTAAATCCCAAGCTTCCGGTTGGAGGCCCTCTTAAATTTCCAGGCGTTACCCTGACATTGGAAATGCCCATCTTGGAAAACTGAGCTTGTATCGCATTCTCCAATCCGTTTCCAATAAATATTAACGTGACAACAGCGGCTATCCCGATAACAATACCGATAATAGTCAGCCAGCTTCTCAGCTGCCTCTCTTTTAGATTATCCAAAGCTAAAATAAAAATATCATTACTCATATCTTAAAGCCTCCACTGGTTTTAATTTTGCAGCTTGGTAAGCAGGAATAAATCCCGACAACATTCCAATGCCTACAGCAAACCCCAAACTAAAAAGAATCAACCCTAAATTCAAACTAATTTTAATAAGCTCGAAGCCGACAATGCTTGCAACTAGCTTGACTAAGAAAGCTCCTAATGACCCTAATGAAACTCCAATAACTCCGCCAATTAATCCGAACATGGCGGATTCAACCAAAAAAATCATCATTATTTGTTTGTTCGTAGCTCCTATTGCTTTCATGATTCCTATCTCCCTTCTTCTTTCAAGGACAGAAGTGAACATTGAGTTCATAATCCCTATTCCGCCAACGACCAAAGAAATAGCTGCAATGCTGATAAAAATAATTTTAACAATACTCAATAAAACATTTAATTGCTCAAGTAATTGCTGCGGCGTTTTAACCTCAAAATTTTCATTGCCTCTTGCGCTTTTTAAATTTCTGCTTACCTTTGCAGCTGTCTTCTCCAAGTCAACTCCGTCCTTGACAACAAGTTCAATCAAGCTTACCTCTTTTTCTTTGTTAAATAATTCCCTTGCAGTATCTATAGGCATATGAACCATATTGTCGCTTTCAGGATCTCCAAATTCGTTAAAAATTCCGATAACCTTGAATTTCTGCCCATTGATTAATACATGGTCATTAACCTTTACTTTTTTGTCAAACATGTCTTTTGCAAATTTAACCCCGACAACAACAGCATATTTATCTTCAGGAAACCACAATCTTCCTTCCTGAACATTAAAATCAATATCCTTCCATCTTTCTTCAATGCGGTCAACAGGATTAGCCGTAACCTGCTTGTAATGCGTTTCTTTTTGGAATTCTATGTTTACATTTTCAATAAGATAAGGGCTGACCCATTTAAATTCAGACATCCTTTCAATAATTCTAACATCATCTGTTGTCAAATCCTGGCCTAAACTTAAAATATTCCCGGATTTAGGCATAACAAATAATCTGTTTGTGCCGATTTTATCAAACTGGTCTGTTATGGCGTTTTCCAAGCCGCTGCTCACAGTAATCAAGCCGATAATTGCGGCAACGCCGATTATAATGCCAATAATAGTCAGCCAGCTTCTAAGTTTTCTGTTTCTTGCGCTCTGCAAAGATATAGAAATAAAATCTTTTATCATCTTTTTCTTCTTAAAATATTTTCTCTAATCCACGTCTTAATGTCTTTATAAACTATTTTTACGGATTTTTCCAGGTCTCTTTCATGTTTCCAGATTTTGTATGTTTTGTAAGCAAGTAAGAATATCAATATGGATACTATTAAATTCAGCAAGAATGTGTTTCTTTTAACCAGCCCTAAATTTTGCGCTGTAAATTTGTAATACAGCGGCAGTTCAACATTAACATTGTCTTTAAAATCAGCGTTATAGCTGTCCTTGTATTCAATATTTAATTTTAATGAAACAGGCTTTGAAGATTTTGCTTGTATTTTGTATGTGGCAGTCTCAAAATCATCGCTCTCTAAATTTCCAATGTATATTCTTGGGTTTGAAATAATATTGTAGTCTTTGGATTTTAAAAGTTCTATGCTCAAAAATTTAAGCTCTGAATTTCCTTTGTTAGCCAGGCTTATGGTTACCTCTCCTGCTTGGCCATTAATAAATACCTCTGTATCCTCCAAGTCAAGATTATATTCAGGCTTTGCATAAACAGGAATGCCTATGGTATTATTTCTTGTATATTTCCCGCCTAACTGGTCATAATAAGTAATGGATAAAGGAATAGTATACACTTTTGATTCAGCCTCGGGATTTACAATTAATTTATAATTTAGCGTAACTTTTGCATTAGGCGCAAGCTGCCTTATTTTCTTCTCAGATGTTTCTCCTAAAGTCACAAACGCTGTTCCGCCCAAGCCGAGTTCAGCGGAAATATCATTTATGGAAGAGCTTGCCGCGTTTAATATGTCCACTTCAAGATTGGCAACCTCGCCAGGCTTAACCCTTTCAGGAATTAAACGCACATTAGTTGCTCCGACAACAACGCTTGTTGTTTTAACATCCAAATTAAAATTCTTACTTACTGTTGCTTCCAGCTTATCAGAATAATACTGCATCCCTAATTGGTAAGTTCCTTCATTAATGTCTTTGTTTATATTCACGGAATATTTTACTGACCTTTTCTCTCCGGGCTTTATCTCGCTTATTAATACTGCTCTTTCATCGGTATTTTTTATATTAAAGGGAAATTTATCAACCAAGCTTATTTGGACATTTCTTATGGTATAACTTTGCAAATTGGTTATGTCAAACCATATGTCAAAGCTTCCCCCTGCTGATAAAGGAGAAGGGTCTGTTCTGACCAAATCAAACCTTAATTCCTCATAAGAAATAGCTGTCTCAACAGCATTGACTAAGCTCAAGCTGATTAAAAATATCAACGCAAACATTAATGTTTTTTTCATATCAACCACCTCTATTTTACTATTACGCCATCAGCAAGATGCGCAACCCTTTCAGCATAGCCGGCAAGATGCTTGTCATGCGTAATCATAACAACAGTTCTTTTATATTTTTTATGCAAGTTAACTAGTATATTAATTATTTCATTTCCGGTTTTGCTGTCTAAATTGCCTGTAGGCTCATCAGCAAGTATGATTTCAGGGTTGTTTATTAAAGCCCTTGCTATCGCAACCCTTTGCCTCTCCCCGCCGCTAATTTCTGAAGGCTTATGGTATATTCTTTCTTTTAATCCCACAAGGTCTAAAGCTTTCTTTGCATTTTCAACCCTGGTCAGCCTGTCAACGCCCTGGAACGTCATTGGCAGCATGACATTTTCAAGTGCATTCAAACTGGGAACTAAATTAAAAGTCTGAAATACAAAGCCAATCTTTTTGCCCCTTATTCTCGCCAAATCATCTTCTTCTAATTTGGAAATATCAACGCCATCTAAATATACTTTGCCTTTTGTAGGCACATCCAGGCAACCAATCATATTAAGGGCAGTCGACTTGCCGCTTCCTGATTTCCCAAGAACAGCCAGAAACTCTCCTTCCTTTACATCCAGGCTCAAGCCCCTTAAGGCAGTAACTTCCACCTCATCCATTTTATATATTTTCCATACATTCTCTAATTTAATAATGGATTTAGCAGCCATCTTTTTTAATATTAATAATTATCCATATTAATAAATCTGTCGATAGAAAAGCTTTAATAAGTGTTCATATAAAAATTTAATATGCGGGAGTTTCGGAGCGGTCAAACGAGATAGCCTCAAGAAGTCTTAAGAGAGCTATTGGCTTAGTGCCTTCGCAGGTTCGAAAGAGCTTTTCAGAGAAAACCTCGGAAAAGTGCGAAAGTCCTGTCTCCCGCACTATAATAATGAAAATAAACACAGCAATATCTTGGATATTGAAATTGGCTTTAGTAGTGCTATTTATTTCATTGGCTTATTTAAAAGATTATACTCATGCAATATATGCACTGCTTGCTATTATAATATTTCTCATACCTTCTATCATCGAAAGAAAATATGATGTTTATTTGCCGTGGATATTTGACTTGCTTATTGTTTTGCCATTATTTATATTTGTTTTCGGAATAACCTTCAAATTGTATGATTATGAAATTTACAGCATGATGTCTCATTTTGTAGGCACAATAATAATAGCTCTTTTGGGGTTTACCTCTGCCTTGACATTAAGGGTGACAAATCAGATAAAATTAAATATGAAGCAGATAATATTTTTTACAATAATATTTTCAATGGCTATAGGGGTATTATGGGAGACTTCAGAATTTATCTCGGATGCTTATTTTGGCACTCATGCGCAGAAAACTAATGCAGATACAATGCTTGATTTAATATTTGATACTATCTCGGGGATAGTAACCTCATTTATTGGCGCTTTATATATTAGGTATATGCCAAAGCGTAAACTTAATCATGTAGTAGATCCATTCGCAACTATACTAAAAATAAAACAAAAATGGAAATAAAAAAGATATTAACAAGGGAAAACAGGACATACTTCTGGTCTTCAGGAGACTTGAATACCGAATTTGGATTAATAAAGGAAAAAGATATTAAAAAATCAAAAGGCAAGGTTTTCTCAAATTCAAAGAATGAATTTAAAGTCTTTGACGCTAATTTCACGGACAAGATCTCAAAAATAAAAAGAGGCCCTGCTGTGATACTGCCAAAGGATGTTGGTTTAATAATAACTTCTACTGGAATAAATAAAAATTCAAAAGTCTTGGATGCAGGAACAGGCTCTGGCGTTTTGTCTTCATATCTTTCAAATTTTTGCAAAACAGTTTATTCATATGAAATAAACAAGGAATTTTATGAATTGGCAAAGAAAAACTTTTCAGATTTGAATATTAAAAATATAATCTTAAAGAATAAGTCTGTTAAAGACATTGCAGAAAAAGACTTGGATTTAATTGCTTTGGATTTGCCGAATCCCGAAATTGCTTTGGAATCCGCATATAAATCCCTAAAAACAGGTGCATTCTTGGTTGTTTACCTGCCAAATATCACTCAAGTCATGGATATAGTAAAAAAAGCATCCGAATTTAAATTAATAAAAGTTGTTGAATTAATCGAAAGAGAATGGCATGTTGAATCCCAAAGAGTTCGCCCTCATTCATTAATGATAGGCCATACAGCCTTTTTAATATTCTTTAGAAAGATTTAAGCACTTTTAGACCTAATTATCATATCTTTTTTATCATAAACTACCTTTATTCCTTTTTTCTTTATGCCAGAAATAACTTCTCTTATGCAAGGATAGTTTCTTAGTAATTTATTATAATCACTTTCATATAAAGATAACCTTTCTGCAAGAATAATTTTACCATTCAAACCTTTAGTGTAATATACTTCTTGTAAAATTATTTTAAGTTCTCTGTTTTTATAATCTAATTTTTCAATCTCCATATACCTAGGGAGAACATTTAAGATAGGATTTCTAAATCCTCCTTCAATTAAATAATTATGCTGTTCAGAATTTCCTTCAATATTTTTTTCATAATGATCTAATTTTTCTACTAATGATTTTTTATGCCATTCAGCATGCTTTTTTAATAAATCCCCTATTTCATCAGGATTTCTTATATTAGATTGATTTTTTGGTTTTTGTTTAACAGACTGTTTACTAGAATAAGGATAAGAATCTTTATTCATACGTTTCATAAGTTTATCAAAACTTTTCTCACCCATACTAACCCTATCATTATTTAATTTATAAGCATATATCTAATGCAAAATATATAAAACGCAACATATTTAAACTAAATAGTCAAAACATAACTATGGAAGAAAAATCATATGTTTTAGACACTTCAGTTATAATAGAAAAAGCTGTTTCTAAGATGATTAATGAAAAGAAGCTGTCAGGCAAGATTATAATCACAAGGGCGTCTTTAGCAGAATTGGAAAATCAGGCTAATCAAGGTCAGGAAATAGGTTTTATAGGTTTGGAAGAAATTCAAGAATTACAAAAATTATCAAAGCAGGAAAAAATTAAATTAACATTTCTAGGAACAAGGCCTTCTATATCCCAGATAAGATACGCTAAGATTGGCGGGGAAATAGATGCAGTAATACGTGATATTGCATACAACGAAGGAGCTATTCTAATAACAGCGGACAGAATCCAGTCAGAATCAGCAAAAGCTTTAGGAATGGAAGTAATGTTCTTGGAGTTTAAAGATATAAAAGCAAAATTAGAATTTGAAAAATATTTTGATCCTGAAACTATGTCTGTCCATATTAGAGAAGATACATTAGCAAGAGCTAAGCGTGGAATGCCAGGCCAATGGTCTTTAATAGATATAGGAACGGAAATTTTAACAACATTGCAAGTCCAAAAAATGGCAAAAGAAATTGTTGAACGGGCTCGTACTGAACAGAAAGCATTCATTGAAATTTCAAGGCCAGGCTCTACTGTAGTTCAATTTCACACATACAGAATTGTTATCACAAAGCCTCCAGTATCAGATGCATGGGAAATTACAGCAGTTCGCCCGATAAAGCAATTAAATGTTGAAGATTATAATTTGCCTGAAAAAATTTCAGAAAGAATAAAAACAAAAGCTCGCGGGGTTATAGTTGCAGGTGAAACAGGTTCAGGAAAATCTACATTCGCCCAATCCCTTGCAGAATTTTACGCTTCGCAGGAAAGAATAGTAAAGACAGTTGAATCCCCTCGTGACTTAATTTTATCAGATAAAATAACACAGTACAGCAAAAACTTGGCATCATCAGAGGAGATACATGATATCTTATTTTTATCCCGCCCTGATTATATAATATTTGATGAGATGCGCGACACTCCGGATTTTAAACTATATGTTGATTTAAGGTTAGGAGGTTCTAACGTTCTGGGAGTATTGCACGCAGCAACGCCTATAGACGCAATCCAAAGATTTATTGGAAGAATAGATACAGGTATGATACCATCAGTCTTAGACACATTAATTTACATAGACAAGGGAAGTGTAGGAAAAATTCTTACAGTTTCAATGACAGTCAAAGTTCCTGCAGGGATGACAGAAGCAGACCTGGCAAGGCCGATAGTTATAGTATCAGACTTCCTTACAAACAAAGTGGAATTTGAAATATACAGCTACGGAGAGCAGACTGTAGTTGTGCCGACTTCAAAAGTTTCTTCATCTGATCCTTCAAAAGAATTGGCTGCAAAGCAAATAGAAAAAGAATTAAGAAAATACGTTTCCAGGGTAAAAGCAGTAGTCACAGGCTCAAACAGGGCTGAAATACATGTGCCAAAAGAAGAAATAGGCTCTGTAATAGGGAAAGAAGGAAAAAATATAGAGAAGATTGAAAAAGAATTAGGCATTAGCTTGGACGTAAGAGAATTATCTAGTTACAAAGAAGAGCAGAAAGAAAAAGGCGAAGAAGAAAATATACAATACTCAATAAACGAAAGAGGAAAAGATATGCAGATATTTGTAGACCCTGTTTATGCTGAAAGAGAAGCTTCTATTTACGTCAATGACCAGTTTCTAATAGCATCAACAATAGGCAGAAAGGGAAAAATAAAAATCAATAAAAAATCCAAATTCGGCCAGACATTATCCAACGCATTAAGATCAAATAAAAAAGTTGAAGTTAAAGCTTAATAAAAATAAAAAAATCAGCCCATTTTAGGAGGCAGTGGCCTTTTGATGGTTATAGGAAGAATTTCTTTTTCAAATTCCATCTTGGCTATTTCAATAGGGTTGTACTTTAATTTCTTGAAGTCTTCTTCCTTCATTTTTATCAATAAAGGGGCGCCCATAGCTATCTGCAGCGCTCTTGCGCCGATTATTCTTGCTTTTTCATATTTTGTGTAAATCATTTTTTAAATACGCTCCTTAATTCCTTTGCTTTTTTAATCACCAATTCAACCATAGTATCAATCTCTTCAATAGTCAACCCTTGGTTTCCGCCTTTCTGCATTGAGCATACCTCTCCTTCTTCAGATATTCCGACAGTCAGCCTTGAATCAATAACTTCTTCTTCAGCTGTGGTAGGGTCAATAATTATTTTATTTCCTATCTTCATTACAGTTATTGAAATAGGCATATGCGTCAACGGCAAAGGAGTTTTTGTTTTCTTTGAATAATCTATTTTCTCCCCGTCAAATTCAGGATATTTTACATCCTTCAAAGCGGCTAAAGCGGCTAAAGCGGCAGCATCCCATAAATTGCCTGCATCATTCAAAGGATAGATATCAATCATCACAATCCAGCATTTTTCTGCTTTCTTGATGCATAGCTTTTCAAAATCAACATAATGAGATTCCCTTACAGCCCTGTCAATTACTCTTGATAATTCTATAGAATAAATGCTTGGAGGTCCAGCTTCAAATTTAGGGCTTGATAAAGGCAATAATTCAGCATTAACCATTAACGCGCCTTGATCAGGAGTGTCCGGAAATGGAGTTCCAACTTCTAATTTAACTCCTGCAACAACAACAGTATCCCCGATAGTAACCATTGCAGATCCTTCAGCTGATTTAGCGCTTACGCCGTACTCAACTGAAACCTTCCTGTATTCATCGAATTTTCTTCCGTCAAATCTGACGCCTTTCTCAAAATTGCTTAACATATGTTCTTTGATTATGTCTGTCATTTTGCATTCACCTTGTATTTATCCTTCAAAGCTTTTATTTGTATAACTTTGATTTTCTCGCATGCTTTGTGGGCAGCTTCCAAAGCTTTTTTTAATTCATCTTTTTTTGCAAAGCCGTCAATCTGCAATAATGTTACTTTGCCGTTTCTTGTTGTCATGGCAGTTGCGATATCCGCCATTCCATCTTCATAATCTTCCTCTTCCTTGTTAACATCAACAGCTATTTTTCCGTCAATAACTCCGACAGCAATGCTGCTTACAATATCTTTCATTGGTATGCCTGCATCAGCCAAAGCCATTGCAGCAGCGCAGATTCCAGCGCACCTGGTGCCGGAATCAGTCTGTATTAATTCAATAAAAACATCAATAACCGCTCCTGGAAATGCGCTCAAGTCAAGCACAGGCAATAAAGCCTTTTCAGTAACCATGGAAATTTCCTTGCTTCTTCTGCTTGTTCCAGGCCTTACTCTGTCCCCGGATCCGGAAAATGCAAGCATATTGTAATTGCACCTTAGTATTCCTTTCTCAGGGTCTTGCTTAAATTTAGGGTACATTTCTCTTGGCCCGTAAACAGCAGCATAAG
>Ga0209542_10013805_pt1 | contig 13839 bp, 19 predicted proteins | sample RifCSPhighO2_01_FD_184028 | JGI IMG/M metagenome (GOLD analysis project Ga0209542, IMG submission 184028) | Soil microbial communities from Rifle, Colorado - Rifle CSP2_plank highO2_0.1 (SPAdes) (version 2) | ecosystem: Environmental > Terrestrial > Deep subsurface > Rock core/Sediment ...
TTAGTCGATCCTTCGATCATGGTAGAAATCGGTCAGTATTTTCAAAGACCAACAAAAGTATGGTTCCCCACAAATCCAGCGAACGCCGAAGATTGTACAGAAACTCGAGCGGCGTGGCTTGGTTGCGGTACTTTTGATTTCAACCTTAGTGCCAATTACAATCTCAATTACTTCAACGCCGCTCGTGGGGTACGTCGTTAGTCTCGCCCGCAGGGCGGCGCGTTTGAAAAATCCCCTACTCCATTTCTCCCAATAAATCACTCTTAGAAATAATCCCTTTAATATCTCCTCTTTCGGCAACAAGGACGATTGGATAATCCCGAAGAATATTTGAGATCGTCCTGAAGCCCGTATTCATGGTAATAACCGGGGGAGCTTCTTCCATCACATCTTCCGCTTTGAAAAGATTGCTTTTTTCCGGTTGTTCGAGCATTTTGCGGAGGATCGACCCTTCCGTGATGATGCCGCAGACTTTCTCTTTTGATAATACTGGAAGCTGGGAAATGCCTTTGCTCTTCATCGTCTTGATGATCTCTTTGAGTGGCTCCCCCATCTCCGCAAAGCTGATTTTTTTATTCATGATATCTTTTGCTTTTGCTTCCTCTTTCTCCCGTAGTTGGTCCAATGCTTCAAAAATAAGTTTAGCTTTGCTGTAAGAAGGCTCTACTTTTCCTGCTTCAATCTTGGCGATCAGGCTTTGCGATACTTCCGCTCGCTGGGCGAGCTCTTTCTGGTTTAAATGATATTTTCGACGCAGCTGTTTGATTTCAGTAAGGTTGCGGAAGCTCATTCACTCTTATTTTCTTCACTGCTTAATAAATATTCTGCGTGAAATATTCCTATTCGAATATTTTAAGCAGGATTGTTTAAATAGACCCATTTTTGTTAAGGAATGATCATCTGTGGAGAGGCAAAACAAAAATGAATACCAAAAATTATTTATTTACATCAGAAAGTGTTACGGAAGGACATCCCGACAAAATGTGCGATCAGATCTCTGATGCATTATTAGATGCAATTTACAAAGATGATCCACAAGCACGTGTAGCAATTGAAACTCTTACCAAGACTGGTTTTGTCGTTGTTGCCGGCGAAGTAACGACAAAGACCTATGTTGATGTGCAAAAAGTAGTACGAGATACGATCTTGAGCATCGGCTACGACAAGCCGGAATATGGATTCGATGGTTCGACCTGCGGCGTATTATCGGCGTTATCAGAACAATCGCCGGACATCTCTCAAGGAGTTAGTGAAGGCGAAGGGTTATTTCAGGAACAAGGGGCGGGCGATCAAGGGCTGATGTTCGGTTTTGCGACGAATGAAACACCCGAACTGATGCCTTTGCCGATCATGCTGGCGCACAAATTGACGCAGCGGCTGGCCAGCGCGCGCAAGCGCGGAGAATTATGGTATCTGCGTCCGGACGGCAAATCGCAGGTGACCGTGGAGTACGTCGACGGCAAGCCGCGGCGTGTTGATACTGTTGTCGTTTCGACGCAGCATCATCCCGATGTGGATCTGGAGACGATCAGACGTGATGTCATTGAGAAGATTATCAAGCCGATCTGTTATGAATGGGTTGATGGCAGTACAAAATACTTCATCAATCCGACGGGGCGATTTGTCATCGGCGGGCCGGTTGGGGATGCTGGCGTAACTGGGAGAAAGATCATCGTTGACACGTATGGCGGCTACGGCCGGCATGGCGGTGGTGCTTTCTCGGGAAAAGATCCCTCAAAAGTAGACCGTTCTGCCTGTTACATGGCGCGCTACGTCGCAAAGAATCTTGTTGCGGCGGGGTTAGCAGACAAATGCGAAGTCCAAGTGGCGTATGCGATCGGCGTGGCCAAGCCGGTTTCGGTATTAGTCGATACGTTTGGCACGGCGCAGATTCCCGAGGAGAAGATCTCTGAATTGGTACAGAAGCATTTTGATCTGACCCCGAAAGGAATCATCAGTACACTGAATTTACGCAGGCCAATTTATCGCAAGACGGCAGCTTACGGCCACTTTGGCCGGAATGATCCAGATTTCACCTGGGAGAAGACGGATAAGGTTGAAATCCTCAAGCAAGAGGCATTTGGCGCGGTGGTGGAAGCGACGATAGGACGAAAATAGAGCGTTAGACACGCTTTCTTTTTTTCTTTATTCTTCCTCTAGTCTCTCTCCGGCGAGGAAATCATTAATAATCTTTTCCAATTCTGGTGGTGTTATTTTTGTTTTGTGTTTTCGGGATGATCCAGCAATGATGTTGCTCCCACCCCATGCTGATGGATCAGCCGCGGCATAACTCTCTCTTTGATTAATATGCTTTAATAGTTCTGGAATCGGCAAATTGATATATGGCGAAAGCCTCGCTAAAGTATATGTATATAACCCCTCGCCTGCATCACGTACGCTGACAAAAGCGGCGATCCCATCGGCGACCATTCTTCCCCGCGCTTCCGCCCCGATTTCTTGGACCATCGTCCAACCAGCGCCACCACCAATCTTTTCATAGCGCGTGTCTACAGATATTTCTTCTCCCCTTCCGAAAGTATACTTATCGATCCTAGTGATTACCGCGTCGATAACATTCCTCATCTCCCCGACCTCCATTTGAAGGATTCTTCCGGAGAGGCGCGCGTCGGTATATGGTTCAAAGATCCATGCTCTTCCACGCATTAATTTTGTATTTGGATCTAACGGATAAAGTCCTCCTGTCGCATCCATGAAATCGGTTATCGCGACTAATTGTGAAATAAGCGGTTCACTTTTAACCCCGGTAATTCGCTCGTGATTTTGCAACAGCCACCAAGCCACACAGACATCATAATCTGCGTCATTAACATAGGCTCGGGCTGTGGGGAAACCATCCCTATTAAATCTCTGAAATAGTCCTTGTTTTATCGCCAGATGAACTTGCCCGGTCGTACTGCGTGTGCTCAACCGGTCTACAAATTCATGATGATTATAGTTGACACGTGGTCCTTGAGAATCGAAGACTGGTTTATCCGCAACATAGCCATCTAATGCTATCGAGAAAGGGGGGTTTTCGTCTTTAAATTGATTCCATGTTTTTGTTACACGTGGTTCAACATATAATTCAATCACGGGATATTCATTTATCTTCTCTTTTTTAAAACTTTTGGGTGTTATTATGAGCAATCTTCTCTCAACTATCTAAATTCATATAAACCAATCATTTTCACTTCCCGTGATGAACATTCTCTCCCTTCCTCAAGACCTCCGTCCACGGGAACGGCTGCAAAAACAAGGTGTCCAAGCGTTGAGCGATGCCGAATTGTTAGCCCTGCTGTTGCGCACCGGCAATCGTCAGGAAAATGCGGTCATGCTCGCCACGCGATTATTACAGCAGCATTCTCTCGCTTCTTTATCCCGAGCAAGACTTGCCGACTTGCAGAAATTGTCCGGCGTCGGTGTCGCCAAAGCTTGCGAAATCACCGCGTGTTTTGAATTGTCACGCCGAGTACAGACTTTTCATGACGAGAAGCAATTTACAATCAGCTCTCCCCGAGATGTCCTGACGTTGATCGGAGCAGAGTTAAGGCACTTAACGCAAGAACAATGTGTCGGTATCTATCTCAATACGCGGCATCAGGTCATCAAAAAAGAGAGCATCTTTGTCGGAACATTAAATGCCTCATTAATTCATCCGCGAGAGATTTTGCGTATTGGAATCAGCGAAGGGGCAGCGGCGTTTATTCTGGTGCATAATCATCCCAGTGGCGATCCGCAGCCGAGCGATGAAGATGTTGTTGTGACCGATCAATTGCGCGCAGCGGGAAAAGTTGTCGGGATTGAATTTCTCGATCATGTGATTATTGGAAAAGGAACGTATTATAGTTTTAAAGACGAGAAAAGAATATAGATATTTCTGGCGAGAACATTTTTAAAGGATTCTCTTCTTTTTAAGGAAATGATCCGAAAAGGAATGACTCCAGTGAAAATTGATTGGGAACAGCCCCTCCAAAAAGTGTATGTAGAAAATGGCGGTCCTTTCTATAATCCACATTCATCTCCTCTTGAATTGTATGTCCCGGCAACAGATCAATTAGAACTCCCCAAAGGAGTTTCTTATACGATTGTTGGTGATTCTCTCTATTGTGATACCGTCCCGAGAATGATCGGTCTTCCACGTTCAATCGGAATTGGAATTTACGCGTTGATTCCGGTATATGGGGTGCTTTCCTCCCCCGCAAATATTTCTGGCACTGGCGGTGATGTGAATTTGGTCATCCCGCAAGAAGGATTTACTTTGTCACCATCTACAACCGGGGGAAATCTTGTTATTGATGGCAGAAGCAGAGTAAAATCTGAAAGAGCAATGAAAGGTGAATCTCTCCATGCTATTCTCAACCGGAAAAAATTGAAATTAAGAGGAGAAGCAGCTGATCCTCAATTAGTCATCACTCAGGATGGTGTTTCTGCTCGTTTTGATGAACAACAACTGAGGGAGATGGATGAGCTAGATGTTTGTTTAGAAGATCGTCTGATAGTCATATCCCGAACTTCCGGTGACATTAACCTCTATCGTTTTAATTTTAATAACTTCGAGGATGAAAACGCGGGGGTGAAAGTCATCCCCCTGTTTCCTAAGAAGAGATTTGGTTTATTCTAATTCTTCCCTTTCCTTTCCAATTCCCGCAGCCACATCAGGCCGAAGAACTTCTCGATCACGTCATTATTGGGAGAAAAAGTTTTTATAGTTTTAAAGAGAATACTACAGAAAATAATGATTCTTAATATTCAATCTGAACTTTTTCTTCTGGTCTGAGATACACTCTAACGCCAATGGGATAAGAACCACCTCTCAGGTCAAAATCAGTCGCGGTTTCTGCTTTTTGATATTGTGCGGCTTGATTTATTCCCTCGATGACTTTCCTCGCGTCGTCATGAAGACAATATCCTTCTGCTGAATCTCTTAGTTCTATGGTCAGTACCCCGTTATGATTCTCTGGGAGACCATACGTAAACATTTGGAAACCCCCACACTCTTGATTTTCCCGACTAACTTTAACAGCAATAGAAGCTCCTTCGGGTGGAGTCTGAGTCAAGAAAGGGATCGAAGTTGATCTAAGATTAATCTCGGTAGACGTAACTTTGATAATATTTTCAAGCATGAAACTTGAAAGCGATAGTCCTATTTTAACCTTTCCCTTTCTTTTCCAATTCCCGCAGCCACATCAGGCCGACTTTAATCATCATCTTATTGAACCTGTCCGAGACACGATACGTTTTCTTGTAGAGATCGTATTCAATCATCCCCATGCCCCGCATGGGAGTCAGGATCCGGTCATAAAATTGTTTCTTGTTATAAGATAGTTTCATCTCCGGCTGCAAAGGGGATTTGCCTTTTTCCTGAATAACTGCCTCTCCTGCATCCAGCCTTGCGGCGAAGACACCCATTTCAGTCTTGCCGATCTCGCCGCTGTTCTGCCACATATATCTGAGCAGCATCTTGGCGACGATCTCCTGCTGTTCGGTAGCGAAAATAATCTTGAAAATATCTTCCGGGAGATTATATTGATCGAAAAGGATTACCATTAAGTTGTTAAATAGTTGAAAATATATAAAGATTGCTGTAAAATGACCACTGGTGTGTTTTTTTGGTTCAACATTGGGCCGGTGCCGCCCACCTACGGAAATCCAACGCAAGCTTTATAAATGACTCCCCTCTCGGATACACTTATGGGCAGAATCAAGACTACTTTTATCAAACGGAAAACAAAGGAATTGTTCAAGATGTATGGCGATCAGTTTACAACTGATTTCACCGCAAATAAAGAAGTCGTGGGGAAAACAGTTATCGTTCAGTGCAAGAAACTGCGTAATATCATCGCCGGCTATATGACCCGGCTGAAGAAGAGAGAACAATAATCCTGTTTTAAGGCTCGTAAATCTCCACTAGCGGACGAAGTTTTTCCGCTTTTGAATCATCATAAACCCATGGGCCGGTGGCGGAGAGTTCTTTGATCATGTTGGATTTATAGGTAAGGTTGTTGTCAATACGATATTTGTTGTCTGTCATCACGGCTATATTCACTGCTTCTAATGGTTTTTCATAACGGCTGGCGGAGATGCCGCCACTATTAAGGTATCTCCATTTGTTCGTACTATCACGAAAAATAACTAACGCATGCACGGCACCAAGCTTATCGGGTTGTCCTTCTTTTTCAACCGTTCCTTTGATCTCGATCAGTGTTACGTCTTTTACTTCTGGAATCTGCAGCAGGAAAGGGAGGGAGTACATCGCCATCTCATCACAGACACCATAGCCACGGTTATGAGTCAGCCAAGGGGCGCCGTATCTTAAAGACAGAGTTTCTTCATGCTCTTTGGTACCTTCTGGAGGGTAGGCTATTTTTCGCTGTTTGAGGATAGTTTCCAGATTGGATAAAGAGTTTACTGACCGAATGAGAAGAGCAAATTCCTCTTTGGTCAGGGTCGGCTGTTTGAGCAAATCATCAAGTGTGCGTGGCGGGGCAGTAGGTGTTTCGGCGTGTTCCGCGGGAGTATAGATAGAGGAACTCTCCAATTCGTACGCCATGTCTTCTTTGCATCCGAGAGCAAACACTCCTGCCGTGGCGATGGCCATCAATGTTTTTTTCATGATTACACTCACTTTCTTTTTTCTTTATATTATTTTTTTACAGGGGGAACCCGTCATCTTTAGGCTGTGCTTTATATGGATTTCTCTTCTTTGGGATTGTTTAGCTTTTCTGGCTGGCCGTCTTGACCAAGTCCGCACAGACTTAACTTAATACGCACCTGCTTCAGGCTCTGTAGAAAATCTCAAAAAGTCAGCCTGGCCGTTGCCTTCGTGCTTCTCCAGTTGCTAAGATTACAGCTAAGAAGCACCAATATAGCAAATGTGTTAAGTAATCGAATATTTGAATCACACATTTGCTATTAGTAATTGTGAAAAAAAGTACGAAAATATCTCACAATTACTATAACTTGGGGAGATTGCAGTTCTCAGGCAACCTCTTGGCCAGGCGGCTGACTTTTTACACAAAGCCCCTGCTTCGGGAAAATATTTAAAGATACTTTAGTTTAAACCAAAAATGGCTGAGCCAAGGACTATCCCCGGAACGGAAACCATTGAATTCAAGAAAGCATTCATTGAACGCTATGCTGCCCTGACTGATTGGGAGGAATTCAAACGCTATTCACTTTCTTTCCTGCGGCGAAGTATTCGCGTGAACACGATCCTGGGCACAGTTGCTGATGTCTGCTCTTCGATTAAAGCCAAAAATTGGAATCTCCAGCCCATTCCCTGGTGCAAGCAAGGCTTCTGGATCGATCATCTGGAACGGAGGGATGTGGGAAATTTATTGGAATATCATGTCGGAAAGATTTATGTTCAGGAGGCAGCATCGATGATTCCACCACTCGTGCTTGATCCGCAGCCGGGAGAGATTATCCTTGACATGTGCGCCTCTCCGGGAAGCAAGACAACACAGATGGGCATGATGATGCAGAATAAAGGAATTCTTGTTGCTAATGATTACAAAAGCCAGCGTCTGCAATCGCTGGGAGTCAATGTCCAGCGCAGCGGACTGACCAATACAATCGTGACGCTGATGCCTGGCCGGCGTTTTTCCGGGCTGCAGTTTGACAAGATCCTGGTCGATGCTCCCTGTTCGGGAACGGGAACGATCCGCAAGAGCCTGAAGACCGTCCGTATCTGGAATGCCGGGATGATCAGCAAGCTGGCCCGTCAGCAGAAAGAATTGATCGTCACGGCTTTTGAAAATCTCAAACCAGGGGGCATTATGGTCTATTCTACCTGCTCTCTTGAGCCGGAAGAGAATGAAAGTGTCGTTGATCATTTGCTCAAGACGTTTCCTGCGGCAAAGATCATGCCGGCGAAATTGGCCGGACTGAAAACGTCTTCGCCCGTGCTGGAATTCGCCGGGAAAGCATTTGATCCGCAGTTGAAGCATGTCCTGCGCATCTGGCCGCAGGATAACGACACGGAAGGCTTTTTTGTCGCAAAAATCAGGAAAGAGGATTAATCATGGAATTATCCGATAGATTGGCAGATCTGGGAGAAAAGTATGTTGCCCCCTTTTTAACCGGCCTGGGGCATCTTGCGGCAAATCCGACAACAGCACGTCTTAGAGAGGAGCTTTATCTTGATCCCCGATCTGCTCATCTGGAAAGTGCCTTACGCCGGGCGAACCGCCCCTATGTCTGCGGCGAGCTTTGTGCTGATATTGCGTTTCCACTCCTGGCAATCAGAGGGATGGATGATCTTTTTCGTTATGATGATCCCGCTTTTGTCTTGGCGCTGGGTGCGACGCTGGTGTTCAGCAATATCGCCTCTTTCCTGTACGAGATGATCAAAAGAGAATAGGGCGGGGATGGCCTGGTCAAGATGCGGCGCGAACCAAGTCATTTCATCAGCGCTGCTGATTCCATTCGTGGGTCGAAATGTTCAGCGCGGTCTTTGCGATCATTTCGACAACAACGATTCGTGAGACAAAAGTATTGGGCGAGAATGGGAGTCACTCCAAGTTCGAATAACGAAAATTATATAAAATAGAGGTGTCTTGATTTAATGTCCAGAAAGAGGGAGTCATTCAACTCTTTTAGATGGTTTAATGAAAATAATCAAAGAGGAATTTGCTAATGGGTTCAAAAGAAGAATATCAGAGACTTGGAAAGGCGGTTATTCCATATTTAGAGATTTGTGAAAATCAAAGTAGTTGGGAAAGAAGAACTGATACTTGTAGAAATGGGGCACAATTTCTGAATAATTGGATAAATTTAGCAAAAAGTTTGTGGAATGTAATATTGACTGAGGAAGAGTCTGGTGTAATCTCCTCGGGTGATAAGAATAAGTTAAAAAAGTGGATTGCTGAGTTAGAAGCTATTTTTAAAGAATTGAGGGATGAAATGCTTCAAGATGTTAATCGAAAAATGAATCCTCATGGGTTTCAAAAATTTTTTAATAAGTCCAATTTTATTCGTCAATATATGGGATACATTGGTACCAGATTGGGAGTGAAAGGCTAACTATATAGTCCCAAAAGAAATGTACTTCTGTTAAATAACCTGTGAATTAAATAGGGTTGAATGATGGGAAATAGATCAGTGAAAGAAAAAGCACCACAGTCAACACGGGCGCCTAAACCAAATAGTCTATGTTCCTCGAATCTTCCGAAAGAATAATGGAGCCTCCTGTAACAAAATCTTTTTAATGAACAGGTTTATCTGAAAGATATGCTGGGAATCTCTAAAGACGTGTCGCAATCTGTTGACAAGTTTCAGGCCCGGTTCTATAAAGTGTTAAAACATTCTCTGAAGTTAAAAGATGAAGAGATCTTGATCATCAGTGATTATGGCCGGAAGGAGAATACCATGGCGAGCATGATTGGCTATGGATACTATCACGCCGCCCAAAAGAAAAAACATTCAGTGACTCTGCTCCATCAGGATGTCAAGAAAGGATTCATGTTTGCCGATAAGCATGTTGTCGAAGCGATGGGGAAATTGGCGAAAGAGAATGTGATTATCCTTGCCGTCTCAAATAAGCTGGGGAGATTTGCTGACGAGAACAGTTTCCGAACATTCTGCCGCAAGCGCGGCCATCGCTTTCTCTCCGCGACCGGATTGGGCGATGTCAAAGCACAGCATTTTCCTTTGTTTCTGGATGCAATGCAGGTAAATTTTCGCCGGATGCAGAAGATAGGGAATAAGATCAAGAAAAAATGGGATCAAGCAGAAGAGATTCGTGTGCGGACACCGGCGGGCACAGATGTGACTTTTGATGTTTCCGGCAAGGAAGCAATCGCCAATGTCGGTGCGTATCATGCGCCGGGAGAAGGGGGAAACATGCCTGCGGGAGAAGTATATATCCCTCCGCAAGGGATGCATGGTGTACGCGGGAAGATCGTGGTTGATGGAACACTAAAGACTGAAGCAGGTGCATTTCTGATTGATTCCCCGCTGACCCTGCACGTGCGTGACGGCATAGTGGAGAAGATGGAGGGGAAGCATGCTCTCCTGCTGCAGAAGACTTTTGAGAAATTTGAACACAGGGCAAAATATCCGGAACGTATCCGGCAGGTGGGCGAGCTGGCTATCGGTATAAATCCCGGTGCAGTATTGATCGGCTCGACGATCATCGATGAAAAAGTATTGGGGACCGGGCACATCGCTATCGGCAGTAATCATTGGTTTGGCGGTGATATCAAGACGATCTATCATGGTGATCAGGTGTTTAAGAAGCCGATCTTTTATCTGAATGGAAAGAAGATGGAGTTATAGGAGAAAATGTCGTGCCTGCTTTAGAGAAGTTTGAAAAATAGTAATTTTGGCAGATAGATTGTTTATGCAAAAATAGCCAGAAAACCATTGACTTTAGTCAATGGATGAATGGCATAGCATCTCTGGCTATTTTGCATCCTAAAAATGCGTAGTTAAGAAGCCGTCTCTTTTCAAACCCCGTACTTCAGTACGGGGTGAGACGGCTTCACGCATTTTTATGATTTCAGGCTAAAATTACGACTATTTCAAATTCTCTTGAGAAGTTTGTAAATCAATAATTGAATTATTCAAACTTCTCTTTATCTTTCTTTGATCTCTTCTTTTTCAATATTGATCAAAGTGGAGGGCCGACTTTTTTTCTCTCCTTCGTAGATCATGAATTCCACCCCGTTCTGGATATCTTCATCAAGGTTCTCCAGCTTAGTCATAAACGGTTCGTCACATTTGTTGGCGGAGGTGGTGATGATCGGAAAGTTACATTCTTTAACCACCTGGTGGAACCAATGATCTGGAAGGCGTACACCGATGGTGTTGGCTGTGCCGATGACGGAGTTGGGCAGCGGGTGATTCTCTTTCAACGGGTGGATTAAAGTATATGGCCCAGGTAATTTTTCCAGCCATTTTTCCGCTTGGGGAGAGATGTGGCAATGCTGTCGGATCCACTCTTTTGAGGGAACCCAGATCGAAAGCGGCGAATCAGGACGATTCTTGAGTTTGCGGATGGCTTGAACTGATCGTGCTTTAAGCGCATTACAGCCGATGCCATAGATCGTATCCGTGGGATAGATAAATAAAGCGCCGCTCTTTATTTTTTCGATGATCTCGGCTCTCCGGTAGGCAAGTTCGCTTTGGGTGAGGATTTCCATGAAAAGAGAGAAAAAAGACGGATTTAAAAATCTATCCGTCAAAAAAGAAGGTGGTGTCAGGCGATGGCCGCATCAAAATCATCAAGATACGTCTGTTTTGATGTGAACAGATAATTCGAAGCCGACTTTTGTTCTTTGACATCATACTTTTGAAGCAGATATTGTATTCGATCTTTTACGTTCATTGTAACCACCTCCCATTGAATTGCAGATCAAAAGAATCTTCTTTTTGGATAAGTGTGCGTTGCGTCAGGTCACGGATCTGTTGTTCGAATATTTTTCGTATTGTCTTTGTGGTTAGATCTATCATTTTTTTCACCTCTTTTTTATCAAAATTTCGTGGCCTGTGCTTCGGCGCATTTCTTTCTTGATGAAATACCTAGGGGTGAGGTCCTTTTTATACTTCACCCGCACTTGACCAGTGGGGAGTGGCTTTTTTGACGTTGGACTTTCCGATAAAATTTCGGATTGATGGTTATGGGGCGACATCAAGAAAACTTTGATCTGTAACTGTGGACAACACTTACACCTGTATCTACATTAAACAAAGAACACAAAAAATATAGAAACATTTATACTCAAAAGCCCAGAAAACTCTCAAGGGCTCGAGAATTTCTTCTTCAGTGCTCGAAGAGCGTCTTGCCAGAGTTGATCATAAGTCATGCTTTCCGAAACGAATGTTGTCGAACCATTTTTTTTCATCCCATAAATCTTCAAATCTCTTCGTATCAAAGCCATGTCATTTTGGAGAGCAAGTAACACTGCTTCTTCTTTTGCGGATTGACGGCCTCTTTCAGTATCCATATTAAAAATTAATTCTCGATCCTAATCCAGATTTAGTGTTTCAGATTGTGCAGCTCACCTGCATTTTTATGACTACTCCCTGCACGGTTCCATCTTAGTATTTTGATATAATCGATATGGACCTGTTGTTGCTTCTTCCAGTCCGCGATATTCTGCTTGCGGCCCTTCAATCACATAAATTAGCGCCCCCGTATCCGTCGGAAAAGCTTTAGATTTCGGACAAAATCCATGTTGCTCAAGATGTTTTCTGACATCTTCTTCTGTCGTATCTTTAGGTACTTCCAAAAACGCACTGATATCCATTTTTTTCCCTCCGTAAATATCTTGATGAGAAACGCCAAAACTCTTATATATACTTTATGTATCAATCAAACTATGCCAACAATCTCCCTCTGCCTGATCACCAAGAATGAAGAACAGTTCATCGAAGACTGCCTTGCTTCCGTCAAAGATTTCGTGACTGAGATCATTGTCGTGGACACGGGCAGCAGCGACAAGACAAAAGAAATTGCCCGAAAATTTACCGATAAAATTGTTGATTTCACTTGGTGTGATGATTTCTCTGCTCCCCGAAATGAAGCGCTGAAACATGCCACGGGTGACTGGATTCTCGTTCTTGATGCCGATGAGATCCTCCCGGCGGAGAGCAAGGCCAAGATTAAAGAAGCGATCGAGAACGGCGATGCGGGAGCATACTATCTTCCACAGGTAACATTCACCAATCTCTACACGAATGATCCGACTTTTATCCGCAATCCGATCACGATCAAAGACAAGCCTTTTTCTGGCTATATCGCCGGCGATATCATCCGTCTGTTTCAACATAAAAGGGGAGTAACCTACGACAATTTTGTCCATGAGACGGTGGAATATTCTCTCCAATCAAAAAAGATGAAGATCGGCTGGCTGGCCGCTCCGTTTCTACATTTTCACGAATTGAAAGAGACCAGCCACGTCCATGGCAAGCAGGAATATTATGCCCAATTATCATTCAAGAATCTGGAGAAATATCCGCAACACAGCAAAAATTATTATGATATATCTCTCTATTATCATGCTTATCAGAAAGATGAGCAGAAAGCATTGGCGTATGCAGAAAAAGCGGTAAAGCTGGAACCACAGCGAATCGAGTTCCGGCTGAATCTCAGCTTCCGCCTGCGCGACGTTGGCCGGCGGCAGGAAGCGCTGGCAGTACTTCTACCGCTGCTGAAAACTCATCGCGACGAGCGGGTCTTTATTGAACTGGGAGACCTATTTGCGGCAGACGGCAATAAAGCTAATGCCCAAACCATGTACCAGAAAGCGCTGCAATTAAACACGCCGCGGAAAGAGCTGATCTTGCAGAAGATAGCGAATTGCAAATCATAATTCGAAATCTGCACAAAGTTCCGTCCAATCGACAATGTCATCCAATGAATCGGGAATCGTTGGCTGCCCATCCTGCTGCCAGCCCTGCTCAGTTTTCGTCAGCTGGAGCGAGAATAAGCGCGCATACGTTGTTGTGTGGGCTCGTGCCCGAAAAGAACACTGATTGTCTTTTGGCTTCTCCGTGTAGAGGTCATTGGCATAGGCTTCCAGATATCTTCGTATTTCAGGAATATCTTCTTTGCGTTTGGCGTAGATGAGAAAAGAGAGAGGCATTGTTCTATTGGAGATCGTCGGGGGTATAAAATGATTATTGTGATAAAAACTTTGCAAAAACAACCTATTTACCAAAATTACTCTTTTTGTATTTGTTTAGCTGGCGGTAAGGCCAAGCGGTGTATCCGCAGAGACTTTGTTCCTAGCTAGGTGCGGAAATCTTCTGGTTCACCGCGAGAGGCAGAAAATATCTTTGCCGATTTCCGCGCGGATACACGGCCTGCCGGAAAAGCTAAACAAATACGAATAA
>Ga0209542_10013807_pt1 | contig 13837 bp, 19 predicted proteins | sample RifCSPhighO2_01_FD_184028 | JGI IMG/M metagenome (GOLD analysis project Ga0209542, IMG submission 184028) | Soil microbial communities from Rifle, Colorado - Rifle CSP2_plank highO2_0.1 (SPAdes) (version 2) | ecosystem: Environmental > Terrestrial > Deep subsurface > Rock core/Sediment ...
CGTACCGTCAATCAGATAGACTCGCGTCATATCAAACATACGCAGAAGATCTTGTCAAAAAGGGTCATGCGTATTATTGCTCCTGTACACCAGCGCGTCTCGAGGAGATGAGAAAAACGCAGGAAGCGAAGCATCAGCCGCCCAAGTACGATGGACATTGCCGCGAACTAAACCTCTCAAAGAAAGAAGGATATACGGTTAGACTCAAGGTCCCTAAAGAAGGCGTAACCCGTTTTACCGATCTTATTCGTGGTGACGTATCGTTTGAAAACAAGCTTCTTGATGACCAGGTTATCCTCAAATCAGATGGATTTCCAACGTATCACTTGGGTGTTGTTGTTGATGACCATGAGATGGACATCTCCCACATAATCCGCGGAGAAGAGTGGATTTCTTCTACTCCCAAGCACATTTTGCTCTATCAATTTTTTGGATGGGATGTTCCGAACATCGCACACGTATCAGTGCTTCGCAATCCCGATAAAAGCAAGTTAAGCAAACGGAAAAATCCGGTATGGGTTTCAGATTATCGAGCGAAAGGATATCTACCGGAAGCAATACGAAATTATTTAGCAAGTCTCGCGTGGTCGTATCCTGACGGGAGAGACATATTCGCGCTTCGCGAGATGATATCAGTTTTTGACATATCACAGCTTAAAACCTCTGCCCCGATATTTGATGTGGAAAAATTGCGCTGGATGAACGGAGAATATATCCGGATGATGAAAGCCACTAAGCTCAAAGATCAAATTTCAAATTTTTATGGCGGAAAATATGACGACGACCGCGTAGAAAAAATATTACCACTCGTAAAGGAGCGGATGAAGACGCTTGCAGAGTTCGAATCACTTGCAGGTTTCTTCTTCGAGAACCCAAGAGAGTTTGAGCGTCCCGTATCGATCCAATTAGTCCAATTACTCCAATCAATCCTGTCGCATTGTGCGTGGAGTCATGACGACATGGAAAAAGCGATTCGCGATGCAGCAGAGAAACAAAATGTAAAAGCGAAAGATCTTTTCATGGAACTTCGGTTAGCGGTTACCGGCAAAACCGTCGGCCCGCCGCTCCTTGAGTCTTTAGAAATATTGGGTAAAGAAGAGACACTGTCTCGACTTCAGACATAATCAATCCAGTGTGGATCTGTCTCTACGGTAAGTTCTAAATACACTCTTTTATTTGCCGCAACCTCAAGCTCTTTTCTGGCTGCCATGCTGATTTCTTTTATCATCGATCCATTTTTTCCAATAATCATTCCCTTGTACCGATCAGCCGAGGTGAGAAGCCTGGCTTTGATATAGGTAACGCCATTATCTTTCTCCTCTATGTCGTCAACCACTGCGGCGATAGCATACGGCACTTCCCGCCGGAGATTGAGGAACGCTTTCTCACGGATGATTTCCGAGATAAACATGCGGCTATCCAGGTTCAAGCCCGGTTGGGGAAGGGTAGATGCGTCGATAAACTTTTCGCCTTGGGGTAGATGCTCAAAGATTGCATCCAGAAGGAGAGGAATATGTTTGTTTGCCAGCGCAGAAACTTCCACGACTGTATCAAACTCTTCTTCCATAAAGCGGTATTGCACGATATGGGTGGGATCCTTGACATCCACTTTATTGATCACGAGTATTTTAGGGATGTTTACCTTTCTTACGATTCCCAAGGCCCGGTTTTCTTCCTGGGCTCTTTCTCTTGTATGATCGACCATATAGACGATGACATCGACTCCCTTTTCTATCGTTTCTTCGGTTCTTAGGTTAATGCGGGCGGATACCTGATCTATCACCTTGGCAAATATTCCCGGAGTATCAACGAAAATAACTTGTCCGCGTTCGTCTTCATAGACTGCCTGGATCGGGAAACGCGTCGTTTGCGGTTTGGGACTTGTGATGGACACCTTTCGACCCAGAATGGCATTAAGTAACGTGGATTTGCCCACATTGGGGCGACCTACAAGTGCAACGACGCCGGATTTCATGGTGCTATTGTACTATAATGACGGGACAATATGCTAAGTATTGCTGACGAAACGCTCGTTGCCGACGTCCAGGATGGGAACATAGGGGCGTTCGAAGAGCTGGTGCGGCGGTACCAGGGCAAACTTTATAGGTTTGTCATGAGGATCATATCGGAGCATCATGCCGCAGAGGATATCGTGCAGGTAGCGTTCATACGCCTGTATACGTCTATCGAGCGCGTTGATACCTCCAAGAAATTTTCGTCGTATCTATACGCGTTAACGAGAAACTGTGCAATTTCCTTCCTGCGCGCCCAAAAACGCGATGTCCCTTTGGAAGAAGCGCTCACTCTTACATCCGATGAATCACCCGATGCCCACGTTATAGCAAAAGATGAACGACGTCGCGTCCGCGAGGCAGTCAACGCGCTTGACACGAAATACAAAAACGTACTCTCACTTTACTATTTTGATAATTTATCGTATGAAGAAATCAGCAAACGCCTGAAATTTCCGCTGAATACTGTACGCACGCACATAAAACGTGCGAAGGAGGTACTACGAAAAAAATTGACGTAACTCGGCAGGTCATGGATAAGGTCGCCCGATTTGAGGAGCGGCGCACGAAGCGATGGATTCTGTGGTTTTTGGCTATCATCCTAGTTCTTGTCATGGGTTTTCTTTGGGCATTCCTTCGGTCGTTTGTAACGCTTTCCGAGCAGCACACCTTCGATGTGTTGGAACTTCTCTGGGAGGACCGGGAGATCATCACAGAGTTTTGGCAGGACACATTGTCTACGGTTGTGACAGAACTACCACAATGGACGCTGACCTTAGGCACGGGATTTGTCGTTCTGTTTGTGGGTATTTGGATAAGCACACGCCGCAAACGAACTATTGCAAGACGGAGAATGGCAGAACTTGCAAAACGTAAGAAAAATTACAATAATACATACAGTGAGGTAAAAGAATGAATAAATCTTGGTTTCCGATCGTAGTTGTGCTTGCGGTTGTTGTGGGAGCGGCAATGTTCGTTCGTCAGTATGGTTCCCGTCAGCCAGCGCCTGCCGGTTTGGAGGGAAATGCGCTTGAGTCATCGCCTTCAGATGAGCGTGAGGTCAGTCCGACGGGAGCCATCCCATTGGTTTCCGGCATCCAACTTGCGGTTACGAGTCCTTCAGGAAACGTAACTGTATCGAGCCCCTCATTTACTGTTCGGGGTAAGACGGTAGCGGGGGGAGAAGTGTTTGTGAATGATTCGGAGACCAAAGCAGATTCTAGTGGTAACTTCTCCGCCACCCTCACCCTCGATGAGGGAGAAAACTACATTCTTGTGGTTGCCAACGATGCTTTTGGTAACTACGCAGAGAAAGAGTTTACAGTCACATATTCGCCGTAAACGCGCCCCTTGAGCGACGCGAACGATCGTGTTGAAGACGAAGTGCGCCCCTTGAGCGACGCGAAAGGTAGTACTGAGGAGTCTTCGACGAAGTGAAACTTTTACCTCATCATCTGCGTATTACTTATAGAAAGGTGGCATCTATGAATTTGAAAATTGCTTCTTTTATTACACTGTTACTCGTTTTTGGATTGATAGTACCCTCAGTTTCAGCGCAGGGACCTCGACAAAACCTACGTGAGGAGCGGAAAAATTTAATGGAACAGCTTCGAGAGAAGATGAGTTCGCGTGCCGGGGCAGTAAAGACATTCTTTGAATTTGGCCGGGCAGCGATAGGTGGCGGCGAGATTACCGCGAAGACGGATACCACGCTTACAGTAGAAAAAGATGATAAAAGCTATACCGTCAATATCACCGAAAAAACTCAGCTTCGCCGCCGTTTTTGGGGCAAAGCAACATACGACGAATTTAGTGTCGGTAACGAGGTGACGGTAGTCGGACGTTGGACCGATGACACGCATACCGCAATCAACGCGGTGCTTATCCGGAACCTATCGATCCAGAAGCGCTTCGGTGTATTCTTTGGTAAGGTAAAATCTCTCTTATCGAACGGATGGGTGATGAGTACGGTAAGCGACAAACGCGCTGACCAGACGGTGACCGTTTCATCCGAGACGAAATTTGTTAATCGACGAGGCGAAACGATCACACAAGCGGATGTGAAAGTGGATCACCGGGTGCGCGTCCGGGGTTTATGGGATCGTAGTCTCAATACGATCACGGAGGTCAAAGAAGTGAAAGACTTCAACCTGCCGATCGTTCCAACTGTTACGGCGACACCGTAACTACGTTTTTTGAATAAGGAGTCTTTTGGGCCACCCCTTCGCGGTTTTGGAAGGGGTGGCCTTATGAAATTTGCTAGAATACGCCTTGATGAAGCTTAACAAAAAGCAGATCACGGATTTTCAACTCAAGATTTTTACATGGTGGGAAATCCATAAGCGGGATCTCCCATGGCGTCACACACGCGACCCCTATCGCATCTTTGTTTCCGAGGTAATGCTTCAGCAAACGCAAGTACTTCGTGTCATCCCGAAGTATCGTGAGTTTATCAAACGGTTTCCTACGATTTCTGATCTTGCAAACGCTTCTGCTGCAGACGTACTCCGGTTGTGGAAGGGGATGGGCTATAATCGTCGAGCATTATTTTTATACAATGCCGCACACAAAATTGTTGAGCACTACAAAAGTGAGTTTCCAGTAACCGAAGCACAGCTTTCCAAACTCCCAGGAGTGGGTATATATACTGCTCGAGCAATCTTAGTGTTCTCTTTCGGAGAAAATATCGCTCTGGTAGATACCAACATACGACGGATTATTACTCACTTTTTCTTCAGGGGATTGCCACAAAAGGAAAAAATTATTCAAGAAGTCGCTGATCAACTCGTGCCTAAAGGAAAATCCTGGGAATGGCACCAGGCGCTGATGGATTACGGAGCGATTGGGCTCAAAATGGTAAGAGGGTATAGGGCACAGGGCATAGAAAAGCAAAAAAGGAATTCTCAGCTATACCCTAAACCCCACGCCCCAATCCCTTTCAAGGATTCCACCCGCTATTTCCGAGGTCGCATCGTTGATTATTTACGCGAAGGGAACAAAGATGAGGCAGAATTAATTTCTTACGCGAGTCATACGTTTGGAAAGACTAACGGGTTTTATATGTCGATTATCAGCTCACTGATCAAGGACGGTCTTATCGTCCGTCAAGGGAAAAGCCTCGCCCTGCCGGAGTAAGCTCCTTTACACTCCTGTAAATCCCTTTAAGGAAAATACCTCAATACCACCATTTCCGCCGGGGTACACAAAGCTTTTTTCAAACTCGTCCATCATAACCTTTCGTGAAGGAACCGGCGGCAATCCCGGATCATGAAGGTGGAAGTGTGTGCCGTCGAAGTTATAGACGAGTACGTAGTGGAGCGCGAAACCGAGTTTATTATTTAGAATAGTCGAGTTTATGGTCACTCCGACGAGATTTCCAAGCTTTATCCAATGTGCAATTTCTTCCACATTCGCTCGTCTTGTTTCGTGACGAACTAATTCAATAAACTCTGGAATATCAGGGATGACGGCTGCGATATTTGATCGTTCAAGATAGTATGTAGCAGTTTGCTCGCCAAATATCTTGGTAAGATAGGTAACCCCTTCTTTGTAAAGCGCTTCGTAATCAATTGGCTCTATGTTGATGACCGTGATGCCCCTTTTTGTAAGCATGATATCTCCGGGAACCGTCCATACTCCCTTACCGGGGATGGTTTTTGTGATCGTGTCTATTTGTTTCCACGTCATATCCTCATTTTGGAAATGCTTGAGCACCATACGAAAGACTGCACTCACACAATGCATATCATCGTCACTGTTGGGAATAAACGGGGGAACTATATTCATAAAGAATTACGGTTATTCTATGTTAACCACCACATTTTCCCGCGGCCGCGGGAAAATGTGGTGACATTATGTCTGGGATAAAATATAAAGATCCTGTCCATAGGTATTTATCCCGACGTGGATGGCGCGGCCGGCAAGGATAGCTTCGTATGGCCTGCAGGCGCGGCAGCCGTTCTCTCGACACACAAAATGCCCAAGTTTCCTCGCAAGCGCTACTTTTTTCCCAAGTTCCAGGATTTTTTTCTCTACGGATTCTACGTCGGGAAGAGGCATATCTATGGGCTCGTCATCACGATCGAGGTACCAGTACGCCATTCCTGTGATCGGCTTGGTTTGCGTACGGCTGGCAAGCAGATAGTAAATAGGGAGTTGTAATGAATCAGGATCCTCATCGAATTTTCCGGTTTTGAAGTCTATGATCCGTACGCTATCAGTGTCCTCCTTGTACTCCAACCAGTCGACTTTGCCGCAGAGGATGATATTGTCATCATCTGAAAGCCAGTAGTAGGGGAGATCAGCCCGGATCTTGATGGCTTTGCGAACCAGCGGCCCCGGGTGTTTTGAAACCCGGTCGATCATCGATCTTGCTCTCGTTTTGAATACGAGTTCCTGTTCATTATCATGGAAGCCACCTTTTGGGCCGCTGACGTTTTGCCAGAGGATCTCAAATGTTTCCAAGAGCGGAGTAGTGAAGCGATCTTCTGTGGGAAGCTTTGATAGTCGTTCGATGGTGTCATGGACCACCTGGCCTAAGGCAAGAGGTGGTTCTATGATCGAAATTTTCCGATTCGTTTTGGGATCCCGGTAGACATTCCGCAAGTAATACGCCCGTGGACACTTGAGGTAATCGCTTATTGACGAGTGTGACACCCAGACTGCAGAATATTTGTCCTTCATAATCCGGTAACCATTAATACACCAATGGTGGTAGCCATTGCCGCGATAACTTTCCGTCTTAGATGTTTGGTTTCTCTGAGGAATACTGTGGCAAGGATTACCGTGAGAATGATTGACGCGCGTGCGATGGCACTTATCTGAGAAACCAAAGCTCCCATCTCGAGTGCCAAATAAAACGATATTGCCTGTATCGCATAAAGGAAGGTAAAAATGATGAGACTTCGGTCTATGTGACGCATGGCACTGAGCATGGCAGGAGCACGTCGCATGTACAGAAGTAAGATGAGGATGCCAGGAACGAAACAAATAAATGATAAATACGATGCAGCATCATATTGGCGGATGATATAAGAATCACTTACCACAGCAAGTCCATATGAGCTGATGCCGGCAAGGGCATACCAACTACCCTGGTTCAATCGAAAGGTTTCTCGTTTAAGATTCACAATGATCACGGCTACGAATATGAGCCCGACTCCTAGGAGTTGTAAGGGAGAGAGTGTGTCGCCAAGAAACAGAAATGATCCTACGATTGTCATGATAACTCCGGTGCCAGCCAAAACGGAAACTTCCGAAGCTTCGATAAATTTATTAGCGGTGAAGTACGCGATAGTTCCGGCTGCATACAATACGCCACTGATTAAATAAAAAGGAAAAAGCGCTAACGGTGGCGGATGATAGCCCTTGATAAGCGCAAATATCAAGGTGATGGTACCAAGTAAAAATTGAAAGATGATTGAAGAAGCTACTGGATCGCTTTTGTCCTCCTTCATTGATAATTTTTGGAAAAGATTACCAATGGCTATAGAGAGCACGTTAACGAGAGAGAGTATGGGCCACATGTAATATATTATATCTGTTTATAGATGAAAATGATCGAGGATGGTGAGGATGCCGTTATCGTCTACGTGGCCGCCGATGAAGCCATTGACCCCTTTGCCCTTCACGAATTCTTTGAGTGGATCCTGTCCGTTTTCAAGTGTTGCGACAAAGCCCGTGAGCTCCATAAACTTCTGGTCGCTCGCACTGTCGCCGACGGCAAGTGTCTGAGAAGGATCAAGTTTTAAATGTGACAGAACGTTGTACGTTGCCTGGCGTTTAGAAATGCCGGCAGGCGCGATGTTACAAAATTGATGCGGATTGGCGATCGGGTGGAGACTCCACGTAACCTCAGTCGATTTCTTAAACGGCACGAGAGCATCATTGACTGATTTGATACCAGACTCATCGGGTACGATGGGTAAGATCTTGTAGACATCTTGCTTTTCGACCATTTGGTCAAATGAGTCGACGAGTCCTGGTTTTTTTTGGAGTATATGTGTGTGAATCTTGGTCAGTTCATATTGTTGAGACCGGAGGATGTAGTAGGTGTCGCGCGCATACACCTCGGTATAAAAGTTATGTTGCAAACATACCCGTATGATATCTTTTGCTATTTGTTTGGGGAAAGGATGGGATTCGAGAATGCGGTCCTTTATAGGATCGATGACGACGCCTCCGGCAAGAGTGATGTGGGGATTTGTCAAGTGTGCCGATTCGATAATTTGTATGATGGAGTAGTGGGGTTTCGCCGTGCATAAAACCACGGGTATTCCTTTGGCGCGTATGGACGCTAACCGCGAAATGACATGTTGGTGCGGGTACGGGGTGTTGATCCCTATCTTTTCACCGACGAGCACACCATCTATATCGAGGACAAGTGAACGAACCATTGATCCATAATATCAAACGTAGTATAGTATTCATACTGCCCCGCTAAATCACTTCATGATACAAGAACGAACACCCCGGCAAGAACGAAAAGAAAATCCCGATAAACCTTTTCTTGTGACGATTATCGGTGCGGCTTGTTCTGGTAAATCAACCGTCTTGGATGCACTTGAGGATCGCGGGTTTACAGCTCACAAAGAACCGGAAAATCCGATATTCCCGCTGTTCGTCGAAAATCCGCAAAAATATGCATTTGAAAATCAGGTGAATAAATTCACCCAACTCATGCAGCTTGAGATATTGGACATCAAGCGGGAGGGTATGACGAACCCGCGTTTCCGGGAAAGTGGTGTGCTTGCGACAGAAGTTTATAACAGATATTTACATGATATAGGCCTTCTGACTGACGATCAATACGGATATCTTCATTGGAATTATGAACACCACATGGTGACGTTCCCCACACCTGATCTAGTGGTCTATCTGCATGCTCCGGAAGCAGAAATTCGGAGAAGAGCGCTCAAACGGGACGGGGTTGTTGCGCATGATCCTGCCGAACTTCAGCCGTATTGGGACAGATTGTTGGTTGAACTTGAGGATAGGGGAATACCGGTTTACCGGATAAACACCGCTGATCATCCGGTAGGGGTGACGCAGGAAATGATTTTGACTCAGGTAGATACGATGAAGCAATCCAACGATCGCACCCGCCGTCAACCTGCAGTCCTTCGTTTCCCCAGTCTTTCATCGACTCGGACTATTTGAGTAACGTGATGACCCCGAATCCGAGTAGCATAAAACGCACGAGTCTTCCAAGAAACGTCGGGATGATGAAGCTTTTGTATGTAAACCCCAGATATCCTGCGATGAATCCGATAAGATCATAGGGAAATGGGATGAGCGCCCAGAAAAATAACGCAGGCATACCGTGTTTTCGCAAATTCGCTTCTATCCGTTCTATTTTGGGTGAATGTGGGATGACCGTGTGACCTAATGATCCAATCACCCAACTCACCGAGTCGTTGATCGCCATGCCTGCCGCTGTAACGACCGCGAGAACCCAGATATTCATGTGTTGAGAAAGTACAGGGATCAGAAGTGAAGCGGGACCAAACAGTGCGAAAATAAATACTCCTACGTATCCAAATCTGAGAAATGGTTCGGGGTTGACGGAGATAAACGCGGTGAGGATGAGAAACAGTATGCCGAGTACAAACACGAAGCGCTTGAAGTCGCGGGATTCGAGGAACGTTATGATTTTTTCTTTGGTCATTCTAGCTGCGGGACTTGGATTCGAACCAAGATAACATCCTCCAGAGGGATGCGTACTACCGTTATACGATCCCGCAAGTAGGATTGATTATACTTCAAAACGTACTATAATTCAGCTGCGTCTGCCTCGGCATAAGTAATATCCCAAATGGAGAAAATTACGGATAAACCATTCGTTAGCATGAGGGACGCTACTAATCCAATTTCGCATTGGGCGGCTTATCCAGTTCGTCGGCATGGCATCGAGTTCTTTACGTCCGAGGCGGCGTGTCAGGCTGAAGCATTTGGAAAAGACGCGGCAAACATCGTGGAAGAAATACGTCAAGCACCATCACCTCGTATCGCAATGGAGATTGCATTGAGAAATAGAAAAAAGATAAAAAGAAATTGGCAACGGGTGAGAAGGCGTTTAGTCACACGAATATGTATGGATAAAGTTACGCGTCATCCTGAAGTAAGACAAGCACTGTGGGAAACATGGGGATATCCAATTAAGTTAGATACGAAAGATCCATATTGGGGTTTAGGCACGAATGGTAACGGTGGAAATGTTGCTGGAGCAATCATGGAACAATGCCGAGAACGACTTTTTCGAGAGCCTTACACATTGCCACAAGAAGAAAAAATGTTTGCTGATGAGTACTAAGATATGTCCAAATTAGAACAGTATCGGGAAATATAAGGATTTAAACTTCGAGACGAAGTTTGGGCTACGGGTAAGACCCCACTCATAGTACAATAACCCTAGTATGCCCCCGATTGCTAAATTTTTGTTAAGCCGTAAGGAACCTCGTATTCTCTTCACAAACGTTGGGTACGAAAAAATACTCAAAGAAAAAGCTGATCTAGAAGCAGAGCGGCCGGAGGCAGTGGATCACCTCAAAAAGGCCCGGGAGATGGGGGATTTGTCTGAAAATGGATATTACAAAGCGTCGCGGCAGCGGCTGTCATTCATCGATGCACGACTTCGCCGGGTGAATCGTCTCATAAAACTTGCAAAGATAGTTGCCACTGCCAATACGGGGTTTGTCGATATCGGGAGTACGGTAACTCTTCGGACTGGAGATAAAGAAATCACCTACACGATTGTCGGGGGCTATGAATCAGATCCCTCACAACATACAATATCGTATCAGTCACCGCTTGGGCGGGCGCTTATGGGTAAACGAAAAGGGGACACTGTCGAAGTTCATGCTCCTTTACGTACAATACCCTATGTAATTATTTCTATTTTATAGAACGAAGCACTATGAATAACGCTACCATCGAAGCCGTGTATGTCAAAAGCATAAACGGTACGGATGAAATCATCGAAGACAACCGAGCTAAAGTGACGTTTATAGGAAGAAGTAATGTCGGTAAATCCAGCCTCATCAATTCGTTAGTTGGGAGACAGATCGCCCGTTCAAGCTCACGTCCCGGTAAAACGGTGAAGCTGGATTTTTTTCTTGTTGAGCAACGGCTCTTTTTTGTCGACCTTCCCGGATACGGATATGCCAAAAGAAGCAAAGAATCGCTTGAACACTACCGAAAACTCATAGCCTGGTATCTGTTCCGATCTGGGGTAAACCATAAACTCACCGTACTCATCATCGATGCGAAAGTCGGTTTGACGGATTATGATCGGGAATCTATCTCACTTCTCACCCAACACAATATCCCATTTGTCATCGTCGCCAACAAGGTAGATAAGCTCACGATGAGTGAGCGGCCGAAACAGTTGTCTCAGATCAGAAAAGACTGCGGAGCCATCCCTGTAATCGTATATTCTTCTAAAACGCTCGAAGGAAGAGACGTTTTGGTATCCACCATTATTCAACAGTAAGTGTCCCTTTCATCCCTTTCGCACGGTGCTGGCCCACAGAGCAGTTATACTCAAATGTCCCTGCTTGTTGCGGCGTGAACTCGATCGTGTCGGTGTCCCCTCCATTGATCGTTTTTGTCCGAATCCCAAGCTCATCCACCACCCAGTCATGCGGCATCTTACCGGTATTTTTGAATACCAGTTTGACTGTTTCTCCTTTTTTGAACGTAAGGGTTGACGGCATTAACGTAAATTCTGATCCATCTATTACGACCTCTTTGACGTTTTCGGATACTATCATTTCCGTCGTCTCCGGTGAATCGGTAGCCGGCATCATGGAGCTGGGGGATGCCGTTTCCGGCGCTTTCGTGGTATTCATTCCCCGCACATACCAAATCCCTCCCACCGCAAGCACGAGTAATACAAAAGCGATTAACAAATTTTTCATCATATTGGTTCCTCCTATTTGTAATCTATCATACCAAATGACTATTGAGAAGGACGTGTAGGGTTGATTTGTACGTTTTGGGCAGTGATCGATCCGTCAGCATTTTCTGATCCGAATATGGCAACCTGGATTCCGGTCGTGAGATCCTCTTTCGTGCTCTCTGCCGCCTTGTTGATCCGGGTTGAGCTTGTGAGCATGATGATTTTACTACTTCCGTCGTTGAGCTTGACGGTGATGGACGTGACATCGCTCTTGATGATCTCTCCCGATACCGGACGGAATCCCTGTCTTACGACCTGCGGGTTGCCCTGTCCTCCCGTCATCCTGACAAAATTACCCCGCTTACTTTGCTGATATTTCATGCCGCCATAAAATCCCGCACCAGCGGTGGCGACTGCGACAATCAGGGCTATCGCTATCATCTTTGGTTTGTTCATAAAACCTCCTTTATCAATTTTTATTCATATCGTAACGCTTCAATAGGTTGTAAATCAGATGCTTTCTTTGCAGGATACCAACCAAAGAGAATGCCGATAGCCCCCGAGACGCCAAGAGCGAGTAACACTGCAAATGGGGAAACGGTAAATGGCATACTCATAACTTTGGTCAATACATAGGAGGTGATGACTCCTACTATCATACCTATAGCCCCTCCGATAACGGTAAGAAAAATCGCTTCGGTGAGAAATTGGGTAATAATAATTCGTTTTTTTGCCCCCAATGCTTTGCGTAGTCCTATCTCTCTCGTCCGTTCGGTAACGGTAACGAGCATGATGTTCATAATGCCGATACCACCAACAAGCAGTGAGATAGCGGCGATCCCTCCGAGTAGTGTCGTAAACGTGTTTGTAACTTGGGAGACGGTGTTGAGTATGTCGTTTTGGGAAAATATCATAAAATCAGCGTTTGAAGGCTCGGTAATTTTATGCCGTGCCAAGAGAAAGTAACCAATATCATTTTGCGCTTGGGTCATCGCGTCAGCATCTATCGCCTCGACGGCTATACTGCTTACATAATTGATTCCGAAGAGTATTTTCTGGGCGGTCGTAAGCGGTACGTAGAGAGCGTCATCGGGATTATTAAATCCACTGCCGCCTTTTGATACGGTAACACCGATAATAGTGAGTGTTTGCCCGTTGATGCGGATCGACTGACCCAGAGGATCGACATTGTCCCCAAAAAGATCAGAAGCAGCCTGGGGCCCTATGACCGCTACTTTGGAAAGCGAGGAGAGATGCGCATCCGTAATGAACGTGCCGGAAGAAAGAGTTATTTTTCTCATATCAGCGTATTGCGGCTCTACTCCTATGATCTGCGTATTGGTGTTGTTTCTTCCTGCGGTGACCTGATTTCTGCGGGAAAGTTCCGGTGAAACCCGGGCTACGGTTGTGAGCGCCGTCGCCTGTTTTATGGCTTTTGCATCATCATTTGTCAGTGTTGTACCTCCGCCACCGGCGCTCCGGACTGCTCCGCTTGTTTGCCCCATGGGCTGAACGGTAAGAATATTCGAACCTAATGATTGAATTTGGTTTTGAACGCTTTTTTGGCTGCTTTGACCTAAACTGATAAGCGCGATAACACTTCCGATACCGATGATGATACCCAGTATCGCAAGGCCCGTGCGGAGTTTATTTATGGCGAGCGTTCCCAACGCTTCGGTTATGATTTCTTGGTATTCCATGTTTTTTTATCTCCAATAATTTTTCCGTCCTTAAGCGTTATCACCCGCTTTGCGTGGTTGGCTATGTCCGACTCGTGAGTAATCATGATAATCGTGTGACCTTTCGCGTGTAAATTTTCGAATATATTCATTGATTAATGGAGGTGCAGGATTTTTGAGCGGCATGCCTGACCAATCCAAAGTATACTTAAAATATCTTTCCCTTAATGGTAAAGGTTCAGAAAAAT
>Ga0209542_10013808_pt1 | contig 13837 bp, 12 predicted proteins | sample RifCSPhighO2_01_FD_184028 | JGI IMG/M metagenome (GOLD analysis project Ga0209542, IMG submission 184028) | Soil microbial communities from Rifle, Colorado - Rifle CSP2_plank highO2_0.1 (SPAdes) (version 2) | ecosystem: Environmental > Terrestrial > Deep subsurface > Rock core/Sediment ...
CCTTTTAGCAAGATAAGGAGATGTCTTTGCTCAAAAATTTTTCTCGTCCTGCACTTCGGTGGTCTCTGGAATTTTACTCTAGCAAAAAGGCACTTTTGTGTCAATGAGGAATCACTTTGCCGACATATGAAAGACGTCGTTGTATATACGCTTTCGTATCGAGATCAATGGTTTCTGTTTCCCCTACTTTGTCAAGCCAATATTTTCCTGCTTGCGAATGCCCGAGTCTTAACGCATCAGTTCGTTCAGTTAATTCGAGCTCTACTAAGAATCGTTGTTCATTCAGCCGCACGAGTCTAATTAAAGGAATACTTGGATCAGGTTTTTTAAACACGTTTTTGGCTGTTTCCTCAAACGCTCCATACGGAAGCTGGTGAAAGGTTGCTATTTGGTCTGCCGCTGTCTTAATACGTTCTTCTCTTTGTGCGATTAGCGTTTCTCCATTTCCTTGCTCAAGTGTTGCATGGGATTCTCTGAGACTTCTTATTACTCCTGTTGCTCTTTCCAATAACGAAAAACCCATAATAATATAGGATATTAACAAATCGAATACAAAAAGTCAAAACCTCGTACCCCTACCATGTCAGAATCTTCAAGCGCTCGTTGAGAATCGACAATCGTACCCCAGCCTCTTCCAGAAGTATAGAAGATGGGTAGATTGATTCATCTTGGATCACATTTTCCCAGTATTGTATTGCATTATTTATTCCTGCGATTCTTGATTTTCTGCGATCTTCATCGGGAAGCGGACAAATGTCTGCAAGCCTTGATTCTTGTAAAGCGAGAAGAAAGATATATGGTAACGTCTTATTTTTTTTACTCATCTCGACAATATCTTGATCGAGGGTTAGGGAGGATTGCAGGTAAAACTCCGTAATTGCGATAACTGATTTGTTTGGTTTTGTATGTTCAATTGTGCGCGTGGGTAATTCTATGGCTGTTTGCATGGCGGAATATTATCAAAGACGATCCCTTTCGTCAATAATGGTTGCAGAATACAGCTCCTATAGCGTACAATACACGACCTATGCATGATAAACAACCACATCTGTGGTCACGGAGAGATTTTAATAAACTGATGCTTCTTTCTCCTTTTGTTATTGTGGCCTGTGGTGAAGATAAGCCACAAAGTCGACAGAATGCACCAGTAGTTGAAACTCATTCTCCAACAGTACTAGACATTCCACTATCAGAATTACTTATAGCGGAAGGAGAACATTTTGAAGAGATAGTAGTACCTGAGTTTGCTATTACAAGGAATGCTACTGAACGAATCGATACAACGTACTTGAGTGAGTTGTTCTCGCAACTTCAGAGAGAAAATGGAACAAGAAGCGAGCGAGCACTGGCAGCTATCGACAATACAAGAATAATCTATGGAACTGAGGGAGGTTTTGGAAGTGCAATAAAAGTTGATGAAAGTGGTATCTACATTACCGTACGACATAACATGCCTGATTCTGATGCTCCATATTTTACTGCTCCTCCAGATAATGAGATAAAATTCATTCTAGAGCCAAGAAGCGGAACAGGACATATGGTTGTAAGTAGTTTGGTTCATAAAGAAGATGATATTGCGATTGTTCATGCTCCTACCGGACTTGCAAGACAACCTGTCTCTCATATACAGCTTTCATCAGAAATTACAGATAAGGCTCAGTTATGGCTTGCTGGGTTTGTCCCAAGCGGTATGAATATTTCCTTTGCACTCATGACTGGGACTGCAGACAAATCAATTGTAAATGAGAATACTCAAGTATCAAAAGACTTAGTAGTTGTTCGTGACATGATTCCAGCCGGAGGAACGAGTGGTGGGCCAATTCTTGATGATCAAGGACGAATAGTGGGCGTGGAATCTGCTGTTTACCCTTTTTTTGTACTTGCAAATACTCGAGATGATTATGAAGGTGCCGCAATTACTCCTATTAGGAATGCGTTTGAACTCGCGTCGATGACTCATTATATGCTTAATGGTGATCAAAGCAGATATGTTCAAGGATAGTACTCTTTTCCTGCTATTGTTTTGAAACAGTCTAATCTATTTTCCTTGTGGATTTAATGAGATTTGTTAACAGCATTGCGACGTTGACCGGCCCCATACCGCCTGGGCTTGGTGTGTAGTAGCTTGTAATATCTTGAATATCTTCTTCGTTATAATCACCAGCGAGTTTCCCATCAGTTTTTTTATAGAGACCAATACCGACAAGAATAACGCCAGGTTTTATGTTTGCAGCTCGTACAATATTTGGCTTGCCCACTGATGTGATGATAATATCTGCGTGTTTTGTGAGTGTGTCTGGATTTTCGGTTTTGCTATCTATAACTTGAAACGGTACCAGTTTGGTTTTGAAATATTCTATGATAGGACCACCGCCTGCTTCCCCTTTGCCTATCAATACGATTTGTTTTGTGTTTAACCACTCAAGAAACTCAGGGTTACTGTCATTCTCGTGAAAACGAGAATCCGGATTCTCAGTTGCGCTGAGAATGACATTGCTACTCTGCCCGCTTTTCCGCGCCTCTTCAAGCATTCGAAGCGCTGAAAGGACAATTGGTGGTGTAAATGGTGTATCCGGATGAAAACCGTCGACGTCTTTTTGCGGAGTAACGATGTCAGCAATTGTTTGACTACTTATACTATTTGGTAGTGGTCGCTGGATAATGATCCCATGAACATTTGCGTCTTTGTTTAGTTTATCAACTTTTTCGATGAGCTGTTGCTCTGAAATTGTTTGACTCAGGCTTAAGACCGTTACTTTTGCACCAATCTCAGTCCCCCATTTATACTTTTGCTCAACATATTTTGCAGATGCCGGATCATCACCAATTAAAATAACAACAAGATGCGGTACTATCCGCTGCTCTTTTAGTTTGGAAACTTTTTTTTTGAGTTGTTCGTAAATCTCTTCAGCAATTTTTCTCCCGTCAATTCGCATACGAAATTAATGATAGCATACGGGTAGATTTAGTGAGGAAGAAGTTCTGGTCGTGGGGCATCAAAATCAACTCTTTTCAATGCAGGTCGCGCTAGCCACTTTGTCGTTGGCGTTTGAGAAACGCATGAGGATTACGCCTTGGGTATCTCGTGAGAGTTTTGGAATTTGTGAGATCAAAAGCTTTACAACTTGTCCTTTGACTGAGGTGATGATGACTTCTTCACTTCCTGCTGGAACGACCTGGGCCACAACAATTCTTCCCGTCTTATCAGTTACTTTTGCAATTTTTACCCCTTGACCTCCTCGTGTCTGGAGTGGAAATTGCGAGATGACTGTCTTTTTGCCAAGACCTTTTTCCATGATAGCAAGAAGCTCAGGATTGTTGCCTTTGATGATAACATCCATGCCAACGACTTGATCGTCCACAGCGATTTTAATTCCCCGAACACCCATTGTTGGTCTTCCCATTGGTCTGACCTGTGTTTCTGAAAATCGTATTGCTTTCCCGTCTTTTGTAGCCAGAACGATTTCATCTTTTCCCATAGTCATGTTGCTCCAGACCAGCTCATCTCCTGGATCAAGCTTGATTGCTATCATGCCGCCTTTTCTAATGTTCTCAAACTCGCTAACCCTTGTTTTTTTCACCGTTCCTTTTCGGGTGGTCAGAAACACATTGCCGTTTTTCATGTCTTTGTTGGCGATGACAAAGCTTTCAACCCGCTCTCCTGATTCGATATTAAGTAAATTGATAATTGCCGATCCTTTACTTGTCCTGGAACTCTCTGCGATCTCATACGCTTTGAGTTGATACACTTTTCCTTTGTTGGTGAAAAAGAGGATATTGTCATGAGTCATTGCTGAGCGTATATGAGAAATCGTATCTTCCTCTTTTGTCGTCATACCCCGTACCCCTTTTCCACCTCGGTGTTGTGTCTGGAAACTATTCATTGATTGGCGTTTGATATAGCCTGTCTGAGTCATAGTGATAACCGTTGCTTCATTTGGAATAAGATCCTCTTCTGAGAACTCGCCGACTTTCCCTTTAAAGACGCGCGTTCGGCGCGGATCTGCGTATTTTTGTTTGATATTTAAGAGTTCAGATTTTATGACATCAAGAATTTTTTCTGAATGCGCGAGCAAATCTTGCAGATACGCAATCGTTTCTTTTATCATTGTTAACTCGTCTTCAATTTTTTGTCTCTCAAGCGCAGCGAGTCTTCGAAGCTGCATGTCCAAAATTGCCGTTGCCTGAAGTTCGCTCAATTTAAACTTCGCCATTAAATTCTGCTTTGCAGCATCCTGATCTTTTGATTCTCTGATGGTTTTGATGACTGCATCGATATGATCAACTGCGATTTTAAGTCCTTCTAAGATATGGAGCCTTGCTTGTGCTTGCCTCAGTTCGAATTCTGAGCGCTTTTTTACAACGATATATCGGTGTCTTAAATACTCCTCCAGAATCACTTTGAGGTTGAGTGTCTGGGGTGTACCATCGACGAGAGCTACGATATTGACCGGAAATGTTGTCTGCAGCGAAGTGAGCTTGTATAAATTATTGAGGACTTTTTTTGGCGAGGCGTCTCTTTTGCACTCAACATACACTCGAAGACCTCTGCGATCTGACTCATCACGAAGATCTGAGATACCGTCAATTTTTTTCTCTTTTGCAAGATCTGCGATACGTGCCACCAAGAGTGCTTTATTGACCTGATATGGGAGTTCTGAAATAATAATCGCTGACTTTCCCATCCCAATATCTTCGATCTCAGCTTTTCCGCGGATTAAAATCTTTCCTCGTCCCGTAAGGTACGCGTTTTTGATCTCTGTTAAGTCGTAGATAGCACCAGCCGTCGGAAAGTCAGGTCCTTTGATAAATTGCAAAAGATCCTCAATAGTTGCCTCACTAGAAAGTGTGACTCCCTTACCATTTTTGGTATTGGTGACTTTAGTTTTGCCGATCAAGAAATCAATCGCGTCAACGACTTCTCCTAAATTATGCGGAGGAATTTTTGTCGCCATGCCAACAGCGATTCCCTCTGAACCCATCAAGAGAAGATTTGGTAGTTTAGCCGGTAAATAAACAGGCTCTTTCAGCGTTGCATCGAAATTCTCAATAAAATCAACAGTCTCTTTCTCAAGATCCATCAACAACTCTGCGGAGATGCCTGCCATTTTGGCTTCCGTGTACCGCATAGCAGCTGGCGGGTCGCCGTCAACTGATCCAAAATTTCCCTGTCCATCAATCAGCGGATAGCGCATCGCAAATCCTTGCGCGAGGCGTACCAGTGCGTCATAAATTGGCATGTCACCGTGCGGATGGAATTTCCCCATGACTTCTCCGACGATCTTGGCGCTTTTTGAATACTTTGCACTATGAGAAAGTCCCATCTCATGCATCGCGTACAAAATTCTTCGATGGACCGGTTTGAGGCCGTCTCTGACATCTGGAAGTGCACGGGAGACTATAACAGACATCGCGTAATTAAGGTACGCATGTTTCATCTCTGTTGAGATATTTGTCTTTTGTAATTTACCGATATTCATTTTGTAAAATCTAAATCCTAAATTCTAAGCACTAAATAAATTCCAATTTCTAAATTCAAGTTTTTTATAATTCGGTTTTCGAATTTGTTTAGAATTTAGATATTAGAAATTAGGATTTGAGCGAAGCGCTTACTGCTTCCAGTGCCTCAGTCTTTCCCAGCCAATTCTTCAGTTTTACCCATTTTCCCGGCTCCAGGCTTTTATAGTTTTCGTAAAAATGCTTGAGTTTGTTTTTGATCGCTTCTGGTACATCGTCAATACTCGTAAACATGCCATAGAGTGGATCGATTTTTGCCGATGGAACTGCCAAAATTTTGGTATCGATGCCTGCTTCATCTTCCATCTCAAGCATGCCGATAACAACGCATGGAATAACTGTTCCCGGTGCAACGGGATACTCACTTAAAACCATCACATCCAGAGGATCGCCGTCATCTGCAAATGTGTTTGGGACAAAACCGTAATTTGTCGGAAAGCTCATTGCCGTATGCAAAAAACGATCGACCATGATAACGCCAGATTCTTCATCCAATTCATATTTGATATTGCTGTCTTTTGGAATTTCGACGAAAACGTTAATCTCCCCATTCTTTGGATCTTTTCCTGATTTTAGATTAGAAATATTCATTATTTATTTCACCCCCGTTCACTTCGTTCCGGGGATCTTCGACCCCCTCTATCCTTGTCATCCTGAGTGAAACGAAGGATCTTGCTATACTCGAGATTCTTCACTACGTTCAGAATGACAAACGCATTATATATCCAGTGTCGCCGTTATTGCATTCGTCTGGATAAAATGTTTGCGTGGTGGAACTTCGTCCCCCATAAGCATGGTAAAGACTGCGTCGGCGTCTTCTGCGTCATCTATTGTGACTTGTTTTAATAATCTATTTTCCGGGTTCATTGTCGTATCCCATAATTGATCTGGATTCATTTCTCCAAGTCCTTTGTACCGTTGAATCGTGACTCCTGCATTGCCTTGCCTGCCGGCAGGCAGGCCGGTTTTCATATCTTTACTGGTGACATCTTTTTCCTCATCAGAGTAGGCGTACCTGACATCTTTTCCTCGTTGCAGTCGGTAGAGTGGCGGCTGTGCGATGTACAAAAAGCCTTTTGCAATCACATCAGGTAAGTGTCTGAAGAAAAACGTTAATATCAATGTCTCGATGTGTTCACCGTCAACATCAGCATCGGTCATAATAATTACTCGATGATAGCGAAGTTTCTCAAAATTGACTGTCTCCCCTATTCCCATTCCAAGAGCAATAATCAGGTTTTTTAACTCTTCATGTTCAATTATTTTGTCCAATCTTGCTCTTTCGGTGTTCAATATTTTTCCTCCAATTGGCAAGATCGCCTGGAATTTTCGGTCTCTTCCGGACTTGGCAGAGCCACCTGCTGAGTCTCCCTCAACAAGATATAACTCAGAAAGACTCGGATCTTTTTCCTGACAGTCTGCGAGTTTTCCTGGCAAGGTTGATCCCTCCAATGCCCCTTTTCGAATAATGGCTTCTTTTGCTGCTTTTGCCGCGAGCCTAGCTTTTGCTGCTAAATAGACTTTCTCAAGAATTCTTCTGGCGTCAGATGGGTTTTCTTCAAAGTACATCAAAAGACCTTCTCTGACGACTTGATTGACCAGCGGCTGTATCTCTGCATTGCCTAATTTCCCTTTTGTCTGGCCTTCAAACTGTATCCGGTCTTGTGGCATTTTGACAAAGACAACTGCTGTCAAACCTTCTCTTGTATCATCACCGGTGATGCCCTCTTCATCATTTTTAAAGCTACCGATTTTTTTGCCGTAGTCATTAATCGCACGAGTTAATGCCATACGAAATCCAGTCAGATGCGTTCCACCGTTCACTGTATTGATGACGTTGACATACGACTCAACATTTTCAACGTAGGTATCGTTGTATGCAAGTGCGACTTCTACCTCGACATCGTCTTCTAGTTTTTGAATATAGATAACATCATGGAGCTGTTTTTTATTTTCATTGAGTTTCTCAATAAGACTGACGATGCCACCTTCAAAGTAGTAACTGACCTCTTTGATCTCCTCAGCCCGAAAATCTATCATGTGGAAATAGAGTTTTGGAACAAGATATGCTCGTTCGCGCAACGCTTTTTTGATAACATCAAACTCAAATTCAATCGTTGAAAAAATAGAGGTATCAGGCAAGAATGACACGGTTGTTCCTGTTTTTGGATGTATTCGGGGGGCATGCATTGCGATGCCAGACTCTGTAATAATCTTTACTTCAGTTTTTGGCGTACCGCGTTTATATTCCTGCCTGTGGATTTTCCCATCTCGTCTGACCTCAACCCAGAGCCAGTCAGAAAGTGCATTCACAACTGATGAGCCAACACCATGCAAGCCTCCTGAAATTTTGTATGCGCTGCCGCCGAACTTTCCACCAGCATGGAGCTTGGTCATAACGATTTCAAGCGCAGATTTTTTAAACTGCGGCATCATGTCCGTTGGAATACCACGCCCATCATCGATGATCGTTGCAGAGCCATCAATGTTTAGAATCACCCAGACATTTTTTGCAAATCCAGCGAGGGCCTCATCAACCGCATTATCGATAATTTCTCGTATTGACTCATGTAGTCCGATAGTGTCCGTTGAGCCAATATACATGCCAGGACGTTTTCGTACTGGTTCAAGGCCTTCGAGTACCTGAATGTGTTCTGCAGAATAATCAGAGGATTTTTGTGGTTTAGCCATTCTATTGTATTATACCTGATTTGTGAATAATTTCAAGCTGTTTTTGCATATTTTTTGGATAAGGCGATCGCAGTTTTATCAAAAGGTACTATACCACTCCGCTTTGAATTAGCTATATATTTTTATTAATTTCAAAGCTTCGCTTAGGTATTATGAATTTGTATCCTTATTTCAAAAGAGCATAACAATCTTCAATACTATACCACTCTGCAATCATTTGCAAGAACGTGGTATCTTCGACAAGATTTAGGAAAACAATGCAAGGGGTTTGTGAAATGTCGCTTCAAAACGCTTAGAAAACTCATCTTTTGTAAAGTTGTGCGTCTGTGTTCCGTATTGTTCTATTGCATACGTTGCAGCTGTTGCTCCGATCTGTCCACAGACTTCAAGTGAAAGCTGATTACTACTATAGCCTGCAGCAAACCCAGCGATATAGGCATCCCCTGCTCCGGTTGGATCCTTAACTGTTTCTGCAGGAACGATACCGACCTCAATTATCTCATCTTTTGTTTCTATGATTGATCCTTTCTTGCCAAGTGTTGTTACGAGAACCTTGACAGCGTTTCGCAATGCTTCTTTTCCCATTCCAGTTGCTTTAATGATCAGTTCGATCTCATAGTCATTGACGAGTAACACCTCAGCTCCAATTATTCCTTCGATCAGTTCTTCCTTTGAAAGCTGAGTAATTTCTTGTGCAGGTGAGTAAATGTAGGGAATTTTGTCGCGAGCTTCTCTGACAAATTTCATCATTGCAGAAATAGTTGAAGGAAGAATGGTGAAAATAGCATATTGCTTCGGGTTTGGTAGTGATATGTTTTTGTTGTATGCTCCTGCGCCTTCGTAGAATCCGGTAATCTGGCAGTTATTTTTATCTGTCATGATAAATGCCGTTGATGTGTGTTCATCAGGAATTTTTTGGACGAATTGGAGATCAACTCCATATTTTTGCATATGTGCTTCATAAGAAGAAAAGTCATCGCTACCAACGGATGAAAGAAGCGTTGGTGTTTGACCGAGAAGCGAAAGCGTATAGGCAGTATTACCACCATTTCCACCAAACGTTTTGCTCAGTCGATTGAGCGTAAATGAAATTGCAAGTTCATGGAGTTTGTCTGGCAAAATATGTTCTGCAAACGTCTGCGGATAATCCATGATGTAGTCGTAGGCAACAGATCCAAGAACAAGAATGTTTTTCATCTCAAAACATCTCCATTTTACCATATGGTTGACATTAAAATCTGATGATGATACAACAGTGTCGATGAACACGAAAGATATTTTAGAAGTTGGGCATAAGAAAGTACTCAAGTCAGTGGAAGGACTCTCCAAAAAAGCATGGATTACGGCTGGTGCATGCGGTGTTTGGTCTGTTAAAGATATTATGGCGCATCTTGCTTCGTATGAGCACTCCCAGATAGACGGTTTGCAAAGAGTGTTGGGTAAACCATCACCTACGCTTGACGCAATGGACAAAGGGCATCAAGAGTTTAATGATGCGGTTATTGCAAAAGCAAAAAAACTCTCACCGGATGAGGTTTTGGCTGACTATACAAAGACGTTTACAAAACTTCTAAAACTACTCAAAGAACTTACCCCACAAAAGCTTGCCAAAAAAGGAACGATACCGTGGTATGGAAAGGATTATTCACTGGAGGATTTTTTTGTCTATCAAGGATACGGTCACAAACGCGAACACGCAGCGCAGATTTTTATGTTTAGAGATCGTCTTTCTTCGAAACGATAGCTTACAGAGCCAAAAACATATTTTCGAGAGCCAAGCGCAAGTTGACATTGGTTGTTTGGATATCTCTTCCATAGGCCTGAAAGATCTTTGCCATATGTTTCAGTTGAGTTATGGTTTCTTTCTCATCTTTTTCAACAGCGTTTCGTAGCAAATTTCGTGTGGAGAGTATTGCTTTTTCAATCCAATCTCCAGCTGTTTGTTTTTCTTTTGCGAGTATTTCTGCTTGTTTGAGTCTTTGACCCACTTCCCAACCAGGAATTGTTTGTAATACCTCTTCTAAGTTTTCACCTGCGAGACCTGCGTGTTTGTTTGGCTCATCAATAACGATTATGGTGCAGCGTGAGAGAACCGTTGGTAAAAAAACTTCAATTGTTGGCGCGACAAGAACGATAATTGTATTGTTAGGTGGTTCTTCAAGCGTTTTTAAAAGCGCATTTTGTGCTTGTATGGTAAGGTTTTGCGCATCTAAGATAACAACTGCTTTTGTTTTGCTTTTGATAGGTTTTAGAATTATTTTCTTTTGTATTTTTTTTATCTCAGCGATACCAATCGACAACTTTTCCGATTTTGTTTCTTCGATAAGGATATCTGTTGAGAGAATAGTTCTGTCAATCGTTAATACATCATACGCCTGATAGAGGGTATTCAGCTGATTTTGTAGCAAATCTTGATCTGTACCGATAATTAAAAAACTTTGCATAGCAATAAAAGTGAAAACTCAAAAGTTAGAAGTCAAAAGCACAAGTAAAAACTAAAAAGTTAAACTTTTCCTTTTAAACGTAATACTCCTGCAGCAATCATATTCGCAAGCTCAGTTACCTCTTGTAAAAGACTATTAACAGTTTCTTTATCTGCCTTTTTTGAATCTCTCAGTAATCCAAGCCAGTATTTTGTTTCGTTGGCGCTTTTGAGAGCAATTTCATGAAATTTCTTAAACTCTAACCGAGAGCTTGAAGAAGTGGCTTCGACAAGATTTGCTCCAATACTCATACCACTTCGTAGAAGCTGATCAGCTATGATCCAACAGCTTCGTTGATTTGGTAAGGTGTCAATGAAGGAAATCAACTTGAGGCTAAATTGGTAACTGCGTACCTTTAAATCACTTTTGAATTTTAAGTTGTGATTTTGCATTTTGACCTTTGCCTTTTGACTTTAATTACCTTGACAGCAGTATAGCGCATTTTTTACTATTATAGTAATGCCCAATGGAGTTTCACCAACAGATGCCCAAATACCTTCAGCTACGGATGCCTCAGGTACGCTACAGGCAGATCTTGCTACCGCTTCATCAATTCTGGATATACTGCTTGCAGAACATCGTATCAAGGAAAAGAACCGGAAGCAATTTTATTGGATGATCATATTGCTACAGAAGAGCATATTGCAGAAGCACGGGCAAGACTTTTGAATATTCCTTTTATCTCTCTATCCACCACATCATTTTCTCCGCACGCGCTTGGACTGCTTCCACAAGCTGTCGTTGAACGATTTTCGATCATTCCTATTCATTTCGACGATAAGACAAATACACTTTCGATTGCGATGGCAAATCCGCTTGACTTTGATGCGGTCACCTTTGTCAGGCAAAAAACAGGCCTGAATATCCGTACCTTTGCAGCCTCCCCAACTGAAGTAAAAAATGCGATCGCTGCGCAGTATCGACAGGAATTAGTCGGTCAAATTGGCGAGGCCATGAAAGAAACAGAGCAATTTAGCAAAAAACCACCAATTGATAGCAAACAAATAGCCCAAATTGTCAAAGAAGCACCAATTGCAAAAATCGTTTCAACAATTCTTGAATATGCAGTATCAAGCAGGTCGTCCGACGTTCATATTGAGCCACTTGATGATAGATTACGTGTAAGGTACCGTATTGATGGCATTTTATACGACAAACTTAGCCTTCCAAGAAATGTTCATGACGAGCTGGTCTCGCGTATCAAAATTCTCTCAGAGATGAAAATTGATGAACATCGAACACCGCAGGACGGCAGGTTTAATTTCATCGCTAATGGGCAAGAGGTTGACCTTCGTGTCTCCACAATTCCAACTGTGAATGGGGAAAAAATCGTCATGAGACTTCTGAAGAAATCTGGAGGTGTTCCAACGCTTTCCGAGCTTGGCTTAGCAGGTACTGCCTTAAAAAGTCTTGAGATTGCTGTTGGACGACCGCATGGCATAATACTCGTGTGTGGACCAACAGGGAGTGGAAAAACAACGACACTTTATGCCGTATTATCCAGGTTGAATACCACTCGGGTGAATATTCTGTCTTTGGAGGATCCTGTTGAATATGAGATTGCCGGTGTCAATCAAGTCCAGATTAACACAGCTGCCGGATTGACATTTGCTACAGGTTTGCGATCATTTTTGCGCCAGGATCCAAATATCATATTAGTCGGAGAAATTCGTGACAGAGAGACAACAGAACTTGCAATACAAGCTGCGTTGACAGGCCATCTGGTTTTCTCAACGCTTCATACATCTGATGCTGCAAGTTCTCTTCCAAGGCTTTTAGATCTTGGCGCTGAGCGATTTCTTCTTGCATCAACGATCGCTGCAATTGTCGGACAGCGAATTGTGCGAAGAATCTGCTCACAGTGTAAGACAAGCTATCAGCCGCCAGGGCAGATCATTGAGGAGATACGGCGTTCGTTGGGATCTTTGTTTCCCCAGAATTTTGATCAGAAACTCTATCGCGGAAAAGGCTGCAGTGCGTGTGGAACGTCTGGCTATAGCGGACGAATTGGTATTTTTGAGGTACTCTCAGCGTCTCCCAAGATTACTCGACTGGTTTTGGAACATCCAGATAGTGAATCAACACAAAAAGAAGCAGTTGCTGAAGGCATGGTCACGATGAAACAAGATGGGTACTTGAAGGTTTTGCACGGAATCACTACTATTGAAGAAGTGCTCAGAGTGGCATAGAAGGATGATACATGAAGTTTAAAAAATTATTTGAAATCTTGAAGTGAGATTTATTTGAGATCCTTGATCTTGAATATTAGATAGCTTGACGTCAAAGATATCGCATCTCTCACTTCAAAAATGTCTAACAACTATTATGAATGCGGAAGTTAAAGAGCTTTTACAATTAACGATTAAAAATGGCGGATCGGATTTGCATTTTTTGGCTGGTGCGACGCCATCAATTCGTGTGGACGGAACCTTGCGGCATATCACGCATTATCAAGAGCTCACAAATACACAAATTGAAACAATGGTAAATTCTTTGTTAACTCCTGAACAGAAAGAATTGCTTCTTGCCAATAAAGAAATTGATTTTTCTTTCGGATTTGGTGGCGGAGCATATGGAGACTTGGGAAGGTTTCGCTGCAACGCGTATTTTCAACGCGGTAGTCTTGCAGCAGCACTGAGATTCTTGCCCCCAAAGATTTTAACTATTGAAGAACTCCATCTTCCAGTGATTCTTAATGACTTTTCAAAGCTCAAACAAGGGTTTGTTCTGATCACCGGTCCAACAGGGCATGGAAAATCAAGTACTTTGGCAGCAATTATCAACGAGATCAATCTGCGCTCTCCCTCGCATATCTTAACCATCGAGGATCCAATTGAGTACGTGTACCCCAAAGGGGAAAGTATTATTTCACAACGTGAGATGGATACGGATTCTCACTCCTGGGCGTTGGCTCTGCGGTCCGCTTTGCGAGAAGATCTGGATGTTATTTTAGTTGGCGAGATGCGAGACGCTGACACGATGGCAGCTGCTTTAACGCTTGCCGAGACTGGACATCTCGTCTTTTCTACCCTGCACACCAATTCGGCGTCTCAAAGTATCGATCGTATTATTGATTCATTTCCTGCGCATCAACAGCCGCAGATTCGAATTCAGCTTGCTGCGACACTTCGTGGGGTTATCTCACA
>Ga0209542_10013809_pt1 | contig 13836 bp, 15 predicted proteins | sample RifCSPhighO2_01_FD_184028 | JGI IMG/M metagenome (GOLD analysis project Ga0209542, IMG submission 184028) | Soil microbial communities from Rifle, Colorado - Rifle CSP2_plank highO2_0.1 (SPAdes) (version 2) | ecosystem: Environmental > Terrestrial > Deep subsurface > Rock core/Sediment ...
AGCCATTCTCCGCTTTTGGCAATGACATATTTTTTGCCGTTTTTTTCTATCATCGGGTCGCCTTTGTAAAATGGTTTTTTGACAATTTCTTTTGGCTTTAACCTGTCCAATTCCAGCCACTTTTTAAAAACCGTTTCAATGGTGTAATCTAATTTTCTTGAATTGGCCCAGACGGCTACTGTGCCAATGGCTTCTTTAGACTTCTCAATTGATCCTGCCAATTCTAGCAGTTGTTTTGCCGGTTTGGTAAATCGCGAATAGATTATCTTTCTTTTTTTAGCATTTTCTTTCAATTCTTGCAAGCTTAAACCCTTGGATTGGAAAAAATGAGTGATGATTTGGCGGATGGCGGTTTCTTCTTCCAATTCATCAAATGCTTTTATCCTGCCGCGGCCCGCCGCGCGGGCCGCGGTTTTTATATACTCTTCAATTTTTTTGGCGTTTTTTTCACCAATGCCGGTTGATTGTATGCCCTTCAATCCTTTTTCTTTATAAATTTCAGAAACATCGGTTGGCAGTGATTCCAAAATACGCGCCGATTTTCGGTAAGCATTAATGCGAAAAGCCGAGTCTCCCTTGATTTCCAACAACTCCGCCATTTTTGTAAAAATTTTAGCGATACCGTAATTCATTATCATTTATACTACCATTTTTCGTGTAAGAAAAAAGCTCGAACCTGTGTCCGAGCTTTGGTTTTTAGTTTTGCCACAAAGCCCTAAATCTTGGCGGCTTGTTTCAGGAAATTAATTAGCTTTTTTAAACCTTCGATTTCCCGTTGTTTTTCCCTGTTTTTTGCCACTACTTTTTTGAGCTCTTGCTGAGTCTTTTTTAGCTGTTCACTCAGTTTTCGTGTCATTGTTTCGTAGAGCATTTTCTCTCCTTTTTAGCATTTTAGTGTTGGAGATTCAAACCTTTTTAATTATAAATTTATTAAACTGTATTGTCAACTCTTCATCATTTCATACAATAAAATGGTGAAGAGTCAATAGTGAAATAGGCTGAATTTTATGATAAAAATGAATTATGCAAAAACGACACAGGATTTTTATAGCCATCAACTTGCCAGCTGATATTAAAAAATATTTGGCTAAGTTCCAAGAAAAGTGGGCGGATTTGCCGGCCAAATGGACTGCAGAAAACAATTTGCACATTACGTTGGTTTTTTTGGGCGACTTAACCGATCAAGAATTGGGCGCGGTTTGCATGTCGGTAAAAGAAGTTATTGTGCGACAAAAAGTTTTTGATATTAATTTAAGTGCAATAAGTTATGGCCCTGATGGCAAATTGCCCCCGCGAATGGTTTGGGCCAGTGGTCCCAAAAATAAAGAGCTTTCTTTGCTAAAAAAAGAATTGGAAGAAGCTCTGCTTGGAAAGGTAAATTTCAGGCCGGAAGAAAAAGCATTCAGTCCGCATATTACGCTGGCAAGGATAAGCACTTTTTTGTGGCGGCAAATTGAGCCGGAAGAAAGGCCGGAAGTTTTTGAAAATATTGATCTGAATTTTACCGTGGAATCAATTGAAGTCATGGAATCAGAATTAAAGCGCGGCGGACCGCAGTATAATATTATTGAGTCATATCAATTACAGTGAAAACACATTTTATCGGCATCGGGGGCATTGGAGTATCGGCTCTGGCCCAATATTATCTGGCAAAGGGGCACGAAGTTTCGGGCTCTGATTTGCAGTCCTCGGAAATTACAGATTTTTTAAAAGACAAAGGCATGAAGATTGCCACTGGGGGACACTTTGCTGACAATGTAAAAAGCGATTTTAATTTAGTGGTTTACAGCCCTGCGGTGCCAAAAGATAATCCGGAAATTTTGCAGGCCCAAAAATTTGGTATCAAAACAGCAAGCTATCCTGAAGCTTTGGGAGAACTGACCCGCCAGCATTTTACCATTGCCATTTCTGGAAGCCATGGCAAAAGCACCACCACAGCGATGGTTGGTCTGGCTTTAATTGAAGCAGGCATGGACCCGACGGTTATTGTTGGCACGCGGCTGAAAGAATTTGGCAATTCAAATTTTAGAATGGGCCACAGCAGTTTTTTGGTAATTGAGGCCTGCGAATACGATGATTCGTTTATTCATTATTCCCCCAAAATAATTGTTGTCACCAATGTTGATAAAGAGCATTTGGATTATTTTAAAACCTTTGCCAATGTAAAAAAGGCGTTTAAGGATTTTATTTCACGGCTTCCCAAGGACGGATTTTTGGTTGCGAATCGAGATGATAAAAATATGCCAAAAATTGTTAAACCAATTTTTGGCATAAAATATTATTATTTAAAACAAAAAGAATCGGCAAAAATAAAAAAAATTTTGCAGATCCCCGGACAACATAATGTTTCCAATGCCTTGGCGGTTTTAGAAGTTTGTAAAATTTTAAATGTTCCAGAAAAAACAATTTTAAAATCATTATCAAAATATAAAGGATCTTGGCGGAGGTTTGAAATTTTTAAGAGGAAAAATTATACAGTAATAAGCGATTATGGGCATCATCCAAATGAAGTGGCGGCAACTTTAAAAGCCGCGCGTGAAAAATATCCCACACAGAAAATTTGGTGTATTTTCCAGCCCCACCAATACCAGCGCACATATTATTTATTCAACGATTTTGTGAAAATTTTCAGAAAGGTAAAAATTGATGAGATTATTATTACTGATATTTACGATGTCGCCGGCCGCGAAGAAAAGCAAATCAGCCAGAAAATAAGTTCGGAGAGCCTTGTAAAAAAAATTAATAAAAAATATATAAGATACTTAACTATTTTAAACGCCGAAAAGTTTGTAAAAGAAAACATCAAAAGCGGGGAAATATTAATTATAATGGGTGCGGGTAACATTTATAAGTTAGTAGAAAAATTTTAAAGAAAAAGGCGGCGGATTCTGACGAATCCGCCGCTTGAGTTTTGGTTAAGGCAAAAGCGTTTCCAAGATCTTGTCCTGCCACGAAGACACTCGCACAATGGTTCCTGGAAGCAATGGGAAAGCTCCCTGATTCCATGGCTGGTCAAACAGGTATATATGAATGCCATCAGCGGCGCATTGTTGGGCGCCATGAGGATGATCTTCAAGCATGATACCCGAACCAATTTTTCTGCACACATCACTTTTTAATTGAGCGCGTGTTGTTCCTCCGTTTTTGGTGCAAAAATGAATGTCTGAAAAAATTCCTGGAAAATGCACATCAATGAGCTGATAAGTTTCCTTGTCAGTTTCCAGTGGGCGATTGGTAACGACGTGCAGCTTATGAAATTGCGCAAGCCTTGCGACCATTGATTTAGCCCCGGCAGCTGCGGGAGTAAACTTGTGGGACTCGGCTTTGGAAAACCTCATCCACATTTTAGCCACATCTTCTGGCGTGGCGCCCCAATTTCGGTGAAACTCGTGGTGGGTAAAGTGTTCTTTTTTGAATGAAGTGCCATGTACGGCATTCCAGAAAGCAGCAAATGTTTCGGAGCTGTTTACAAGCACATCATCAAAATCAACGCCGATGATCATTGGATTTCCTTTCGTAAAAAGAAGAACTAATTAATTTATATCACTTTATTTTATTTATTACAATTCCAATTTTATTGACTAATATGATCTTTAAGGATAGAAATAAATTGTGTTTGTTAAACCAGCAACTTGACAATTTAACTAATAATAGAAAGGTAAAATCATGAACGTCCAATCTCTTTTTGAAAAAGCGAGTTCTTGCTACGGTTGCCTTTCAGAGCTTAAGACCACTGAAAGCCGCCGCCGACATCCTCCAGAGGAAGATGAAGATCGCCTTGATGTTAAAAATCCTTTCCAAAAAGACAAGTCCAAACTTCTGCTTTCTAAGGCTTACCGGGTGCTTTGGAAGAAAACCCAAGTGTTCAGTATTCCTGAAAGCCCGCTTACGCGCACTCGCATGACGCATGTCATGGAGGTGGTTGGCAATTGTATTACCGCTTCAGAACTTCTTGGACTCAACACGGACCTTGTGGAGGCCGCCGCCATCGGCCATGATATTGGGCACGTTCCTTACGGCCATCCAGGCGAAGAGTGGATGAAAAATAATCTGGAGGGACTTGCGGGATTTTGCCATGAGAAAATGGGCGTTGTGACTGCTCAAAAAATTGAGCGGGCAGGCAGGGGATTAAATTTGACCTGGCACACCTTAGAAGCCATGATGTGTCACAGTGGTAACATGGCCAGGGAAGGAATGTCCCAGGAGGCTTGGTTGCTTAACTACATGGATAAAATTACCTATCTTTTCCACGACTACAACGACATATTCAATGTAGAGCGAGCTAATTATCCAAAACCATTGGAATTGGAAAAGGTGGTGAATTCTTTCGGTAGCAACCAGCGCGAAAGGACCAATACCACTATTGCCGGTTTGGTTATTGAATCTGCTCAGGAAGGAAAAGTGAGTTTTCGGCATTCAGAACTTGGTCAGCGCTTCCAGCATCTACGAGCGCTGATGTACAAGGTGTATTACCGGGTCACTAAGCAGGATGTGGGAAAACTCATGAAACCGGCATACGATTTTTTAAAAGAGCAAGATATTGGCGACCCTTCTTTGTTGCTCGCCCTTTCAACAGATGGCGACGTTTTGAGTATTTCAAGGAAGGATAATGTCAATTCGCATGATTTTAAGTTAAGTACGGTGTTTGAAATCGTGCCTCGCCTTGAAAAAATTTATCAAAGGCATGGCAAGATTGACTTGTGCAATCCCGATTTGGACACTTGGTAAAAATCTTTTAGCCCGCTTTCACGCAAGGCGGGTTTTTTATTTAATTGGAAATTATGTATAAATTATTGGATAAATTTTAAATAAAAAAGCAAAGCCGGAGTGGTTTTGCTTTGTTGCAGGTTAGATTGAAGTTTTGTATACGATGGTTCTTTTAGGAACGATGTCGGAGGAGTTGGTGTTTTTTAATTCTGCGTCGCACTTGGGGCAAAACTTCATATTTTTCCGAAGTAATTTTTCTGGACAACATATGTTTCTGCACATATCTGTCCTGATTTTTTCGTCCATGATTGCGTTAAAATCCCTTAGGGATATTTTCTTCGGGTTAATCTTCTGAAAGTTTAGGTTTTTAAAGTTTATTTTTGTTCTTTTTTTAGTGCGCATGACATGGTTCCTCAAAAAAGATTGTGAAAGGGGCGGTGAGTTAATCTTATGTGATTTTGACAGCATTGTCAAAACTCTTTACCATACATCAGTGAAGGGCCAATTATACACTTTTAAAATTGGGAAAAGTGAGTATACTAATATAAATAATATGATAAAAATTGACCAACAAAAAATTGACGAAATTTTAAGCAGGGGAGTGGAAGAAATTATTGTTAAAGAAGATTTAGAAAAAAAACTGCTTTCCGGCAAAAAGTTGAGGATTTATTATGGCATTGACCCAACGGGATCAAAAATCCACTTGGGGCATGCTGTTGTTTTGCAAAAATTAAAAGAATTCTGTGACTTAGGGCATGAAGTTATTCTTTTAATTGGGGATTTTACCGCAAAAATCGGGGATCCTTCAGGCCGCGATGTTATGCGCGTTCCGCTTAGCGATAAACAGATAAAGGAAAATTTTAAAGATTACAAAAAACAGGCTTCAAAAATTTTAGACTTTTTTAAAGTAAAAATAAAATATAACTCTGCATGGCTGTCAAAAATGAAATTTGAAGATATCTTGAAGCTTTCAGAGCATGTGACAGTTCAGCAAATGCTGCACAGAGATATGTTTGATAAAAGAATAAAAGAAGATCTGCCCATCAGCGTGAGCGAATTTATGTATCCATTAATGCAAGGGTATGATTCTGTTGCAATGGATGTGGATTTGGAAATTGCCGGGTCTGACCAAATGTTTAACATGAAAATAGGCAGGCATTTGCAAAAAATTTATAATAATAAAGACAAAGATATTTTAACTACAAAACTTCTTTTGGGAACTGACGGCAGGAAAATGAGCAAAACATATGATAACGCAATTTACTTAAATGACTTGCCAAGCGACATGTACGGAAAAATAATGTCTATAAAAGATGAGCTGATTGATGACTATGTCGGCCTTTGCACAAATTTATCTTTGCAAGAAGTAAAAAAAATGCCAAACCCGCGCGATCAAAAAGCCAAGCTGGCTGGCGAAATTGTCAAAATGTATCATGGCCAAAAAGCCGCTATTGAGGCGGCGGAAAATTTTGATAAAATTTTCCGCCGGCACGAAACGCCTAGCGATATCCAAATTTTTGAAACTTCGCAAAAAACATATCCAATTTTAGACTTATTGTGCGACAGCGGATTAGCCGTTTCCAAAAACGAAGCCAAAAGATTAGTTGAAGGAGGCGCCGTTGAAATAAACAAGAAAAAAATCACCGATTGGCATCAAGAAATTACTTTAGAAGAAGGCACAATAATCCAATCCGGCAAACGAAAGTTTGTTAAGGTTAAGCTATTATGAAACAGAGAACAAAAATTTTAACTCCGAAATTGGCGCAAAAGATGCAAGACCAGATTTATTATGCTATGCCTGACGAAAAAAAAATTCAAATTGTCAGCCAGTTTTTTATGTTAGCCAATGCTTTAAAAAATTCTAAAACCGTTTCAAAAAATGAATCCGGACGAACTGCTCATAAACATCAGTGAAATTTTACAAGATTTGAAAATCCCTTACGCGATTACGGGCGGATTTGCGGTAACCATTTGGGGTAAACCAAGATACACGGCTGATATTGATGTTATTGTTGAAATGGCGGATAGGAATATAAAACCTTTGGCAAAAAAATTACTTGCCATAGATAAAAACGTTTATGCCGATGAAGACATGATACGCGAAGCTTTGATGTACCATGGGGAGTTTAATTTTATCCATTCTGATACCGGCCTTAAAGTTGATTTCTTTGTGCAAGACAATAAGCCTTATAATAAGGTAAAAATGGAAAGAGCTGTCTTGCGAAAAATGTTTCACCGCACTATACCCTTTGTTTCACCCGAAGATTTGATTTTAAGCAAATTGATGTGGTCAAAAGAAAGTGAATCGCAAAAACAGGCAGAAGACATAAAAAGCGTTCTAAGAAATCCCAATATGGCCTTGGATATGAAGTATTTAAAAAATTGGGCGCAAAAACATGATACACTTGATATGTTGGAAGAATTAATAGAGCAAGTAAGGTTAGAAAAATAATTATTTCCACGTTTAAATTTACCAAATGAAGATCATCAATGATAACATTGGAGTCGCGGAACTAAAAGAAATGGCCAAGAGCTTTAACGGAGTTTTTGTCAAAGCTGTCGTGGATGTTGAAAAAAAAATCATGGCCGTTGATGCTGAATTGCATATGGATTTGGCAAATTTGTTATTTGAGCAAGAAGCATCAGAGCCAAAAAATGTTTGGGGGATTAATCTGTATCCAGAAAAAACAGGGGAGGATTTTATTGAATTTGATTCTATGGTTAATATAAAACCAGGTTTGGGGAATAAAACCAGGAGTGTAGATAGTATAGAAATCCAAGAAAAAATTAAAGAAGTCGTAAAAAATTTGATAGCATAAACCTCTTATGAGTTATATCCATAAAAATTTAGCAGATGGCCGATGGATTACACTGTCTTTTGCCGAGCAGATGGCTAATGTTGGCGCAGAAGTTGGCCGAGCAATTAATTGGAAAAAAAAAGATGAAAAATTAAGCCAGTTGGCATTTGAGCGGGGAATTGAATTGCTCGACTTGACCATTGATGACAAAAAGAACCATGGCAGTCGTTTAGGGGAGCTGTGCAGACTCAAAGAGGTTTTGGGAGACTATTTTATGGGTGACAATGAGTATGGTTCAACCAAAGAAAATTGGAACAGTTATTTTTATTTTTTTAACGCCGCCGCTGCGGTAAAGTATTTTTAACAAATGGAGTATAATTACAACAAAATATCAATATGGAAATGGATTTTACTGTATGTTTTGGTTGGTGCTGTTGCTTACGGCGCGATTTATTACTTCTTTTTTTTCAAAACCAGCAGCTATAATTCGCAGAATTACCAAACTCAAACACAAAACACTGAAACAAAAGATTGGAAAACTTATAACAATGATAAATTCGGGTTTGAATTTAAGTACCCTGCCATATTATTTGATGAAATTTTTATGTACCCCTTAAACGGGAAAACCGAATGCGAGATAGTTCAAGGTGATACTTATTCGTCTATCTCTGTATTTGAGGGAGATGGAAAAGGGTGGGGTAGTATGACTATAAGAGTTTTTTGCACTATTTTTGATAAAAGTAAATTATTAAAAGGCAAATTTGCAGTACCTGGAGAATTTGGACAAATAAATTCTGAAAGTTTAGAAAGTATAAATATAGGCAATGCACTAGGTTACCAGTACGTTGGTCATATACTAACCTACAAAAATATACGTAATTATGTTGGGTTGGGAGATAATACATTGGAAATTAGTTTTTCTGTCGGTGGTTCGGATGACAAGAAGAATCCAATGATAGACAGTGTGCTGATGAATAAAATTCTTTCCACCTTTAAAGTTATAACATCTGATAAAACTTTTTTCGATAATGTTGCAAATAGTGGTGATACTTATGTTCATGCAAAACAAATTTTAATGCAGAATGGGTGGATGCCTATTATAAGTGAAACAACGGTTATTGACCCTCAGTTTCCTGAAATAGGTAATTGTGGTTCGGGTAAGGATGCAATTTGTAATGTTGATTTTCAAAAAGGGACATATAAAAATCATCTGAATGTGCAATCTCGCAATATAAACGGCAAGTTGCAGTGGATCGTTGTTGGAAACGAGTAATCTAAACTATTAAATTTCAGTAATATTATGCAAAGATTTTTAATTCAAGAGGCGGCAAAGCATGTGGGGGAAAAAGTGAAAGTGGCGGGGTGGGTGAATGTCCGCCGGGCCCACGGGAAAATTATTTTTATTGATTTACGAGATAAGAGCGGCGTTTTGCAGTGCGTTTTTGTGCCAAGCAATAAAGATGCTTATGAAGCAGTAAATGATGTGAGGACTGAATGGGTGGTTGAGTTGACCGGCCAAATTGTAAAAAGGCCGGAAAATATGGTTAATAAAAATATTGAAACAGGAAGCGTGGAGCTTTCCGTGGAAGAGTTAAAGGTTTTGTCAAAAGCGGAAACACTTCCTTTTGATGTGACGACCGACGGCCGGGAAATAAATGAAGAGATAAGAATGAAATACCGGTATTTGGATTTACGGCGCGAGCGCATGAGAAATAATCTTATTGTGCGACATAAAGTTGTAAAGTTTGTTAGGGATTTTTTGTCTGCAGAAGGTTTCACTGAAATTGAAACTCCTATGCTGACCAAGTCCACGCCGGAAGGTTCACGTGACTTTGTGGTGCCTTCAAGGTTGCAGCCGGGAAAATTTTACGCATTGCCGCAAAGCCCTCAACAGTACAAGCAATTATTCATGGTGGCGGGATTAGAAAAATATTTTCAAATTGCCCGCGCTCTGCGTGATGAAGACGTAAGGGGGGATAGGCAATTTGAGCACACCCAAATTGACATGGAATTAAGTTTTGTGGAACAGGAGGATGTGATGGACTTAAATGAAAGAATGATAATTGCTATTGTTAAAACTTTATTTCCACAAAAAAAGATACAAGAAATTCCTTTTCCAAGAATGAGCTATCAAGAAGCGATGAAAAAGTATAATTCAGACAAGCCTGATATTAGAAAAGATAAAAACGATCCAAATCTTTTGGCTTTTTGCTGGATTGTGGATTTTCCATTTTTTGAGAAAGACGAAGAAACAGGAAAATGGACATTTACGCACAATCCATTTTCAGCTCCCAAGCCCGAATTTATGAAAGATTTGCTGGCTCAAAAAAACATAGAAAATATTTTAACCACCCAATACGATATTGCTTTAAATGGAGTTGAAATGTGCGGGGGAAGCATTAGAAACCATACACCGGAAGCTTTGGAGGCGGTGTTTTCAATTATGGGTTACAAAAAAGAAGAAATACAAGAAAAATTCGGCCATATGCTAAAAGCTTTTAGTTTTGGAGCGCCGCCACATGGGGGAATCGCTTATGGATTAGACCGATTTTTATCAATTCTTTTAAACGAAAGCAGTATTAGGGAAGTAATTGCTTTTCCAAAAACCGGTGATGGCCGCGACTTGATGATGGATGCGCCTTCTGAAATTTATCCAAAACAGTTAAAGGAGCTTCACATAAAAATTGACATTGAAAAACCAATAAAAGAGAAAAAAGTTATAAAAAAGAAAGCTAAAAAATAATGGCGATCGTTAAAATACTAAAACATTCTTTGTTGCTTTTTGTGTTTGTTTTTTTGTCTGCATGCTCTTTTTATGCAATTGATTTTTTGATTGCCGGCGCGGGCGGTTTTTTTTCTACAAAAGCCGCGGCCAGCGTTTCGGACGGTTTTGAGTCAGAAATTGTAAAGATTGAAAATACAGAAAATCCGATTATTAAGCAAAAAGAAGAATTTTCCATAAATGCAGAATCTTTTATTTCTATTAAAGCAGAAAATGGACAATATAATATTTTATTAAGTAAAAATGAACAAGATAAATTGCCCGTAGCAAGTTTGACAAAATTAATGACGGCTCTGGTAGTTTTGGATAATTATGATTTAAACCAAAAAGTAACTGTCAGTAAATTGGCGATGGCTCAAGAAGGTGAACAGGGTAATTTAAAAGAAGGGGAAGTATTGTCAGTCAAAAACCTTCTTTACATATCATTAATAGAGTCCAGTAATAGGGCGTCTTTTGCACTTTCAGAAGTCGTAGGAGCAGATGAGTTTATTATTTTAATGAATAATAAAGCGCAAGATATGGGTTTACAGAATACATATTTTGCAGATAGTTCTGGGCTTTTGGAAAATTCTACTTCAAGTTCTGAAGATTTGGCAAAACTGTCAATATATTTGTTTGAAAATTATCCTTTATTCAGGGAAATCATAAATTTTAAAGAATTTGATTTATACATAAATGGCAGGTTGCATCACAAGCTTGTAAATACAAATAAGTTTTTGGGCGAAGTACCTGGTGTGGTGGGAGGAAAAACAGGCTGGACCATTTTTTCAAAAGGATGTTTTATGGTTGTGCAAGAAATTCCGGGCACTGGAAATTATTTGCTGCATATTATTTTAGGCGCTGATGACAGGTTCTTGGAAATGCAAAAACTTATTGATTGGGTGAGAGCGCATTATTAACCAAAAAATAATGATTACCGAATTAACATTTAATGTAATTAAAGTTTTGGGCGTCTCGGCCCTGGCTTCTTTGATAGCCATTTTGTGGGCGCCGTTGTTGATTAATTTTTTATACAAACACAAGTTTTGGAAAAAACAAGGCGGTAAAAAAGCCATCAGCGGAGAAGATGCGGTTGTTTTTAATAGTTTGCACAAAGAGCGGGAAACAAAAGCTCCGCGCATGGGAGGGCTTTTAATTTGGGTGACGGTTGTGTTTGTTATATTTTTATTTTATATTGTTTCGCTGATTTTTCCTGACAGCTTTTTTGCCAATTTTAATTTTTTATCAAGAGGCCAGACCTGGCTTCCTTTGTTTACATTAATTGGAGCGTCTTTAGTCGGCCTTTTAGACGATTTTTTAGTAGTATCGTCCCTTGGCAGTTATATTGGCGGCGGGCTGTCTTTTAAAAAACGGCTTTTGGTTATTGCATTGATGGGTTTGGTTGGTGGAATCTGGTTTTATTCAAATTTAGGGTGGGATGTTATAAGCATTCCTTTAATCGGGCACTTTTCCATTGGTATTTTTTATATACCGCTTTTTATTGTGGTAATGATTGCATGCTGGTCCGGCGGAATTATTGACGGATTGGACGGTCTTGCCGGCGGGTCATTTGCTTCAATTTTCGGCGCATTTGCTATTATTGCTTTTTCTCAAAATAAAATTGACCTTGCTACTTTTTGCGCAGTTATTGCCGGCACGCTTTTTGCGTTTTTATGGTTTAACATACCGCCTGCCAGATTTTATATGTCAGAGGTTGGAACGGTGGGGCTTACGACAACTTTGTCAGTAGTGGCATTTTTAACAGATTCTGTATTTGTTTTGCCGATCATCGCGGGATTATTAGTTGTTGAAGTTTTATCTGTGATTGTGCAGCTTTTATCAAAAAAATTCAGGCATAAAAAAATATTCCTTTCAACACCCATCCACCACCATTTTGAAGCCATTGGTTGGCCGGCTTACAAAGTCACAATGCGATTTTGGATTGTGGGTATAGTTTTAGCAATTATTGGTGTAGTAATAAGATTAATGGGGTGATGTTGTGAAATTTTTGCTTCTATGGCAAACTAAATAATATGTTTAGCTTAGATTTAACCCGCACACCAATTTTGAAAACTAAAATCATGGCGGCGCACTCGCTTTGCTCGGGCTTATTCAGCCACTGCGCCGCGAGAGTTTTAACTTTTTAGTTAATAATATAAATTGTCTACATTAAATGGTGGCAAAATTGGTGAGGGGTTATTTAGTTTTTATATATTTTTTAAATGATACTAAATAAAAAGAAAATACTTTATGGGTTGGCATTAGTTGCGCTTTTTTTTGTTGTTTTTGGCGGCGGCTTTTTTCTTGGAAAAAATACAGTGGTTTGCAAAGCGTGCAAACCGGAAGCTGTTGATTTTTCTTTGTTTTGGGATGCTTACAATAAATTACACCAAAGCTTTATAGCCAACGATACAATGGACGACCAGAAAATAATTTACGGAGCCATTTCTGGAATGGCAAAGAGTTTGGGCGATCCTTACACTGATTTTTTCAATCCCCAGCAGGCAAAAATGTTTAAGCAGGATTTAATGGGTTCATTTGATGGTATTGGCGTTGAAGTGGCAATAAAAAAAGACCAATTAACAGTGGTAACTCCGCTAAAAGATACTCCTGGTGAAAGGGCCGGATTAAAGGCAGGCGACCAAATTATTAAAGTAGACGGCAAAAACACTTCTGATATGTCTTCAGACCAAGCGATAAGCATGATTCGCGGTAAAAGGGGCACCAAAGTTACGCTAACTATATTCAGAGAAGGATGGACCCAGACAAAAGATTTTACAATAATAAGAGATACCATAAGAGTTGATTCTGTAAGCTGGGAATTGAAAGACAATGATGTAGCTTATATAAACATCCGCCAATTTGATCAGGCTCTTTCGTCTGATTTTCAAAAAGCTGCTTTTGAAATACTAGAAAGCCCTGCCAAAAAAATTATAATTGATTTAAGAAATAATCCTGGTGGATACCTGGAAGTTTGCCAGGATATTGCGGGGTGGTTTTTGAAGCCAGGCCAAGTGGTGACAATTGAAGATTTTGGCAAAGCCAGGGAGCAACAACAGTATAAGGCCCAGGGTAGCGCAAGGTTTTCGGATTATCCCGTGGTAATTTTAATCAACAAAGGCTCTGCTTCCGCCTCCGAAATTTTAGCGGGAGCATTAAGGGATAATAGAAAAATAAAACTAATAGGTGAAAAATCTTTTGGCAAGGGTTCTGTGCAAGAGGTAGTTGATTTACAGGATGGAGAATCATTCTTGAAAATAACCATTGCAAAATGGCTGACGCCAAAAGGCGCTTCAATTTCAGAAGTCGGCTTAACGCCAGACATAAAAGTGGAGTTGACAGATGCTGATGCAAATGCGAAAAAAGATCCGCAACTGGACAAAGCCCTTGAAATAATCAAAGGATTAAAGTAAAATACAAAATGTTAAAAATACTCTTATGAAGGTGATACTTTTAGAAGACATCGAAAATATCGGTAAAAAGTATGAAGTTAAGGATGTAAAGCCGGGTCATGCCAGGAACTTTTTAATTCCTAAAAATCTGGTAAAGCTAGCAACAAAACCAAACTTG